>Ga0180436_10000609_pt1 | contig 36350 bp, 28 predicted proteins | sample SS_ome_2_FD_132434 | JGI IMG/M metagenome (GOLD analysis project Ga0180436, IMG submission 132434) | Hypersaline lake sediment archaeal communities from the Salton Sea, California, USA - SS_3_S_2 metaG | ecosystem: Environmental > Aquatic > Non-marine Saline and Alkaline > Hypersaline >... | reverse complement strand
GTCAAACACTACTGCCGCACCGCCACCGCCCTGGCCGAGACCATCAAGCTGCAACGCCGCCTGGTGGAGGCATACGACGCCGCGGAGGAACGGACAATCGCGCCGGACGAGGCGCATCCGCAACCGGAGGCGGGTAGCGATCTTTCCGAGAGGCTGTAATTTGAACACGACAGCCATGCCGACAATCTCGACCGCATGTTGCTTTGACACGGAAGGGCGACAGTGTAGAATGGCCCATAGTGACTGACGGAGGGGCGGCGGGTGATTGCACAAGAGAAAGTGAATGAGGCCGCGGCGATTCTGCGGGAAGCGGCGCCACAGGCGACCATTTTACTGTTTGGTTCGCGTGGACGCGGCGATTCAAGACCGGACAGCGACTTAGATCTGCTTGTGGTCGAACCTCGGGTGCGGTCGCGGCGCAAGGAAATGGCCCGATTGGCCGACCTTCTGCGACCTTTACGTATTCCGGCTGACGTACTGGTGTTCAGTCGAGCTGCGTTCGATAAGTGGTCCCGAATCCCCGGGAACGTACTCTACCGCGCCGCCAAGGAAGGCAAGGTGCTTCATGCCGGTTGAGCGTGAGCAAGTCGCGTTGTTGTTGTCGAAGGCGGCGGAGGATGAGTACGTCTTGGACAAGTTGGTCGGTGATGAAAATGCCCCCGATTCCGTCTACGGATTTCACGCACAACAGGCGACAGAAAAACTGCTCAAAGCCTGTTTGTCCGGCGCGGACGTCGATTATCCCTTCACGCACCGACTTGTTGAGTTGATCGATCTCGCGAGAGACTCGAATATTGACTTGCCGAAGGTTTTTGAAGACTTGAGAGACCTGACGCCGTTTGCCGTCGAATTCCGGTACGGTGTAGTACCTCCTGACGTTGAAGACGAGCCGCTTGACAAGAATGCCGTGAGAATCGCTATTCAGGAAGCACGGTTGTGGGTTGAAAGACGGAATCAAGAGCAGTTCTACAATCCGGCTTCAACCGAACCGGAACCATGAAAAGCAACATGTGGGCGCAGCGGGTTGCGTCATTCGGCGCGTTATTTTAAGGGCCGAGGAATTCGTAAGCCGCGGTCTTTGCTTCGAGAGCGGTTCCTGCTTTGGAGTGCGGCGGGCAAGCGAGCCAGCGCACTCCAAATGCTTCGTCATTCTCAGCCCGCTACATTCGATGCACAAGTTGTTGGGTCAGTTGAGTAGAGTAGCCCAGCCACGTAGTCGAAAATGGGATGACGGCAGCAGCCGCGGGCTGGTATTATACCCGGATGAACAAGGGTTGTATGCTCGCGGCAATACTCGCTGTTCCGGCGTTTCTTTCCTTAGCGGCGGAACAGCGACGTCTCTGGGAACCGGTGTCCGATACCCGCGCGGCGCTGAATCTCGGCGAGCCGCGGGTGCACCCTCTGCGCTTCAAGCTGTTCCGCCTCGACACCGCGGCGATGCTCGGCAGCCTTGAACGCGCTCCGGTCGAGTTTTCGGCTGCCGCACGCAAAGCACCGCATGAACTGGCCTTGCCGATGCCGGACGGCGCCATGGCCCGTTTCCGTATCGAAAAATCGCCGGTCATGCATCCGCTGCTGGCGGAAAAATACCCCGAAATCGTTACTTTCGTCGGGCGCGGCATCGACGATCCCTCGGCCGCCGCCCGTATCGACTGGACAATCCAGGGCTTCCACGCCCAAGTGCTTTCCCCGCGCGGTGCGGTGTACGTCGATCCCTATATCAAAGATGACGTCGAGCTCTACGCCAGTTACTACAAACGCGACTTCCGCGCCCCGGACAAGACCTTTGTGTGTCGCACCGAAGGCGCGCCGATTCCTGCCGCCGACGCCGCTCCTCAGGCCCCTGCCGGATTGATTTCCGGCGAGACGCTGCGCACCTACCGCCTGGCGTGCGCCGCAACCGGGGAGTATGCGCAGTTCCACGGCGGCACCGTTGCGTCGGCGCTTTCCGCCATGGTCACGACAATCAACCGCGTCACGGGCATTTACGAGACGGAGCTGGCGGTACGGCTGGAACTGGTGCCCGACAACGACGAGATCATTTTCACCAACCCGCTGACGGACCCGTACTCCAACTACGACGGAGCAGCCATGTTGAACCAGAACCGCCACACCATTAACTCGACGATCGGCCTGAACAGCTACGACATCGGCCACGTCTTCAGTACCGGCGGCGGTGGTATCGCCTCGGTAGGGGGTGTGTGCACCATTCTGCGCAAGGCTCACGGCGTGACCGGCAGTACCAACCCGGCAGGCGACCCCTTCGACGTGGACTACGTGGCCCACGAGATGGGACACCAGTTCGGCGCCAACCACACTTTTAACGGCGACTCCGGAAGCTGTGCCGACAACCGTTATCTCCTGACCGCCTACGAGCCCGGCAGCGGGTCCACCATCATGGGCTATGCCGGTATCTGCGGAAACGACAACCTGCAGGCCCACAGCGATCCGTACTTTCACTTTGCGAGCTTCCAGGAAATCTACTCGTACGTCTCGACCGGGGGCGGCGCCGGCTGCGCCGCCGAAGGCGCCACCGCCAACACTCCGCCCACGGCGAACGCCGGCCCCGCTTACGTTATCCCCAAGGGCACGCCTTTCACCCTGACGGCCGCGGGCGGCGACGACGACGGCGACAGCCTGCTTTTTGCATGGGAAGAGCGCGACCTCGGGCCGCAACGCGACGTCTCTGCGCCCGACAACGGCAGTAGCCCTCTTTTTCGAAGCCGGCCGCCGACCCCCGAGCCGAGCCGCACCTTTCCGCGACTCGTCGATCTGCTTAACAACACCGCGACTATCGGAGAAAGGCTGCCGACACGGGCACGCGCCATGCTGTTCCGCTGCAGCGTGCGCGATAACAGGTCAGGCGGGGGAGGCGTTGCGTCGGATGACGTAACCATAACCGTCGACGGCGAGTCGGGACCGTTTCGCGTTACGTTTCCAAACACGTCCATCGACCTTTCGGGCCCCCAGAATGTCGCCTGGGATCCCGCGGGGACCGCGGGGGCGCCCGTCAATGCGACAAACGTCAATATACTGCTGTCGACGAACGGAGGGCTTTCCTTTCCGATCATGCTGGCCGCGGGAGTGCCGAATGACGGCGTGCAGCCGGTCGTGTTGCCTGACCTGTCGACAACGGCGGCCCGCATCAGAGTCGAGGGCGACGGCAATATCTTCTTCGATGTCTCAGATGCCGACTTCTCCATAGAGCGACCCGATGCGCTGAGGGTCTCTCCGATCGACGATCTGGAATCGTCCGGTCCGGAGGGCGGACCGTTTACCCCGCAGTGCGTGGGCTACACCGTCAGCAACGCCGGTCCTTTGACGCTGGTCTGGACTTCGTCCGTCAGCGCGGCCATGGTGACGGTTTCGCCCCAGGGGGGGACCCTGCAGAGCGGCGCGGCGCAAAGTGTGCAAGTCTGCCTGGGTCCGCTTGCCGCTACGGCCGCCGCCGGGGAGTACGCGGAGACGGTGACTCTCAGCAACGCCGACACCGGCGCCGAACATACCCGCCGTGTTTATCTCGACGTCGTGCCCTGGGGCGGCCGGATACGATTCGCGTCTGCATCTTTCAGCGCGCGGGAGGGAACTGCAACGGCGACTGTTACGGTGGCAAGGGTGGACAGCGCTTCCGGCGCGGTCGGCGTGTCCTATGCCACGAGCAACGGCACGGCCGCGGCAGGCAGCGACTACCTGGCCGCGAGCGGAACGCTGAGCTGGGCCGACGGCGACACGTCGGCCAAATCCTTTACCGTTGCCATCGCCGACGATGACGAATTTGAAATGGGGGAATCCGTCGATTTGTTCCTGCATTCGCCGACCGGCGGGGCCGTCCTGGGAACACTTTTCAGGGCGGAACTTCTGATCGAGGACGACGACGACAACGACGCTTGCGGCGGCGCGCTGGTCATCGACGCCACGCCCTACAGCATGTCTCGCGACACTTCCGACGCTACTTCCGCCGGAGATCCGCGGGTGGGGTGCGTTACCAACTTCGGCAACGGCGTATGGTACCTCTTTGTGTCTCCGTCCAACGGGTTGCTGACGGTGAGCACCTCCGGCAGCGATTACGATACGGCGGTCGGCGTCTACACGGGCGCCTGCGGCTCGCTCACGGAGATCCTGTGTGACGACGACAGCGGGCCGGAACTCACATCGCTGCTCACGGTGGAAACCGCGCAGGGATGTTCTTACTACATTCTGGCGGGCGGCTACGAGGGGCGCGTCGGACTGCTGTCCATGAGCGCTGACTTCGGCCCTTTGCCGGACAACGACGGCGACGGACTGCCGGATAACGAAGATCCCGACGACGACAACGACGGAATGCCGGACGACTGGGAGAGCCTTTACGGTCTTGACCCTTTCGACGACAGCGATGCCGGGGAGGACGGCGACAGAGACCGCGCCAGCAACCTGGACGAATACAGGGCCGACACCGTTCCGACGAACACGGCATCGGTCTTGAAGATCCGCATCGGTCCGGGCGAAGGCGCGCTCGATCCCGCGCTCAGCTTTGATACGTCGACCGCGCGGACCTATTCGATCATATTCCGCACGAACCTGTTTTCAGGCGCTTGGCAGGGCTTTGAGACCAACCTGCCGGGGACGGGCGGCGAGCGCGTTGTTCCGGTTACCAACGGCGCCTTGCGGGCATTCTTCGGAGTGGAGGTGTCGCCGAAGTAGCCGCCTACGGCGCGATGCGGAAATAGATTACGTCGCCGTCGTTCACGACGTGGTCGCGGCCCTCGATGCGCATCAGACCTTTTTCACGAGCGCCGTGCGGGCCGCCCGCGGCGTCGAAATCCTTGAACGGGGTGACTTCGGCCCGTATGAATTTCTCCCTGAAGTCGGTGTGGATAACTCCCGCCGCTTCCCGCGCCGCCGTCCCGGCCGGCACGGTCCAGGCGCGCGCCTCGTTCTCGTTGAATGTGAAGAAACTGATCAGACCCAGCATCCTGCAGGTTTCGCGCACGAGACGGTCCAGCCCGGGCTCGGATATGCCCATTTCTTTCAGAAACAGCGCCGCTTCGTCGGGCGCCAGTCCGGCCAACTCTTCCTCCAGTTCAGCGCAGATCGGCAAAACCGCGTTGCCTTCCCCGGCGGCGAGCGATGCCACGGCCTTGAACCTCTCACTCCCGTCTCCCGGCAGGTCGCATTCGCCGATGTTGGCGGCGTATAGCACGGCTTTGGCCGAAAGAAACCGGTAAGCATCCAGGAAATGGCGTTGCTCCTCGTTCATCTCGAGCGAGCGAGCGGGCTGCTCCGCGTTGAGATGGGCCTCCAGCCGCTCGAGAATCTCGAGCTCGGCAGCGGCTTCGGATTCGCGCCTGGCGTGTTTGCGCACTCGCTCGGCGGCTCTCTCCGCCGTCTGCAGGTCCGCCAGGATCAATTCGAGATTGACGGTCCGGATATCGTCCGCGGGACTGATCGCGCCGGTGACGTGCGCTACATCGGGATGGTCGAAACAACGTACCACGTGCACGAGCGCGTGACAGTTCCGCACGTGTTCAAGGAACTGGTTGCCGCGGCCGGCGCCCTTGGATGCGTCTTTCACCAGCCCTGCAACGTCCACGTATTCGACCGTGTGATAGACTATCCGCTCGACCCCCGCCAGTTCCGCCACGCGGTCGAGCCGCGGATCCTTCACGGAGACCACGCCGATGTTGGGGTCAATGGTGCAGAAGGGATAGGCGGCGGTCTGGGCGCCCCCGCGGGTCAGGGCGTTGAAAAGAGTGGACTTGCCGGCATTGGGCAGGCCGATGATTCCGCAGGAGAGCTGGGCCATTGCGATGCCTCCGGATGCAATTTCTACCCTTTATCAACAAAGACCGGGGTACGGATCAAGACAAAGATTTGCATCCGTTTGAGGGGTAAACAGATTCTTTCGCTCTGACTCCATTGAGCTTTTGTTGGCGATCGTGACATCGGTAGCAGGTCTGTTCGCGGTTTATCGCGCAAAAATACTCTTGTCGAGCATGCCGAAATCGGAGAAAGCGGAACGGCGCGTAAGAAATAATGCCGCGGCCAAAGTGATCGACGTGCCGGCGAAGATGGCCAGCATGATAAGTATCTGGTACTTAATGGCCACCATCGGCGAAGCGCCGCCCAGGATGGTGCCCGTCATCATGCCGGGCAGAGCTACCAGCCCGATGGTGGCTATCGTCGCCACCGTAGGCGCGAGCGCCGAACGGCAGGCGTCCCGCAGGTAAGGCCGCAATGCCTCGTGCAGCGCCGCGCCCTGGGAAAGCGAAAGCAGAAAAGCGCGTTCGCCGTCCCGTACGGATTGGTAAAAAAACTTTACGCCGATAATGTCCGCGCGCAGGCAGTTGCCCAGGATCATTCCGCCCAGCGGGATGGCATACTGGGCGTCCAGCAGGCCGGGACGCCGCAGAACGGGACCGAGCAGCACCGCCAGCGGTGCCGCGGCGCCGATCAGCAACGCGGCGAAGAGCGGCATGATTAAGCGGGGCGGCCGCAATCCGCAACCGCGGATGACCGATCCGTCCGCCACGGCGATCATGATCAGCAGCCAGGCGGCATTCAGCCATACGCTGTTCAAACGGAACACAACCTGCAGGTAGAAACCCACGAACAGGAGCTGAACCGTCATGCGCAGCACCGCAATCAACGTATCGCGAATCATTGCGACGCGCAGCCATAACATCAAGGCCAGCGGGAAGACGAGCAGCCCGTATCCGACCGCCAGACGTCCGAAATCGATGTCGGTTGTTGCGCTCATGGTCCGGAATCGCCTGTGAGACCCGCTACGCGTGCGCCTATATCGAGGTCTCCGGGGTGGTGGCAGGCCGCCAAAACGGTCACGTTCTCAGCGCGCCGCAGCCGGGCGGCGACGAGGGCTGCGGAATCGGCGTCCAGCGCGGAAACCGGTTCGTCCAGCAAAAGGATGTCGCGCCGCAGGAGCAGCGAGCCGATGATCGTGACGCGCTGCTTTTCGCCCCCAGACAGATCTTCGATATTCTTGCTCAGCAACGATCGCGGCAGAGCAAAGTCGTCGAAGAGAGTCGAGACGAGTTCCGTATCGAAGCCGATACGACGGTTTGCCTGGTACATGAAGGGGCGCTTCAGTATCTCCTCGACCGAACCGCGTCCCGGTTCCGGTTCCTGGGGGACATAGGCCAGCCGCCGCCGGATGGACCAGACCGACTGCGCGGTCAGTATTTCACCGCGCACGCTGACCGAACCGGCGGCCGGCGTCAGAAACCCCAGAATGCACCGTAACAGCGAGGACTTGCCGCACCCGGACGGTCCCGTCAGGATAATCTTCTCGCCGCGTTTCACGCTTAGCGAAAAGTCTCTCAGCAGCGGTACGCCATCGAAAGCCAGCTTCAGCGAGTCGATGCGGATGTCGGCGGAACAAGCGGGTTGCATGCCCGGGAGTCTACACAACGTGTGTTCCACGGCAAGAGCCGAACTATAGATCGAACGGACTCACATACTCGCCCTTGGCGTCTCTCAATGCCTCCAGCCGCTTGCGTTGCGCCGCCATCTCGTCCTTCATGTTTCGCGGCGTATCTTCTATCGTGGCGTAGATCTTCGCCATGCGGTCGAGCTTGGCAAGGCACTCGGGTATGCGGATCGTGAACTGATCCTCGTAATCCTGTTTGCCGTAGTCCTTATCCAGAACCTGCTTGAACAGCTTACTGAGATCGTCGTATCGGGGAATCAGACCGGTTGCGCCGTCCGCGGCATCGACCTCGTTGTGCACTCGCAGTTCCATCCACTTGATCCAGACGGCCTTGTCCAGCTTGCCGTTGAGGTACTCGCCGTCCTGCTTGAGGAAGTAGTTTGTTCCGAATACCTTTGGTCGCTCGATATCCGCCGCAAACTTGAGGTTGTTATCGATGTAGCGTCCCACGGACATGGATAGAAAGTCCATGTTGCTCATCACGTTCCAGACCCGGACCCCCTCCTTGCCGATCGTGGCAGAAGTAGTCTCGGATTCCAGCATGGCGCCCATCGTACAGACGCCGTGCTCCCAACTGTAGGCCTCCTGTACCGGCACGCTGGTGTCGCTGTCGCGGCCGCCGTAGATGATGCCGCCGATGGGCAATCCCTCGGGATTGTCCCAGTCCGGATCGGCATTCTCGAGACTGGACATCTGGACGGTGTAACGCGCGTTCTTGTGACTCGGCGTCGTCGGTCTGCCGTCCGTACCCGTCATGCCCTCATGCCATGGGCCGCAGTAGTTTTCGCCTTCCTTCGGAATATCCTCGCCCATCCCGATCCAGTAAGGCTTGCCGTCCTTCAGCAGCACGTTGCTGAAGATGACCTCGCCCGGCTTGGTCAAAACGTCGAAGATCACAGGGTCGTCCTTTGCGTTTACGTCGGTGATGATTCCGAAGATGCCGTTCTCGACGTTCGCGGCCCGGAATTCGCCGTCAATGACGCGGAAGTAGGCCAGGTCGTCGCCGACGATGTTCTCGCCGGAAATCATGGCGGTGGCCGTTTTGCCGCAGGCGCTGGGGAAAGCCCCGCAGAAGTAGGTCTTGCGTCCGTTGGGGCCGTTGCTGCGCATGATGAACATGTGTTCGGCCAGCCAGCCTTCGCGGTCGGCCTTGCGGATCGCCAGGCGCAGCGAGAGTTTCTTCAGCCCCACGGTGTTTCCGGCGTACTGCGTGTTGACGCTCATCACGCAGTTCTGCGTGTGGTCCATGTAGACGCGGTTGAGCTCGGGATGTTTCGATGTCTTGCGTTCGTCGACTTCACCGGTACAGTGGCGGTACCTGAAGAACTGAAAGTGCTCGTGTTCGCGGCTCTGTCGTTTGAATTCTTCGTAGCCGCGACGGTAGAGCAGATCTTCGCTGTGCGCGACGTAGGACGAATCCGTGATCTGGAGACAGGGGATAGCAAATATCGTGTTGGCCGGACCCAGGCAGAAGAACCGTACCAGCATGGTGCGGCCGCGGTAGGCGCTGCGCTGGAGATCTTCCATCTCCCTGATGCCTTCGTCGCGGTCCATCTGGTTCAGCTTGGGGTCAAGGCTTTCTCCTTTGGGTACGAGGTATTTTGTAACCTCTTTCTTGCGGGCCTGGTCGAAGTAGCCGTCGAAATGGATGGTGTGCCCCTCTATATTCAGCGGGCGTTCCTCGTTGTTGTCGATCGCCAGTTGACGAATATAGGCCACGTCTTCGTCCGAGTCGTCGCCAACCCAGACGCTTTCGGGTTCGCATAGCTCGATGGCGTGCGCGATAAAGGCCATCACGTCCTCGTTACCGATCGCGGCCAGCTTGGCGTAGCTGTCCTCGCTCATTTTGCTCTTCAGCAGCGCTTCGTGGGAATCGGGCATTATCATTCTCCTTCGTAAGGTTTGCTCGTCCACCGTACGACCCCTTTGGGGTCGGGGATTGTGTTGCTTTATCTTTACCCCAGCCATTCCGGCTGGGCTTGAATGTACGACCCCTTTGGGGTCGGATCCTTCTTGCTTGCCTTGTGGCGTTCTTGACCCCCCGTTTGCTCGCTGAAGGCGAGCTACATTGAAGCCCAGGCAGAATGCCTGGGAATGCCGTCGCCGCCCTCCTCCCCAAGGGCGCCACGCATATGTTCATCCTCCAAAAGTGCGTCTTTTTGGACAATATCTCTTCCCGGCGCAAGCAAAAATTCGACAGCCTCATCAATCAGCACTCCAGCACTCCAGCACTCCAATACTCCAATACTCCATTAGTGCAGGACGTCTGATGGAGGGCATCATCTCCACACGCCGGACAAAGCTCAGTCATATGGGACGTTCCCGATTCTTGCCGTCTCTGTGTGTTCAATAATGTGCGCCGCCGCACAAGTGTGTATATTTGGCCTGTATTGTCATGAATTGATACATGGTTTGCGGTTGCATTACTGCGAACAGAGTCGTCCAAACCGGGCGCAAAGCGCTGCAATCAGGCCGTGGTACGATTGTTGCTCCCTGAACGATAAACGAAACTGGGGCAGGAGTGTCGAAATGAATTCCGAGAATGTTACGGCATGTTCCGGGGTGCGCGACCGGGCAGGAACGACGCTGGTTGAAGTAGTTGTGGGGCTTTTCATATTCGGGTTGTTCGTCGCCGGAATGTGCCGCCTGCTGGTACTGGTCAACGAGTCGGCCGATCGAGCGCGTGACCATTACGTGGCGGTAAACATCGCCAAGAACCGTATCGAACGGGCCAGGGCATTCGACTTCAACCAGCTTACTTCCGTCTTCACCGAGAACAACGTGCTGGTCGACGTGAACGGTCAGCCGGCGGTCGACACCAATTTCCGGCGCTCGACGCAGATCACTCCTGCCGGCACCAACCTGGTGGAAATGGTCGTGACGGTGGACATTCGCAACAGGAAGACATGGGCGTTTAACGGACCGTCGGAACAGGTCAGGACTTACATAGGCGATTTAAAGGGGCCGCCCGAATCATGAGAAGAGCAGCATACAGATCCCGGTCGGGGTTTTCTCTCGTAGAACTCAGCGTAGCCGCTTCGGTGCTTATTATCGCTATTTCGGTGGCATTTGCCGGTTTCGTGCACGTGCTGCGCGGATCGAACCTGAACCACCACCAGAATGAGCTTGACGCGCAGGTGCAGGTGTCGATGGAGCAGCTCAAGTACAATCTGCGCCTTTCCTCACTCGAAAAGATCTTTTACTACCCGCCAGGCGGCGGGCCGTATACCGCCGTGAGTTTCCCCATGGCCCGGGACGACGACGGCGACGGCGTGGTGGATACCGACGCCAACGGTGATATTATCTGGGACCGGACGCTTGTCTACCACGTTTGGACCGCCGAGCCCTCACAGCTCCGGCGCACGATCTTCGACCCGCGCGATAACACTCTGTCCGAGGCCCAGCGCCAGGCGCAGATAGAAAGCGTGGTGCTCAACGGACACGGCAATTCGGCGCCGAACGGCGCTAACGCGGCAACCAGCGTTGTCTTCGAAAACCTCTTCACATGGCGGATTACCCCGCGCAGCTCAACCTACGACGCATATGCGGCCGATGTCTCGCGCGATATCAACCGTTACCTCGGCTCCTGCGTTTTGAGCAACGGCACGCACGAGTTCACCTTCCGAGTGATAGGCAAGAACGCGAGCAGCAGCGGTTTCAAAGTCGGACTGGACAGCCTGGTTGTCTCGCCCTCCTACGGGGATCGCGAGGCGGAAGCCCAGCTTCCGGCCACGGACGTGACGGGTCCCGCGCTCACCTACCAGGAGATGGTAGGCGGATCGTGGAGCGGCAACCATCAGCTTCTCTTCCCCGCCACCGGCAGCGGCCAGAAGTTCACGCTGAACATGGCCAACGACCGCTGGGAAGAAACCAATTTCGGACTGCTGGGGTTCCTGAATGAGGAAACAACGGTTACCTACGACACGACGCTGACTCCCCGCGACTACGTCGTCAAACTCGATGGATACGGATATAGCTGGTACGCTTATGCACAGACGGGAGCGACCAACGATCTGGGTGCGCCCCTTGCCTCGGGCTACAGCGATACGGAGGATTCGCTGCGCGGCTGCGCCGTGAGAGTTATTCTCAAAGGCGAGGACATGGTGGCCGGAAACTGGATCGAGTACAACGGGGCGCGATCCTGGGTGTATTTCTCGGCGGGCGGGTCGGGTACCAACGACAAACTACGGATCGAAGCTGCCTATATAGCTGAGTGCACTAATACTGCTTCGTTGACGCCCGACATTGTTCCCTCCACACTGCGCCGACTGGTGCGCTGGACCAGCAACGAAAGCTCGTTTACCTTGCCTAGAGGGTCGGCAACATGGACATACGACAACCTGGCCTACTACCCCATCGACAAGGCAAAGACCTATGTCGTCAGCTTTCTTGTCTCCGATGCTGAAGGCGCCGGGTACGCCCGCTACTGGCCGGAAGTCAATGAAGCCTCGGGAACAGGTTGTTTTGTGATCACAAACGCCACACCGGGGGATGTTACCGCGGCTGACTGGAGCGGACGCGGCGACCTCAAGGCCACGAACCGTCTCTTCGCGGTGCAATACCTCTATACATCGTACCCTTCCAACGGGGTGTATACCTCCGGTATCTACGACACGCATCTGGATTCGCCATCCTACGACAGTATAAACTGGAACGCGGACGTTCCCGCCAACTGCTACCTGGGCTTCAAGGTCCGCTCGGCCGCCAACGCCGACATGTCCGACGCCGTCGCCTGGACTAATTGCACCGCGGTTACAACGCCCGGGTTGATCAACCCCGGCAGCGGACGATACGTGCAGTTTCAGGCCGAGATGAAGCCCTATCTGCCTTCGCCCTTCTCGACACCGCGGCTGAAGGACGTGGCCGTCACCTGGGACGGAGAGGAATCCCTCGTCGACATCGGCGCAACCTTGACGCAGGGCCCCGACTACGGCGTCTACGAACTGACCGTGGACGGGCAGACCCTTAAGACGGGTTTGAATATCGACCTGGAGATTTTCAAAGATGTTCCCGGATACAGGGGAAACCGGCGTATTACTTCGGCCCTGACGGCGGAGGTCGTACCGCGCAACACGGGGCGATAACCGCCCCTGACGACAGAAAGGCGGACAAGACATGCAGACGATCATCGGCGATTGGCGAAACAAAGACGGTTCCGCGGTTTTTACCGTGCTGGGCCTGATACTTGTGGTTACGATCGTGCTGGGGACGATGACACGCGTGGGCATCCATCGCTCCTTTATGGCCCGCAAACTGGCCGACCGCGTGCGTGCCCAGGCCTATGCCGAAGCGGGAGCGAACGAGGCATTTACGATTATCGAGCAGGACTGGCCGGGACGAACCAACGCGGCAAACTTCCCGCTCACGTCGTACGGGCAGGGCAGCTACGATGTCACCATTGTCGATATCACCAACAACGTCGCACTCATCCGGTCGCTGGGTGTATGCAACGATGCGACCGTCGAGACGATACTTGATATAAAGAACTACGGTGACAGTGGATCGAGCTGGGACATGACGGCTTTCGATTACGCCATGATCTGCGGCGGAACACTGGATTTCAGCGGTTGCGGCAGCATATCCAGCACCAACGGTCAAGTCCTGATGCACTCGAATAACGATATGAACATCAAGGGCGACGCCCAGACCGACATCAGTATCGAGTCTTCAACCAAAATCAAGATCAGCAACAATGTCACGATTGATGGCGACGTTGCCGCGCCGGACCTGGATTACAACCCCAGCAAAGTAACAATTACTGGAACGGCGGCGGTGCACTCGGTGCCGATGGTTCCTATCCCGGATATCGACCTTACGCCATACTATAACCATGCCAGCGATAACGGTGAGGTCCACAATGGTTTTAGCCTCAGCGGCGGCACCTATACGCCCAACGGGGGGATTCTCTGGGTCAACGGCAACGTGTGGATCTCAAGCTCGGCCGTAATTAACGGGACCATTATCGCCACCGGCGACATCAACTTCGGAGGCCAGGCCAGCCTGGCTGCCTCGGACTGCGGATTCGCGCTGGTCAGCCGCGACGGGGATGTCAAGAACACATCTACCGGCAGCATTGAAGGACTGATCTATGTCAAGACCGGCGACTACGAGCACACCGCCAACGGCAACGTCGAGGGGCAGATCATTGTCAACGGCGACATCAAGAAGGCAGGAAATTCGGATGTGCTTGTCTTTGACCAGACCATTCCGACTCCACCGGGCGGGACCCCGGAGGGAGATATTATCGGTGTATCGGCCTGGCAGAAATAAGGTGAAGTCGGCCTGGAGATCTCTGAAATGAAGAAACAGGAGACAACAAAACGTGGATTCACGGTGATTGAGATCATGATTATCGTGCTGGTGATCGGGGTCCTGCTGGCGGTCGTACTGCCCAGCATCCGCGCGGTACGCCGCAACTCGCGTATCAAGCAGGCCGAAGCTCAGCTCGAGATCCTGGCCGCGGCCATCAAGCAACTGGCGTGGGACACCGGCAAGTTTCCCGGCGCCAAACCTCTGGTTGACGGCAAGGAAGTGCCTAACCTGACGGTGCCCGACGCGGGACTCCTGGCGGAGGACGGCGACTTCCCGAACTGGAAGGGGCCCTACATTCGCAATATCCCGCTCGACCCTTGGGGTGCGCGATACTTCTTCGACGCTGATTACACCATGCCGGACGGCGACGTGCGGACCGTGGTCGGCAGCCACGGCCCCAATCGCAGCGCCATGAATGCCTACGACAGCGATAACATCGTCGTGCTGCTGGATGATTAGATCTCTCCCCTGTGGCATCGGCAAGCTTCCCCTGTGGCATCGGCAAGCTTCCCCTGTGGCATCGGCAAGCTTCCCTTGTGGCATCGGCTCTATGAGCCGATTGGGTAAGAGAGACACCCAAGGTGGTATCTCACCACGCGTTCAGCGAAACATCACCGGCTGAGAAACAGCGCTCGGTTCCCTGCGCGTCCCGCAAACGTAATTCGCCGCTCGGGTTCAATCCCAGGTACTCCCCGGCCACTGTACCTGTCTGCGTTGTGATTTCTACGTTCCTGCCCACCAACGCATCGCGCTTGCGCCACTCGCGATCGAGGAAGGTATTTCCTTCGGCAGCCGTCCGGTCGAATGTCTGCTCCAATTTCGCCAGCAAGGTCTTGCAGACGGTGTCGACGTCGCACTGCCGACCGCGTTCGATTGCCATCGAGGTGGCCGGGTAGTCGCAACGCGCGGCCGCGATGTCTTTGCGGCTCATGTTGACGTTCAGTCCGATTCCAAGAACGACCGGACCGTCGCCTCCCGAACGCTCGGCCAGGATGCCGGCGACTTTGCGCACTGCCAGGAGTACGTCGTTGGGCCATTTCAGCAGCGGGCAGAACCCCTGCTCTTCAAGGGTGGCGCAGACTGCCAGCGCCGCGATACGGGTGGCGGCATCTGCCGGAGGCCCGCCATTTGCGGGCGCTAGAACAACTGACAGCGTCAGGCAGCGGTTGCCCGGGGAAGCCCAAACGCGCTGAAAACGTCCCCGTCCGGCGGTCTGCCGCACCGCCCGCACAATATCGCCGCGGCGCAGCTCACCGGCATGCTCGAGCGACCACTGGTTGGTTGAAGGCAATGCATCAAACAACAGAACGCGCCCGCCCCACAAGCCGGCGCCGGGGAGGATCACGCACTCAGGCCGGCCGGGCAACGATCTTCTGGATTTCGGCATTGAAATGCGCCGTCATTTCCGGTGTGGGTTTCTGTCCGCGCGCCGCGCCGATCAGATTCTCCACCTCCTCGCCGAAGGTCAGGGGATTGAAAGGCTTGGGTATCGGGCCGCGAATGCCGGCCGCGAGCAACTCCTTGAAATCGCGCGTCTCGCCGGCGGCAACCGTCAGTATGACGGCAACCTGTGCGGGGTCGACGTCTTCAGGCAGTTTGCCCAGCATTTCCAGACCGTCCATGCCTTCCATGTCAACCGCCAGCGCCAGGACTTCCGGTTTGATCTCGTCAAACCGCTTCAGCCCATCTTCGGCACCGCGAGCCAGATGCACCTTGAATCCGCCGCGCTGATGCAGAGCGGTCGCCGCGAGAATCAGGGCTTTCACGTCATCGTCCACCAGCAGCACGCTGCGGGCCCGATCGGGAGGCGCCTCGGTGGCCACGCCGCGGCTGAGCAGGCGCCGCATGCGGTGCATGAATGTGAAGGGGGAGAAAGGCCGGATAATGTAGTCGTTGGCGCCCAGCTCGAGCGCGCGCACGATGTTCTCTTCGGTGTTGTTCGAGATCAACATAACGACCGGCAGACGTGCGTTGCGCGGTTGACTGCGCACCTCCCGTAATGCTTCGAAACCGCCCTTGTTCGGGACATTCTCATCGATAATAATGAGATGAAACAGATGCTGTCCCTCTCCCGTGGGCACGGCTCCGTTCGCCTCGTTCACGTGAGTGACCTCGAAGCCGTCTTTTCCGAACAACTGCTTGAGAATCGGGGTGGTCTTTTCGTCATGCATCATCAGCAGCACCCGCTTTGGGTGTGCCTCAGCCGGTTCGGACTGCTCGGTGACAACCCGGTTGCCGCCGCCGGAAGCGGCCTGAAAGCAGAATCCGTCGGCTTCCGTCGCGGCGTCGTCCAGGGACATGCCGGGCGAAACCAGCGCAACGCCCGCCGAGAGCACGGGGTTGAAAAACTTGTCGTTGGGTCCCCTCACTTTCTGTTTCGACAGGATATCGATCACTTTGCCGACGGCGCGGCCGCCTCCGTGCTGATCCTGTCCCGGAAAAAGCGCCACGAATTGATACTGACCCCAGCGCCCAAGCAGGTCCGTAACGCGCAGCGACCGCGAAAGAGTTGCGCCTATGGCGTGCAGCACCTCCTCCCTGGCCCTCGGGTCGCATCCTTCCAGTTCTTTGCTGCAACCCTCGAGTGAAATCGCCGCCAGGCAGACGGGTTCATGCAGTTCATGGCACTCTTGCGAGATTCTCTGAAAACTCTCGCGAAAAGCAGGGCGGTTGAGCAGCCCCGTGAGACGGTCCCGCCTGGCCTCCTGCAGCTTGGCGTGCGCGCGCCTGAGCCTCATCTTGATCCAGTCGGCTACGGCCGCCGGATCCTCGGAATCGAGCATGTTTTCGGAAGCGTTGAGCAACGTGTCCTTTCTGACGGTATCGCCGGCGCCGGCGGCCAGCAGGAGCACCGGTATGGCCGCGGTGCGGGTATCTTCCTGCAGGTGCGTGAAAAGCGTTCTGCCGTCCATGTCCGGCAGGAAGAGGCTCAGCACGACGCAGACGATGTCGCGACGGGCCAGTGTTTCCTTCGCGGCTTGACCCGTGGTGACCCTCAAAACTTCACGGGCCGGCGTCTGGACCGCCTCCGCCACGGCGCCGCTGAAATCCGGATCGCCTCCTACAAGCAGCACCGTCGCCGGCGAAACGGCCGCCTCCGCCGCTTCTTTTCTCAACAAAGCTATCAGGGCACGGACGTGCGTAGGCAATTCCGGCCCGCCGCTCTGCTTCACTTTTTCGGCAGCTTCGCAGATTGACTGCAGGCTCAGCCCCTTGGCAGGGGCGCTGACCGAGAAAGCCAGCCGCTTCAAGGCTTCTTCGGCCTCCGGACGTCCGGCATTCAAATCTTCAAGAGCAAGTTGCAGGGCGTCGATACGCGCTCCGAGTCCCTGTCTGAACCACGTGGCAATGTGTTCAACCATGCTTCGACACCTATGCTTTTCTTGCCGATAGATCTACGAGCGTAACGTTGAGCTCCTTGCCGGCGGCCGGCAGGACGTTGACCTTGCTCCTGGCGTAACGCCGCGCCGCCGCGCCGGGCTCGCCCGTCTTCGGGCAGAATTTGTCCAGAAGCTCGTCGGCAGCCATCGAAACGCTGCTGACGATCGTAAAAACGCCCGAGGCCACCGCGTACCGTACACCGGGCAGGTCGTCGGTCAGGCGAACGTCTCCCACGAAGAGAATGTCGGGATCGAACAGAGACGCGCTTTCCACGCCTTCGTTCAGGGAAGCCACGTCCCGGCCCAACTCGGACTGGATCACGATCGAGTCGGCATGCGCCATCAGGAAGGTCAGCCTCCTTTCCAGGATGTATATGATCGAGCGCTTGGATCGGTTGACCTCCTGAAGCAAAGAGTAGACCAGCATACTGTTGTTCAAAAGAGACGGGCCCGTGACCGCCAGCATACCCATATGGCCCGCGGACAGGATTTCCACGAGGCGGTTGCCGGCGTAGGGGTCGTCGCACAATTCGTCGAGCCGCGGGACACGGAAGGGTATGTTGGCCACGCTCACGATGCGGCTGCCGCGCTGCGTGGCATAGCTCACCCGGATGCGCCCTACGTTCGGCACGCCGAAACAGAAGGTTCCGTTCTCCCCGAGATCCGTCTTGCCTCTTTCAGTTCTGGCGGCCAGACCGTCCAGAGTCTCCGCGACGCTCGACGAGTCCATGACCGTGTTAAGCGCCACCTCGACGCCGCGTTCAGCCCGCGTGACCGGCGGAGCGTTCGGAGCCAGGAGGACTACGCAAGGAGTTTCTGATTTCGCCAGGTAATCCAGAATCGCGGCGGTCTGGTTCATCTTGCCTGTTCCCGAAACCGAAAGGCTCCCCTCCGGACTGAAACGGTCGTTGCGGTCGATTCCACTTCGAGGCGGAGCGCGGCGCTCAGAAGCAGAGATTTATCCCGACCGAATAGCCGTTGTCCTCGAAGGCTTCCATCAGCGCGTGCAAGGACAGTCGCTTGGTGGCGAACACCTCGAAACCCACGACATAGCCGAATCGTTCGCCGCTGCTGTCTTTGATGTCGTCCCCGAGAATATCCGAGTACATGGGGCCGCCGAATACGGCAATGCTGTCGGGATAGTAGCGTTTGTCGGCCTCGACGTCGTTGACGATGCTCAGCGTCAGGTATCCGGTTAACTCCTGCCATTCCAGGTTGCCGCCGATCCACTCGGTTTCACGCACGGTATAGTCGCCTCCCGCGTTGATTCTGAGGCGGTCTTCAAGGATGAAAGGGTCTTCTATCTCGTGGTCGAAAAGGTTAAGCTGCGTACCCAGGCCGTAAACCAATTCACTGTCGTCATAATCGTACCGCTCGAACTTGGTCTTGCTTTCCCCGATCGAGGCGTAGACCGTCCAGAAAGGACGCACGTCATAGCCGGCATAGACCATGTATTCGTTGAGCTTCATCAAGGGATCGAAACGTCCGACTCTCACTTGCCGCTCCCGGCTGTGAAAGTATGCGCCGGCGCTCCAGGGGTCGAGCGCCTGCGAGCCGACAACGTAGTCGCGCCCCCGGTTGCTGCCGCCGCGAGGTCCCGCAAAACAGACCCCGGTCAATGTTGCAAGAAAAAATACGCCGATGACTATCGAAGATGTTTTTGTTTTCATATCGCGGCATAGTAGGGATTGGGCTTGGGTGAAGCAAGCACATAATCGGCCGAATCCGAAAAGGCTGTGCCGCCGGACAAAACACTGGCTTAGTCTTCAGGGTTTTGATAGCTTGAACCCCTGTTCTAGGAGACAAAGAACCGGTGCGCCCATGAAGACAAGACTGTTTCTCTTGAGCCTGACGCTGAGCCTGGCAGGTTGTTTCCCCTGGCGGGCGCCGGAGCGACCGCATTTTTTTACGAACCTCGAAGAGGCGCTCTCGCGGCCGGAAGATGCGACCCACCTGCGGCTCTACGAGACCGGTTTGACCGCCTATCCGGCCGAACTGGCCCGCCTGCCGAACCTGACCCACCTTGGTTTGCGCGGAAACCGCTTCGGGGAACTGCCGCCCTCCTTGCCGGAATTGCGCGGATTGGTCTGGTTGGACCTGGGGGAATGCGGTCTTACGGCCCTGTCCCCCGCGGTCGGCGAGCTTGACCGGCTTACCGTTCTCTACCTCAACGACAACCGCCTCGAGAAACTGCCTTCCGCAATCGGCGGTCTCGCGGCACTCGAATACCTCAACCTGGACCGCAACAAGCTCGCGTCGCTGCCGGAGACACTCGGCACGCTCGAGAGCCTGAAGTGGTTGCGGCTTAACGGCAACGCCCTGCAGCTTCTGCCGCCCGAACTTGGGAGACTCAGGAATCTTCGCAGGCTGTACCTGAGCAACAACAAGCTGGCCGAACTGTCGCAAGCGGTCTCCACGATGGAGAATCTGACCGACCTCAGTCTGAGCGGCAACGATCTTGCTTCGCTGCCGGAGTGGGTCACCGAATTACCCGCCTTGAGACGCCTGGACCTTGACCGCAATAACCTGACGGCCCTCCCGCGCAGTATCGGCAGGCTGAAGGAGCTTGTCTGGCTGAGGTTGGAACAGAACAAACTTCCGGAGGAGGAGAAGAAGCGCGTCAAAGATCTGCTTCCGAATTGCCACATCGTATTCTGACACGGTGCGGCAACATCGCCCTGATTTCCCGAACTCGCAGAGCGAACCGAGTATGAACCCGTTAGAAAAGGGCAAGAGAACACTCCTGGACTTTCTTGTCGCCTCCGGTATCGCGGTCGCGTTGATTCTCCTCAACCTGCTGATCAACTTCAGCGATGCCGTACACGCTTTTCTTGCCGTGCACGCCCGATCGCAGGTTGCTCTGGTCATATTCAACTTTCTGTTTCTGTGGCTGGCCGTGCTGCTGGTATTGGCTTTCTCGCGCTGGCGGGAAGCCGTCCGGCGGCAGGCCGAGCTTGAAGATGTGGTTTCGAGTATCAGCCCGGACGCTCTTCTGGTAGTCAGCCCGGACCGTACTATAGTGATGTGCACATCCGCCGTCAGGCGGATGTTCGGTTATGATGAAAGCGAGGTGCTGCAGAAGAAGACGGACCTGCTCTACTACGACCGCCGCACGAGCAGAGAGCACCCGCGCGAAATCTATGAGGCGCTGGAAAAGGAAGGTTTTCACATCGGCACGGCCACCGGACGGCGCAAGGACGGCGGCACGCTGCCGCTGGAGATAATCGCCGGCGACCTCCACGGCCGGGGCGGAGTGGTTTTACTTCTGCGCGACATAAGCGAGCGAATAAAGCTCCAAGAGCATAAACGCAGGCTGGACGAAAGCTCCATGCGCGCCGACAAGCTGGAGAGCCTGGGCGTACTGGCCAGCGGAGCGGCTCACGACTTCAACAACATGTTGATGGTTATCCAGGGCTACGCCGAACTGACAAGCATGAATCCGGCTGCGCCCGACCTGGTCCGCGATAACATGAACGAGATCCGCGGGGCCGCACATCGCGCGATGGAGCTCTGCGAGCGATTGATGTCCTTTGCGGGCGAAACGGAGAGGGTGCTGGCGCCGGTTGCGCTGTCCGACCTGGTCCGCGACGCGGGAGGCGTATTCGAGGCGTCTCTCGACGATCGTGTCAGCTTGGAATACGATCTGGCTGCCGATCTTCCGCGAGTGCGGGGAGATGCATCCCAGATCAAACAGGTCTTCATGAACCTGGCGGCCAATGCCAGGGATGCCCTGGGCAGCGAGCGCGGGGCAATCAGGATAAGTGCCCGATGCCGCGTGTGTGATGCGGAATGCCTGAGCGACGCTCTGCTGCCTGTCCGGCTGGAGCCGGGCCGTTACATCTGTCTGGATGTAACCGATACGGGTTGCGGGATGAGCGAATCAACCATTGCCAGGATCTGCGATCCCTTCTTTACCACCAAGATTGGGCGAGACGGCCTGGGCCTGGCCGCGGTTCTCGGGATTGTCCGAGCTCACGGCGGCACGCTCAAAGTCAAGAGCTCGCCTGGCGAGGGCTCGACATTTACGGTGCTGTTCCCGGTGGCCGAATCGGACTGAGTTGCGACTACGGGTTTGTCACCGTTCTAAAGCGGTTCTTGAGCTGCAAAGCTGATTTGTCAGGGCCCGATCGCGAGATTGGGTGTACCGTGCTGGACCTTCTGAACATCCAACAGCGAACAATAAAAGCCGAACGCCCAACGGAAGGAAGAGGCCCATCAATTGATCTCTATGCTGCATCGGAGCGCAGAAACGGCCAAGAATAACGCGAAGAAATGATGAACGTTGGGCGTTCCTTGTTCGCTGTTGGAGGTTCAGTCTTAACGACTGGGTGCCCCGATGTTGAACTCAGGAAAGACTTCCCAATGTCTCACCAGTTGGTTTCAGGTCTTTTCATTGGTTATTGGGTTTGTTTCGATCTTCGGGTTTGTGATTCCGCCGGCAAGGCTTCGATGCAAGCCTGAATCTCCTCCAACCTCTTTCCGGTGTCCTGCTCGCTCAGGCGCGGAAAGCGGCCGTTGTGCATGACGTATTCGCCTGTGCGGCTGAGCATCAGTTTGTCTCCGCGCGTTTCAACCCTGTTGATGCCGCGTTCGGCGCAGCGCAGCCGGATATCCGCAATCTTCAGCATGCGCCTGACCGGTGCTGGCGGCGGACCGAAGCGATCCGCCAGCTCGGCGGCCAGTTTGGCCGTATCCACGACAGACGACGCCTCGGCCATGCGGCGGTAGACACCAATCCGTAGGCGTTCGTCCTCGACGTAGTCGTACGGCACAAGCGCGGATCGATCCCGGTCGGCGGCGTGCGGCGAAAGGTCTACAAAATCCAGGCGCGTGTCGACGTCGACCACTGTCGGCGCCGGCTCGCCGCGCAGCCGCGCAATAGTGCCCCGCAGGAGTTGGCAATAAAGTCCGAAGCCCACAGCGGTGACGTTGCCGCTCTGTTCTGCGCCCAGCAGGTTGCCGGCGCCGCGGATCTCCAGATCCCGTAACGCCAGGCTGAAACCGGCGCTGAGGCTGGAGAACTTCTTTACCGCCCCGATGCGCTTTCTCGCGTCGGCGTCAACACGGCCCTGCGCGGGCAGCAAAAGGTAAGCGTAGGCCTTGCGGTTCGAGCGGCCGACCCGGCCGCGAAGCTGGTAGAGGTCGGCGATCCCGAATCGGTCCGCCCGGTCTATCAGGATCGTGTTGGCGCGGGGAATATCTACGCCGCTTTCCACGATAGTAGTGCATACCAGCACGTTGAATTCGCCCGCCGCAAACCTCTGCATGACCGATCGCAGTTCCCCGCTGGGCATCTGCCCGTGCGCGATCTCGGTCCCGGCCTCCGGAACAAGCTTCTTCAACCGCGCGTACGCCCGGTCAATCGTCAAAACTCGATTGTGGAGGTAGAAAACCTGTCCCTCCCGGTTCAGTTCGCGCATCACAGCCCCCCTCACGGTCTCATCTGTGTTGCGCGTAACTATCGTTTCGATCGCCATGCGCTCGCCGGGAGGAGTCTGGATCAAGCTCATGTCACGCCCCCCCGTCATGCTCAGGTAAAGGGTTCGCGGAATCGGCGTGGCGGTGAGAGTCAGTACGTCCACCAGCTCGCGCATCCGTTTAAGCCGTTCCTTGTGCTCGACGCCGAAGCGCTGTTCTTCGTCGATAACGACCAGACCCAGGTCCCGGAAGCGCACTTGCGGCTGCAGGAGAGCATGCGTGCCGATGACGACGTCGACCGTGCCCTCCGCCAGTCCCCTGACAATCTCGGCCTGGCGCCCGCGGCTCTGGAAACGGCTCAGCATCTCAACCCGCACGGGATACGCTGAGATTCGCGCCGTGAATGTGCGGAAGTGCTGCTGGGCCAGAACCGTTGTCGGCACCAGTACGGCGACCTGCTTGCCGTTCATCACCGCGGCGAAAGCCGCTCGCATGGCCACCTCGGTCTTGCCGTAGCCGGCGTCGCCGCACACCAGCCTGTCCATCGGCCGGGACGAGGCCATGTCCTCCATGACGTCTCCGATGGCGCGCTCCTGGTCTGGCGTGGTCCTGTAGGGAAAGGCGCAGTCGAATTCGCGTTGCCAGGGATGGTCGGTGCTGAAGGCGAATCCGGCCAGCAGCTTGCGCCTGGCCTGCGTTTCGAGCAGGGATGACGCCAGGTCCAGAACGGCTCGCGAAGCGGCATTGCGGTCGCGTTTCCAGCGCGCGCCGCCCAGGCGGTGTAGAGCGACCGGCCGGCGCGACATTCCCACGTAGCGGCTCAGCAGGTGCGCATGCGAAACAGGCACGTGCAGCATGGCGCCCTCCGCGTACTCGATGCTGATAACCTCCTGGTTGCGTTCGTTGAAGACAATCTCGCGCAATCCCAGATAGCGTCCGATTCCGTGATCGACGTGCACCACCAGGTCGCCGGGCTCGATGTCGGTCAGGTCGCTGATGTGCATGCCGGCATCCCGGCGGGGACGCGGGCGGTCTCCGCCCGGATCGTAACGGCGTTCCGACCGTTTGCGGCGCCCGTAGATATCGGCCTCGGCCGCAACGACAAGGCGCATCGAGTCGCTGGCGAAACCCGCGGAAAGAACTCCGCGCTGCAGATGGAAAAAGGCGGCCGCGCCCGCTTTCGCCGCTTCCGAACGGAAGTGATCGAGCGAGCCCTGCGTATCGAAGTACAAGTGGATATCGTGCCCGGCCGAAGCGCGGCGCCCAAGGTCGGCTATCAACCTTGCCCGCGCCTGTTCGAGCATGACCGGTTGCAGTGCCTCGCGCGGCAGGTCCAGGACTTCGGGCAGCGGCTCGATGTCAAGGCGCGGACCGCCGCGGGGGCGCTCCGCGGCTATGACAATCCGTCGATTGCCGGACTTGCGCTTTATCCCCGTGCTGAGCTGCCGGAAAGTCAGGTTCCACGCCTGCGCCGACGACTCGACGGCCACTTCCTCGTGAATGGCGGCATGGTCGTGAATGCCGCCTTCATCGAGCCATACGAAGCGCACGCCCTCGGGCAGATAGGACAGCGGCTGGACGGTTCCGGAGGGCGGTTCGCCGGTTTCGGGCGGGAACTCCGCCGCTGGAGCCAGCACCGCCTCCAAAGTCTTTCCACGCGATCTCTGATCGAGAGGATCGAATTCGCGGATCGACTCCACGACCGGGCCGAAGAACTCGATGCGCAGGGGCCACACGGAAGTGGGCGGCCAGGCGTCCACGAGTCCGCCCCGCGCGGCGGCATCGCCCTTTTCCTCCACTTCGGGCTTGATGGTGTAGCCGGATCTTTCCAGCCTGAGGACGAGATCGGAAGGTTCGATCTCGCTTCCCGGCGAAAGCAGGACGGTCTTCTTTCTCAGCGGTTCCGGACCCATTGTTTTCTGCATCAACGCCTGCACGCATGTGGCCAGGACACAACCGGCGCGAGCGGGCGGACGCGCGGCCGAAATCTCCGCGAGCTGCAACAGAACTTCGAGCCGCTGCCCGGTCAGCTCCGGATCGGACGGCGTTCCGCCATCGCTCTCTCGCGACGGGAAGTAGAGCAGCCGTGCCGGCCTGCCGGCGGCATCGGACGGCATAAGCGTAAGAAGATCCTGGTGAACGGTGTCGAGCGATTGGCGACCGTCGGTCACGATTACGAGGGGGGCGCAGTCTTCCCCTGCCAGTGCCCAGCACAGAAGCGCCAGGGCCGCCCCGGGCATCTCGAGAAGGCACACTTCCCCCTCCTCGCCCGGAAGAGCAGCGAGGTGGTCGCGGAAAATGCCGAGTGCCGTGCGTCCGCTCAGTATTTCTTACGCATGTGTGAAGGCGGAATACGAAGAATCAGGCGGTACTTCGCGATCGTTCTGCGGGCGATCTTGATGCCTTCGGCCCGCAGTTTTTCCATGATCTCCTGGTCGGAAAGTGGGTTCGATGCATCCTCGGCCGCTACCATATTGGCGATCATGTCCTTTACCGTTTTGTTGGAGACCTGGTTGCCGTTGGACGTACGAATGCCGGTGGTAAAGAAATACTTCAACTCGAAAACACCCTTGGGCGTCTTCATGTATTTGCCCGAGACGGCGCGGCTGACGGTGGTTTCGTGCACGCCCACAACCCTGGCCACCTCGGCCATGGTCAGAGGTTTTAGATGCGATACCCCGTGATCAAGGAAATCCTTCTGCGTCTTTACGATCTCCGCCGCGATCCGGTTAATGGTGTTTTGCCGCTGGTGAATGCTCTTGATCAGGAAGACGCCAGACCTGATGCGCTCCTGTATGTAGTTGCGCACCTCCGGTTTCGTCGAAGGATCCTCGAGCAGGCGACGATACTGGCGGCTGATTCTGACATGCGGCAACTGGTCGTCGTTGAGGACGATAACGTATTCGCCGTCGACCCGTTGTACGACGATCTCCGGCAGCACGTACGCCGCCGTCTCGGCCGTGAAAGCGCTGCCGGGCCGGGGGTCAAGCGTGCCGATGATACGGCCGGCGGTCTCGACATCCTCGGGGGTCACCTTCAGCGCCTTGGCAATATCGGGAATCTTCCGCGCGGCCAGCGCTTCAAGGTGGTCGCGAACCACGTCGGCGGCCAGCGTTTCGCCCTTGCCGAATCTTTCAAGCTGGATCAGAAGGCATTCCCGCAGATCCGTGGCGCCGATGCCGGTAGGGTGAAACTCCTGCACCATCATCAAGACATCCTGGAGGTGCTGCAGGTCCATTCCCGTAGTCTCGGCCAGGTGCTCCAGAGTGTTGGTAAGATAGCCGTCATCGTTGATGCTGCCGATGATCAGTTCCCCGACCACCTGATCCTCGTCAGTCAGGCCGGACATTCGCAATTGGCCGATCAGGTGCTCCTGCAGCGATTCCTTCTGGGGTATGGAGTCCAGCAGGAACTGGCGTTTCTCGGCCTGTTCTTCGCTGTAGGGCGTGGAACGCGCATCCTGAAAGAAATAGTCACGCCACTCCTCGTCAAGCGCGGCAAGCGCCTCATATTCCTTGTCGAAATCCATCTCACTGGTTTCTTCGGTTTCGCCGGAACCGGGCTCGATCTCGACGCGCTCCGTGTCGTTCAATTTCTCCTCGATCGTGGGATTCTGTTCGAGTTCCTGCTGAATCAGAGCGCGCAGCTCTAGGATCGGCAGCTGCAGCATCTCCAGGGACTGGCGCAGCTGCGGCGCCAGCACCATCTGCAGGCGCTGCGACTGGGTGAGCGCTAGGGTTTGACTTGGCATTGTACAACTCGCTGTCTATTCTCAACTCTAGAACATGGCCGCTTATACGCAAGGAAATTCGATGTTCAAAGTATGTGTGCTGGCCAGCGGAAGCTCCGCAAACTGCATCTATGTGGCCTCGTCGCGCACGCGTATCCTGGTGGACGCGGGATTGAGCGGCAGAGAGACCGCGCGCAGGCTGGCGCAGGCGGGCGCGGACCTGCCGGACGTGAGGGCGGTATGCCTGACGCACGAACACGACGACCATCGCTCGTCACTGCGCCTGTTGCACAGGCGGTACGGTCTGGCCGTCTACGCGAACCGCGGCACGATTGAGGCCATGGAGCGCGGCGGTGCGTTCGATGAAGTAACCTGGAACATGTTTACAACCGGGGTGGCTTTCCAGGTTGGCGATCTGATCGTCGAACCGTTTTCTGTGCCGCACGATTCCTACGAACCCGTCGGCTTTATTATCTCCGCGGGAGATCGCCGCCTGGGTATCGTGACCGACATGGGCATGCCGACCGACCTGATCCGCGAACGGCTGCGTTCCTGCACGGCGGTCATAGTGGAAGCCAATCACGACGAGGACATGTTGCGGGAAGCCGACCGCCCCTGGCCGCTCAAGCAACGCATCGCGGGACGCCAAGGCCACCTGTCCAACTCCCAGGCCGGCGAACTGCTCGCGGACGTGGCCGGGCCGGAACTGCGCTCGGCCTTTCTCGCGCATCTCAGCTCTCACTGCAACCGTCCGGAGCTGGCGCTGCACACGGTCCGCCGCGCGCTGGAGGCGCGGGGGCAGAATCACGTTCAGGTTAAGCTGACCTACCCGGACAGGGCCAGCGAGGTGGTGGAGGTGTAGGTGAAGAAGACTCGAAATCCCAAACCCGAAGCACGCAACAAAAGTGGAAAATGAGAGAGGAATGCCGGAAACGCCGGTCTAAGACACCTCCTCCAGAACCATCTCCGCCGCGCGTTCCGCGGCGCCGCCCGTGCCCAGGGCGGCGTTGACCCGCTCAAGCCCGCGCATCACTTCGTTCCGGGCCGGGCTTTTCTCCAGCAGCGGCAGCAGGGCCGCCGCGAGCGCGCGCGGTCGGGCCGCGCCCTGAACGAATTCCGGGCACACCTGTTTCCCCGCAACGATGTTTACCATGGCGATATGCTTCACGCGTACAAGGAACCTCGCCGCCAGGTACGTCAAGGCGGCGACCCGGTACGCCACCACCATCGGGCACAGCATCAGTGATGCCTCGATCGTAGCGGTTCCGGAGGCGACCAGCGCCGCGCGTGACCGGCGCAGCACGTCGCGGGTGCTGCCGCTGACCGTGCACCAGCGCTCCGGCCCGCCAGTATTGCAACCATCGACCAACCGCCGCGCCAGGGCCGCCATATCCGCCGTCGGCGAGGCGATAACGAATGCTGCGGCCGGATACGACTGCTCGATCGCCGCCGCCGCCGCCCACATCACCGGCAGAATGCGCTCGATCTCGCCGGGGCGGCTGCCCGGCAGCAGCGCCACAAGCGGGTCGCCCCCGCAGGGCAGTTCGGCGGCCGGCGCCGTCAGGGCGCGGTGCGCTTCGTCCACGAGCGGGTGCCCCGCAAAGCCTACCTTCATGCCGGTGCCCGAGAAATACTCCTCCTCGAAAGGGAAGATCGTTATCAGGCGATCTACAATCCGCGCCATCCGCGGTATACGCGAACGATTCCACGCCCACACCTGCGGACAGATATAGTAGATAACCCTGATCCCCATGGCGTGTACCTTCGCCGCCAGGCGCATGTTGAAACCCGGGTAGTCAACCAGGACCACCGCTTGAGGACGCGTTTCCCACACGTACCGCACGGTATCGTGGAAAACACGCCGGAAGAATACAATACGCCGCAGAACCTCGGCGAAACCGACCACAGCCATATCGCGCGCGTGATGACGCAACTCCACGCCTGCCGCCGCCATCTCGTCTCCGCCGATTCCCGAAAAACGAATGTCCGGCCTCTTGCGCCCGACGGCTCGCACCAGGGCCGCGGCATGCATGTCGCCGGACACCTCGCCGGCGATTATGACAATATGCGGTTCGACTGCCATGCCTGCTTCCGCAGTGCTCAAATCATCCTCTTTATTGAACGAGACACGAGGTTTCTCGGCTTCGTTCGGAATGACAGCAACGCTGGGTCATCCCGACCTTGTCGAGGGATCTCCGTTGTCCGGGAACATATCCCGATTATTGTGACCGCTAGCGCCTACCCGGGCCTCTCCCGTATCGTACGGCAGATCTCGACGGCCAGCTTCAGCGCATTGGAAGCATGCTCGCCGGTAACCACCGGTGTGCGGCGACTCAACACGCATTGCACAAACGCATCCAACTCCGCTGCCAGCGGCTCGCGCTTCTCGATCGGGACCTCGGCCGCAACGATGCCGGAAGCGGTCTTGCGCAGAAGCTGCCCCGTCTGGTTCATGTAATCGAGCGACAGGTAAGTCTCTTCCTGGAAGACCCGCAGCTTGCGCATGCGCTCCCGGCTGATGCGGCTGGCCGTCACGTTGGCCACGCAGCCGCTTTCGAAAACCAGCCTGACGTTGGCGATGTCTTCGGTGGGACTCAGGACCGGCACACCGATGGCGTGGATCTCGCGCACCGGGGAACGCACTATGTGCATGATTATTTCGAGGTCGTGGATCATGAGGTCCAGGACCACGCTCACCTCCGTGCCGCGCGGGGCGGCGCCTTCGCGCCGCGGAGGGTAGGGGGCCAGCCGGGTAACCTCGATAAAACGCGGTTGCGTGAGGTTGGCTTCCAGGTAATCCATGACGGGATTAAACCGCTCGACGTGTCCCACCTGCATGATAACGCCCTGCTCCTGGGCCATGCGCACCATTGCCTCGGCCTGGGCGGTGGTCGAGGATATCGGTTTCTCGACCAGCAGGTGAATCTTTCGCCGCAGCAGTTCGGCGGCCACATCGTGATGCCTGTCGGTAGGCACCACGACACTGGCGGCCTCGATTCGGGCGGCAAGGTCGCAGGGATCCTCGAAAGATACGGTGCCGTGCTCGTGCGCCACCTCGCCGGCCCGCGCGGCATCCAGGTCGAACACGCCCACCAGATCGACCGCTTCGTTCGCGGCATAGATGCGGGCATGGTGCCGGCCCAGGCTGCCCACGCCGAATACTCCTACCTTAAGCCTTTCCATTGATTCTCTCCCCTTGCGCCAGGTTTCGAGCGGCACTCAATGCCGGATATTGAACGCGAATACTAACACCCAACATCGAACACGGAACGTTCAATATCGAAGTCAGGATATGTTTTCCGTCAAGTTGGACATTGAGCGTTCGATGTTCATTGTTGTTATGTTCGTATTCATCCTTCCCGCTCTCCGCCGGCATCCACCACCGTCAGGCACAGCCCCATCGCGTCGGCCTGCGCTATAAGCTTCTCCTTCTCCAGCATTATGCAGCGTCCGGCTTCGACAGCCAGTACGGCGGCCCTGATCCCGCGCAGCAGTTTCAGCGTTTTTTCGCCGATCACGGGGATGTCGAAACGCATGTCGTGTCCCAGCTTGGCCACCTTGACGACGACCGCACCGGGACCGCCCAGCCGGCCGGCCCGCCGGATTGTGGCGTCCGTTCCTTCAAAAGCTTCCACCGCCAGAATCGTGCCCTGTTTGACTACGACGGTCTGGCCGATGTCGAGGCCGCTGGTTACCGAGGCTACCCGCAGACCGAGGCCGATATCGGCCTGCTCTTCGCCGGTCGGCGCCCTGGCCGAAAGCAGGCCGGCGCGCGGCATGTGTGCTTCCATGAACGTGGCCGCCGAGAGCAACTCGATGCCCATGGCGCGAAGCTCTTCTCCCACGGCGCCGAAGATCGTCTCCGCGTTTCGTACTTTAAGACGCTTCAGCAACGAAAGCATTTTCGCGTCCATGCGCACGCGGAAGAGATGCGTCGGTGTGATCTGCCCGGCCATGACGGCGCACCTCACGCCGCTGCGCGCGAGGGCGTCGAGCATCGCGCCGAGACAGCCGAGACTGATCCAGGCGGTTTCGTCGGCGAATCTTTCTATAACGGGATCGGTCTCGTGCTTGAAGGCGATCGCGAAGATACGTTCCACTCCCTGTAGCCTGGCCGACTCGGCTAGAAGACGGGGGTAGACACCCCTGCCTGCAATCAACCCGATGCTGGAAGGAACGGAACCGGTCATGGGCGCGATACTAAGGGATTGAAGACGCATCGAGAAAGCAGAAAGTGCCGTTCACTGTCCGGTTCCCCCGTGCCGGAAAACTATGTCGCCAAGCTTTACGCCAAGCTCTTCGGCCACCATCGCGCATTTCGCCTTGAGCAGAAAATAGATGTTCTCGCCGCGTTCATTACAGGTTTCGAAGTTGCCGTGCCCCTTGGCAACTATGACGTCGGCGGATTCAAAAGCTTCGCGAAACTCATCGGAAACGTTGCGCCAGTCCACTCCGATGTCGGCCGCTCCGGTCTCCATGACGGGCACCAGTTGCGTCATGCCGACGGCTTCGGCATCTGCCATTGTTGCGTCGTTTATGATCGGCCCCGACTTTACGGTAAAGACAGCCTCGGCCCCGCTCTTGATAATTTCAGTGACGAGCAGAGTGTCGAAAACGATCTCGCCGGCGTTGTCGCCCAGGTACAGCACTTTGCGGGCAGGCCCGATGTCTCTCCGGAAATCCTCTATGGCGTTGACGGCGAAATCGCGATGCATCAGCTCGGCGATGTCCCTCTCGATATCGAAGGCGTGGCCGATTCCCAGATCGATAACATTACCCGCCACGGCGGCATGCAGCGCGGCATCAAGGGGATCTTGGGCCGCCGCAACCATGGCGGCGACGTCCGGCAGCACCTCCAAGGCCGCCGTGTTGTTCAGGCGCTTCTGTTCGGCGTAGGGGTCGCGGCTGCCCGTAAGCTCGGACACAATCTCGTAAGCAGGCTGGGAAAGGTTGGCGGGCGTCCGGTCCATGGCGATGCCCGGAACCGTCTCGGCGACTCGCGCCAGCACCTTGAGGTGCAGTTCGGGGTCGTCCGACACCAGGCGCGCCGTGTTCAGCGCCTGACGGAACATACAGACAATACAGTCGGGTTTCGCCCTCATGGCAAGGACGGGCATGAAATCACAGGCGCGCATCCCTTACAACGCAGAAATGCTTTGCCTGCGCAGGGGGGTGGAAGATAGTATCACAATTTGACATTGGAAGTTTCTTGTTGAATATTGGTCTAAGACCGCAAAGCCGTACGGAGAGAAATTGAACCCAAAGCTCGACATGAAGGGCAGGAGTCTGCTGACTCTGCGCGCTGTCTCCGACCGGGAAATGGTGGAGATTCTTGACCTGGCCGACGCTCTCAAGAAGAAGAGGCGCGAAGGAAAGCCCGGCGACCTGCTGCGGGGGCGCCAGATCGGAATGGTCTTCGAGAAGTCTTCGACGCGCACCCGCTGCGCCGTCAGCGTGGCCGTGGCCGACGAAGGCGGGCATGCAGAGTATCTGTCTTCGGCCGACATTCACCTGGGTAAGAAAGAATCGGTGGCCGATACCGCCCGTGTGCTGGGGCGCATGTTTCACGGCATCGTGTACCGCGGCTACGGGCAAGCGACGGTCGAAACACTGGCCCGCTTTTCAGGTGTGCCGGTATGGAACGGGCTGACCGACGAATCACACCCGACCCAGGCCCTGGCTGACCTGATGACCGTCAGGGAAAACTTCGGCCGGCTGCAGGGACTGAAACTGGTTTACATCGGTGACGGCCGCAACAACGTGGCAAATTCCCTGATGCTGGGTTGTGCCAAGGCCGGCATGAAGTTCGTCAACTGCGCTCCGCGGGAGCTGGCGCCGCGCCCCGAGCTTGTCGGGGAGGCCAAGGCCCTGGCCGAGTGCAACGGCGGTGCAATCAGCGTCTGCGACGAAGTCTCGCGAGCCGTGGAAGGCGCCAACGCCGTCTACACCGACGTATGGGTTTCCATGGGCGAGGAATCCAAGCGGAGTGAAAGAATCGCGCTGCTGAAACCATATCAGGTCAACATGGAAGTCATGCGGCTGACAGGCAACCTGGAGAGCCGCCGAGTTATCTTTCTGCACTGCCTGCCGGCCTTTCACGACCACAATACTAAGGTTACCGAAGAGACGGGTGCGCTGGAAGTCAGCGACGACGTTTTCGAAGCGGAATTCTCCCGCGTATTTGATCAGGCTGAGAATCGTATGCACACGATCAAGGCGCTGCTGGTGGCGGCGCTGGCTTGAAGGAGGACCGGAATGCAGACCTTTGACCGTATTGAATGGGAGGTTTTCCGGAATCTGGATCTTGACGGCAAGGGCCGCTGCCTGACACGGGAAGGGCGGCCGTTCCACGTCCTGCTGGCCCAGCAGTTCAGCCGCGCGGAACTGGAGGAGCTTGGGGCACTGGCGACGTCTATACGCCGCATAGCCAAGGACCGCACGGGCATGGCCTTTCTCAGGGAGCGCCTCAGCGATAAGCGGGCCATGCTTTACTTCACGCAACCCAGCACCCGCACTTTCCTCTCATTCTGCGCGGCCTGCCAGATACTGGGAATCCAGATCGGCGAAGTGCGCGATACCGCCACATCGAGCGAATTCAAGGGCGAAACCAAGGAGGATTCGGTGCGGACTTTCAGCTCGTATTTCGACCTGATTGTAATGCGCTCGCAGGAGAGCGGTCTGGCCGAGCGGATGGCCTGGGTGCTCTCTCACGCGGACCGACCGGTACCGATCATCAACGCCGGCTCCGGCCGCGATCAGCATCCCACCCAGGCTTTGCTCGACATCTACACTCTGCAGCGCAGCTTCGAGCATCAGGGGGGCATTGACGGCAAGACGATCGTATTTGTCGGGGACCTGCTACGCGGCCGCACGGTGCGTTCTTTGTCGTCGGTTCTGACCAACTACGAAGGAGTCAGACAGATCTTCGCCGCTCCCGAAGCCTTCCAGGTGTCGGACGATATTACCGCCATGCTGGAGGCGCGAGGCGCGGAATTCGAAAAAACAGCTTCTTTCGAGAAGGTAATTCCCCTGGCCGACGCTATATACATGACGCGCGTTCAGGACGAGTGGGACGCGGTCAAAGGCGAAAGTTCGGGAGTCGATGTGTCCGCGTACTGTTTCACCGCGGCACATCTCGATGCGCTGAAGCCCAACGCGATCATCATGCATCCCCTGCCGCGGCGCGGAGAGATTTCCGTCGAAGTGGACGGAGACCCCCGCGCAATGTATTGGCGCCAGATGCGCAACGGCATGTGGATCCGCACCGCCCTGATTGCGCAGATCTTCGAAAGAGACGGGGAGATCCGTGATTACGAAAAGTCGGGCTGAGGCCACTCTGGCAATCTGCATGCTGGCGGGTGCGTGTGCCGGTATCGCGGGTTGCGCTTCCCCGCGCTTCGACCTGGGGCCCGTCGCTTCAGCGGACGTCGCACCCGACGGGAACGAGAGATTGCGGAGTCTCGGTCCCGTTTTCGAGAAGCAGCAGGCCGCCGACGGCAAACGATTCCTGGCGGTGCGGCCCTTCTTGGCGTCGGTCAAGAATCCCGAGGAGGAGCGTATCCTCTCCGAATTTGTATGGCCCGTTGGCATGAAGAAGGAGTTCGGAACCGACAGGTTCTGGCGCTTTCTGACGGCATACGGCAACGATTTCAATACGAGCGATCCCGGGTCGCGATACCGCTTTGTGATCTTTCCTTTTATCTTCGCGGGCCGCGACAAGGCGGGGGAAGGCTACTTTGCCCTGTTTCCACTCGGCGGCACTATTCACGAGTACCTGCGCCGCGACCGCATCGCCTTTTTGCTGTTTCCGCTTTACGGCTGGTCGGCGGTCGGCGATGCCCGCACGACCAGCCTGCTGTGGCCGATTGTCTCCAGGACCAGGGGCGACGGCGTTTCGCGCTTCAGGGCGTTTCCGTTCTACGGGCGCTCGTTCAGCCGCGATTGCTGGACCAAGCAGTTCGTTTGCTGGCCGGTCTGGACATCGGTGCGCTACGAATACCCGGATGCGGCCGGCGACGGCGGATTCGTTTTGTTTCCTCTGTTCGGGCGGCTGAAATATAAGGGGCAGAAGACCCTGATGCTGGTGCCGCCCCTTTTTCGGTGGACCGCCGGGGAGGGCGAAAAGCGGGTCTTCTGCCCCTGGCCGTTTTTCCAGTACAGCAAAGGCCAAACCGACAAACTTTACCTGTGGCCGCTGTGGGGAAAGAAATCTTCGGCAGGCATGCAGAGCTCGTTCCTGCTGTGGCCCGTCGTGCGTCGTGAGCGGGTCGAACAGCGCGGCCGGGTCACCAGACGCCTGTTCATAGCACCATTCGTGGTCAGCGAAGTTTCTTGCTCGTCCTCCGCCGGCGGGACGCAGGGGGCGGTCAAGCCGGACGGTGCGGACGTGTCAGCGGAAGAATCGCCCGAAGCGCCTGGAGACGCGGCGGCGGTCGATGCACGTTACTTCAAGCTCTGGCCGATCTTTTCGTGGGGGCGCGAATCCGATGATTCCCGTTTCAGGATGCTCGAGCTCTGGCCGACACGGGATCTCGCGCCGGTTGAGAGGAATTTCTCTCCCTTCTGGACGCTGTATTCGCGCGTGAGCGTTGATGACGTTTGCGAGCACGAACTGTTGTGGGGAATCTTCCGGCGCCGGACCGAGGGATCCGTATTCAGCCGGACCGCCCTTTTTCCGTTTGTTGAGACACATTATGATGTTCGCGGAGAAGCATGTCGTGGATTATCAATTCTGAAGGGCTTGTTCGAGTACAGGCGCGCGGGATTGCGAAAGAGCGTGAAATTGCTATACTTCCTTGAATTGACGCTATGATTACGCGCGAGCCAGAGTATTTTCCGCCGTCGCTCAACATGTTCGGCAGAATCGGCCGTACTGTTTTGTTCGCCTGCCGGACAACCGGGCAGGCTGCCATTTTGCTGGGTGAGTCGATTCTCTCGCTGCGCTTCGTGTTTACCCGCCGGGCGCGGCGCGAAATCCTTGTGCAGATGTACGTTTCGGGGATCAAGAGCCTCGGCGTGATTACCGTCGTGGCGGTCTTCACCGGCATGATTCTCGCGCTCCAGACGGGGATTGAGCTGCGCCGATTCAACCAGGAGGTCAACATCGGCACGGCCGTCATGGTTTCCATGCTGCGCGAAATGGGTCCGTTCATGACCGGGTTGATACTGGCGGCGTGCGTCGGTTCGGCCATGGCGGCGCAGCTCGGCACGATGGTCGTGTCCGAAGAAATCGCCGCTCTCGAAATCATGTCGATCAATCCGGTAAGGTTCCTGGTGATGCCGCGTATCGTATCCATGTGCATCATGACCCCTCTCCTGGCTTTCTATAGCTGCGTGATGGGCGTGGTCGGCGGAGGAGTAGTGGGCGTGACCCAGCTCGGCGTGGCGTGGAATGCCTATATCGACAATGCGACACTTTACGCGGAGGTAAAGGATCTTTACGTGGGGTTGTTGAAGGCTTTTCTGTTCGGAATCATCATCACGATCGTCTCGTGCCACGAAGGATTCGCCACCACGCAGGGGGCTGTCGGGGTCGGAATGGCGACACGCAGGTCCGTCATAGTCTCGTTTCTGCTGATCCTGATCGTGGGATATTTCGTGACGCGGTTGTTCTATGCGTGAGGGGAATGACGCCGATGATACGCTTCGAATCGGTCAGCAAGGTGCTTGGAGGCAGCGCGGTTCTGGACGACGTTAGTTTCGAGGTCCGGCGTGGGGAGACATTCGTAATCGTCGGCCCCTCGGGCGTCGGCAAGAGCGTCACGCTCAAACACATGGTGCACCTCCTGACGCCGGACGAGGGCCGTGTGCTGGTGGACGGTGAATGCATCAGCGAGGCCTTCGGCTCCGGTCTCGAGAAGATACGTGAAAAATTCGGTTATCTCTTTCAGGGCGGCGCTCTGCTCGCATGGCTGACGGTCGCGGAAAACGTGGCGCTGCCGCTGCGCGAACGCACGAGCATGGCAAACGAAGAGATACTCCGTAAAGTGCGCGAGAGACTGCAACTCGTGGGCCTGGAAAGCGACGGCGACAAGTACCCGGCGGATATCTCCGGCGGTATGCGCAAACGGGCCGGGCTGGCCAGGGC
>Ga0180436_10000607_pt1 | contig 36463 bp, 35 predicted proteins | sample SS_ome_2_FD_132434 | JGI IMG/M metagenome (GOLD analysis project Ga0180436, IMG submission 132434) | Hypersaline lake sediment archaeal communities from the Salton Sea, California, USA - SS_3_S_2 metaG | ecosystem: Environmental > Aquatic > Non-marine Saline and Alkaline > Hypersaline >... | reverse complement strand
CATCCCCAGCAAGAGCACGTTCACGGTCCCCTCCGGCTGCTCCACAAGCGGCATGGGCAGGGGCTGGGGAATCGGAGACGTGACAACGGGCGTGCCAGAGACCTCGGGAAGCCGGGTCCCCGATGGCAGAACCAAAGCCGGCGGCGTCGGTGTCTCCGTGGGAAGTGGTGTCTCAGTTGGCGTCGGCGACGGCACAGGCGTCTGGGTGGCCACCGGCGTCGGCGTCCACGTCGGCGGGACCTGCGATTCGGTGGGATCGGGCATGACAGTCGGCGTCGGAGTGGCCGACGGCGGCAGCGGTGGCAACGTCGGCGTCACGATCACGGGCTCGCTCACCGGCGGGTCCAGCACCCACGCAGAGACTCCCACGCCAACCAGGAGGACAACGCCGATAGCGATGAGCCACTTGAAAACCTCGAACCAACGGTCCATGGACGGGTACCTAGCGACCTCGGATGGGGAGTCGGGCGACGGTTCAGGATGATAGCACAGCCGGTCTTGCCATCAAGACCGCGCCGAGCCGCTTGACCGGTGTGGGGGTTGGCCTAGCATGCCGACACGATGGCAAAGGGACGCGCGGGGCTCGGCAGAACGGGGGAGGAACTGGCAGCGAAGGCGCTTGCCGCCAACGGCTACACCGTGATCGACCGCAACTGGCGCTGTCCCATCGGCGAGGTGGACTTGATCGCCGGGAGAGGGGACGACGTCTACTTTGTCGAGGTACGGACCCGGCGCACCAGCACGGCGACATCGCCAGAACAGAGCCTCACACTCCGCAAGGCATCCCGTATGGAGGCCGTCGCCCGTGCCTACTTGGGCAGTCATCCGGCTGGTGACGACCCAGTTTGGCACCTATCCTTCGTCGCCGTGGCGATGGACGGCAGCGGGCGCCTGCAGCGGATAACCCTCTACCCCGACCTCCAGGGCGAGCCAATGGACCTCTTACGGCTGGCGGCTGCCGGATCAGCGGGATCAGCGCCGGCGTGACGATCCACGCCAGTGCCGCCATCGGCAGCGCGGCGAGCGCCCACAGGCCAGCGATCCGCCGGAGAGTGGTCTGCTCAGGGACCAAGCTGTCCCCTTGCGCAGACTTCTCCGTCTGAGAGCCTTCCCTGGTAGAACCCATCCAGCGAGCTCCCGTGGCGCCGATGATAGGTCGCCTCCCGCTCGGACTCACTGAGGACTACGTTGGCGGAGATTGTGGGGGGCTGTCCACTGTGGAAACACTAGGCGGAACAGAGGCAGAGTCCGAGGATCACTGACGCACAGGTCGGTTCGCCCCAGGTGCACATTCAAACAGCCACGTGCAGCCCTGGTCAGCACGGGCCGCACGTTGAGCATCCAGGATGGCTATTTCGCTACGCCCGGTACGTGTAGAGCTCGTCCTGCACTATGGAGCGAGGCGCGACGCTGGGTGCGGGGTACGTTGCCTCCAGCCCGACAGCTCTGTAGATGGCGATGCGGAAGATCGCGCGGGTTGGATCATCCCACGACGGCAGTGCATATCGAGTCATCAGGTAGGCGGTCTGCTCAGGCCCCGTGATCCACGGATCCATCACCTTGATGTCGTGCTCATACCACTCAACCGCGCGCACCCAGTGCTGCTGTGAGGAGCCGCCGGGCGTGAAGTCCACGTGGAGGGCCACGAACGTGTCATCCTGTTGCAGAGCCTCCTCGAGTTCGTCCAGCGGCGCAGCGCGCTTCCGTGCGTCAGTGTACTCAACCAGCTCCACGCCAATAGGATCCAGCGAATCGAAGACGAAGAGATTCCGCTCGCGCGTGCGGCTGCGTGGTGCCACGTAGCCGTTGTTGCGAGACAGCCACCGGTTGAGCCGCGGCGGATCCGGGGGTAGCCCCTGGATGGTCACACCCGCATCAGCCATACCCGAGGCAATCGAGCACAGAAGACAGCCGTTTGCGCCAATCGAGGTGCTGCTCTCGCCGAGCATGATGCGTTGCCACCGGTCGTCACGTTGCGAGTAGTTCGTCTGGACTACCTTGGGTCCGTCATCTTTGTCGGCCATTATGCACCTCAGGGCGTTTGCATACGATGCAGGGTACACTGCTACAGTCGATGGTAGTCGATTACAGCCGTCCTGGCAAGTCGCATTCCTCACCGACGACCCGTACCCTTCTGCCATGACTCGTGACTCATCACTTGTGATCCCCAGCACCGTAGCTAGAATCGCCCTGTGGAAACCGATACTTCTCCGGACACCGGGTGCCTGACCCCCATCATCACCATAGTAGGACCAACCGCCGCAGGCAAGACAGCCCTGGGCATCTTCCTTGCGCAACAGTTCAGTGGCGAGATTATCTCCGCTGACTCGCGGCAGTTCTACCAGCTGATGGACATCGGCACAGCCAAGCCGACGGCGGACGAGCGAGCCGCTGCCCCACACCATCTCATCGACTTCGTCGACCCGGACGAAACCGTTGGGCTCGCGGGGTTCCTGCGCCTGGCACGGGAAGCCATCGACGACATCGCCGGCAGGGGCAAGCTCCCAATGGTAGTGGGAGGCACTGGGCAATACGTACGGGCCCTGGTCGAAGGATGGCAGGTCCCCAACGTCCCGCCGGACGCAGTCCTTAGAGAGAAACTCGAGCGACAGGCCAAGACTGACCCGGAAGGTCTCTGGCAGCAGCTGATGGACCTCGACCCCGACGCTGAGGCCTTCATCGACCGTCGCAACCTGCGCCGCGTCATCCGCGCACTCGAGGTAACGCTCAAGTCCGGGAAGCCCTTCTCGGCGCTCCGCCGGAGGATCTCCCCACCCTATCGCGTACTGAGCCTGGGATTGACGATGGACCGGGCCGCCCTACACGCTCGCGTCGATGCCCGTATTGACAGGATGATGGAGGCGGGGCTTGAGGCCGAGGTCCGTGGCCTGGTCAACCTTGGCTACGACTGGCGCCTGCCGGCGATGTCAGGCCTGGGCTACATCCAGTTCCGGCCCTACTTCGAGGCTGAGGAAAGCCTCGAGGAGGTAGCAGCCCGCATCAAGATCGACACGCACGACTTCATCCGCCGCCAGTACACGTGGTTCCGCCCTCTGCTAGAAGCCACGGAGTGGCTGGATGTCCAGTCGCCAAAGTACCAGGAGAGAGCTCGCGACCTCGTTGCGGCCTTCCTGAAATAGCCCACCTACCAGGAGGAGACATGGTCAAGGTTCCGCTATACGGCATCTACGACTTCGCGTTGCACACGCAAGCCCGACACGACAATCCGTTCCGTGTGGCGGTGGGAGCCACCTTCGAGCACGCCTCTGGGGCGAAGATCGAGCATCTCCCTGGCTTCTACAACGGCAGCGATGAGTACGTGATCCGCTTCAGTCCCACTCTGGAGGGTCAATGGCGAGGTCGAACCGTCTCCAAGGATCCGTCGCTCGACGGTATCTGGCTCGAGCCGATCACCGTCACACCCAAGGAGAGAACGCGGAGCCGGGGCGTGGTCGGCATCGACCCAGCCAATCCCCTCCGCTTTGCCTGGCAGGACGGCACGCCCTTCGTGTACCTGGGGTTCGAGTGCGACTGGCTCTTCGCCTACCATCAGCGGGATCCCGCCCAGTGTGATAGACACGTCCAGCTGATCGCTGACCGCGGCTTCAACGCGGTGGTCACGAATGTCTACGCCCACACCGGATTCTCCGCAGACACCTCGCGCTTCGAGGGCATCGTCGAGCCGGATACCATCTATGGCCCACCCGACCACTACGCCTTCAGCGGGACCAACGATGCGCCCGACCACACCCAGCTCAACGTGGACTTCTTCAAGGACTACGACGGGATGATGCACCAGCTCCACCGTCGTGGCATTGTCGCCCACTTGATGATCCAGGTGCAGAACAAACACGTCAACTGGCCCGGTCGGGGCACGCCGGAGGACGACGCCTACTGGAGCTACGTCGTCGCGCGCTATCAGGCCTTCGGCAACGTCATCTGGGACGTGGGCAAGGAGAGCTACAACCTGCTGGCAGAGACCGGCAGCCACGCCTACACGTTGGGTCGGATCGCGCTGATCCGCCAGTCCGATGCCTATGGCCACGTAGTGACCGTGCACGACTCCGCGGCTGGGAGCGCAGGTCGTATCTCCGAGGCAGACGCGGCCTGCGACTTTGTGTCGGACCAGGTCCACACGGCCGACATCGGCAACTACAATCGCGAGGCGATCCGCAAGCAACAGGTGTCGGGCAAACCCTATCTCAACATCGAGTACGGCTACGAGTTCGGCGCGGAGGACCTCAAGACGTACCGAAGTCGCACGACGGCACCGTGGTTGGACATCCTCAAGTGGACCTACGCGCTCTATGCGGCGGGCGCCTATCCGTGCTACTACTACTCCAACACATCGTGGGACCTCATCAAGTTCGAGCCTGAGCCGGAGGGATGGCGCCGATACCGTATGTTGAGCGAGCTACTGGCGCGCCTCCCGTTCAACGAGATGCACCCGGCCAACGTGCTTGTAGAGAGCGGCTACTGCCTCGCCGATGTAGGCAATGCCTATCTGGTCTACCTGCCGGACGGCGGCGATGCCGTCATCGACCTCACGGCGGTCCCTTGTCCCAGAGCCGAGCGGGGCCAGCCGCTCCCCGGCGAAGCGCCGATCACAGCCAACTGGATGGACATCGTCACGGGCGAGCGACGTGACGTGGCAATCAGTGAGTGGCGGTGGGGCACACGGGTCAGCAACCCATTCAATGACACGGCTGCGCCAGTCGTTGTGACCATCTTCACGGTGTAGACGATTGCCACACGGGAGACTGATGTGAAACGCATATCACTGGATGGTGATTGGCTGCTGTATGGCTTCCCCGAGATGGAGAGTCCCGTTCGGCATCCCGGCGGCCTCGCGGCCCTCACTGAGGTTGCGATACGCGCCCGCGTTCCAGGCAACGTCGAGCTGGACCTCGTGCGGGCTGGGCGGATCGCTGACCCGCTGGTCGGCGACAACATCCACCTACTCAGGGACTTGGAACGCCACGAGTGGTGGTACACGCGCACCTTCGAGACACCGAACGCAGCACTGGGTCGGGACCGGAACGTAGAGCTGGTATTCGAGGGCGTCGACTGCCTGGCCACCTACTGGCTCAATGGCGAGGAGGTCGGCGCATCCGAGAACGCGCTCATCGAGCACAGACTGGATGTCACCGGTCGGCTCAACCGCGACGGGCCCAACACACTCACGGTGCGGCTTGCCTCTCCGGTACTCGAGGCGCTGCGCCGCCCCTTCGACCCATCGATGGCCACTTGGGGGTTCGGTGAGGACAGACTCTGGATCCGCAAAGCGGCCCACAGCTACGGGTGGGACATCATGCCCCGGGCGCTCTCCGCCGGCCTCTGGCGCCCTGTGGCCCTGGTGGTGCACGACCCTGACGAGATCGACGACCTGTACTTCATCACCCGGTCCGCCGGAGCCGGCACAGCTGTGCTGGACCTCTACTTCGAGGTCTCGACGGACCCGGCACATATGCTGGACCTTGGGCTTCGCGTGCACGGTCACTGCGGAAGCTCGACCTTTGACACCTGTCATCCTGTCCGCTTCAAGGCCGGCACGGTAACGTTCAGTGTGCCCGACCCGCAGCTCTGGTGGCCCAACGGCTACGGGACCGCGAACCTCTACGAGGCGACCGTCGAGCTCACCTGCGGCGACGAGGTCCTTGCCCGGCGAGAGACAAGGTTCGGCATACGGACCCTGGAGCTGGCGCGCACCGAGATCACCAGCCCAGAGCACCCAGGTGAGTTCCTCTTCAGAGTCAACGACACCCCCATCCTCTGCAAGGGCACCAACTGGGTCCCCGCAGACGTCTTCCATAGCCGCGATGCCGAACGCATACCCAGGATCCTGGAGATGGCAGCCGACCTTGGATGCAACATCATCCGCTGTTGGGGTGGCAACGTCTATGAGGACACGGCCTTCTACGATGCCTGTGACCGCCACGGTATGCTAGTCTGGCAGGACTTCTCAATGGCCTGCGCCAGGCACCCGCAGGACCCAGCTTTCCTCACTGCCATCCGGGAGGAAGCCGTCACCGTCGTCCGCAAGTTCCGCACACATCCCTGCATCGCGCTCTGGTGTGGGGACAACGAGTGTGACATGCTCTTCGAGGACCCGGCGCTGAATCGTATCACCCGCGAGACGCTGCCGCAGGCCGTGCACCAGGCCGATCCCTTCCGCCCCTACCTGCCCAGCTCACCATACATCTCGCCGGCGTCCGGGGGGAAGCGAGAGCTGCGCCCGGAGCAACACCTCTGGGGGCCACGCGACTACTTCAAGAGCCCCTTCTACACCCAGCACACGGCCCACTTCGTCAGCGAGATCGGGTATCACGGGTGCCCGAACCTGTCATCCATCCGCCGCTTCATCGACGACGACCACCTGTGGCCCTGGTGGGACAATACCCAGTGGCTAACCCACAGCACCGCGCCAGCCATGGAAAACGACGACCGCAGGTTCCGCGTCAAGCTGATGGCTGACCAAATCCGCGAGCTCTTCGGCACCGAGCCCGACAGCCTTGAGGCCTTTATCCTGGCCTCGCAGATCTCACAGGCGGAGGCTAAGAAGTACTTCATTGAGATGACACGGTTGGGGAAGTGGCGACGTACGGGCGTGATCTGGTGGAATCTGATCGACGGATGGCCCCAGTTCTCGGACGCCATCGTGGACTACTACTTCGGCAGGAAGCTCGCCTACTACTACGTCCAGCGGGTCCAGCAGCCGCTGTGCTTGATGGTGGACGAGCCCCAGGACTGGCACGCGCGTCTCGTCGCGGGCAACGACAGCAACCGGGACTTCGCCGGCGAGTACAGACTGTGGGACGCCGATACCAACGAGACGCTCCTGGAGGGGGCCTTCACCAGTGATGCCAACGCCAACTGTGCGTTAGGTCGGGTGCCCATCTCGCGCAGTGATCGGCGCCTTTTCCTGATGGAGTGGCACTGCGATGGCGCCGCCGGTGGCAACCACTATCTACTGGGCACGCCCCCCTTCGACCTATCCCGCTATCGCGCATGGCTCCACCAGATCGCTGCTCTCCCGCCAGGCTTTGCAGCCGCCACCATCGGCCATTGACCCTCGAGACCCAGTTGCCGGTCCCTGTCCGGTTCATTAGAACACCATTATAAACTAGCACTCACCCCCTCCGAGTGCTTGACACACGTACCCAAGCGTGTTATCATTTGTTTTGGATTTAGCACTCAAACCACTAGAGTGCTAACGTTGCAGACCCAGTATCCTAATCGGAGGTATGGTATGAGCGTGAAGATTCGACCCCTTGGTGATCGCGTCATTGTGGAGCCCAACGACGAAGAGGATATGACCTTCGCCGGCGGGCAACTGGTTCTCCCCGACACCGCCAAAGAGAAGCCCCAGCAGGGCACGGTCCTGGCAGTCGGCCCCGAGGTCGAGGTAGAGGACGAGGACGGCACCGTTGTGGGTCCCGTCGCGGGCGATCTGGTGATCTTCGCCAAGTACGCCGGCACGACGTTCAAGACCCGCGAGGGCACGGAAATGCTGATTCTGCGCGTCGATGACATCCTAGGTGTCATCGAGGACTAAGACCAAGCATCAAAGGGACAACGACCTAGCGCGAGTCCTTTGACCAACCACTTTGGAGGAATAGACGAATATGGCTAAGCAGTTACAGTTCGGAGCTCAGGCCCGCAATGGCCTCAAGAAGGGCATGGACGTTCTTGCCAACGCCGTTGTGACGACCTTGGGTCCCAAGGGCCGCAACGTGGCGCTCGACAAGAAGTGGGGCTCCCCCACCATCACGCACGATGGCGTCACAGTCGCCAAGGAAATCGAGCTCGAAGACCCCTTCGAGAATATGGGCGCCCAGCTCCTCAAAGAGGCCGCCACGAAGACAAACGACATCGCCGGCGACGGCACCACGACCGCGACGCTCCTGGCCCACGTCCTCATCGAGGAAGGCATGAAGAACGTTGCCGCCGGCGCCAACCCGATGCTGCTCAAGCGCGGCATCTTGGAAGCTGCCGAGGCCGTCGCAGGCTCGATCTCCGACGCCGCTATCGAGGTCAACACCCAGGCCAACATCGCCAACGTTGCCTCCATCTCCGCGCAGGATCGCCAGATCGGCGAGCTGATCGCTGACGTGATGGACAGGGTCGGCAAGGACGGCGTCATCACGGTCGAGGAGTCCAAGGGACTCGAGTTCGAGACCGAGTACGTCGAGGGTATGCAGTTCGACCGTGGCTACATCAGCCCGTACTTCGTCACCAACCCCGACACGATGGAAGCCGTGATTGATGACGCGTATATCCTGATCCACGACAAGAAGATCTCCGCGGCTCAGGACTTGGTCCCGATCCTGGAGAAGCTGGTCCAGAAGGGTGCCCGCAACCTCGTCATCATCGCCGAGGACGTCGACGGTGAGGCACTGGCCACCCTGGTTGTCAACAAGCTGCGTGGTCTGATGACCGCGTTGGCCGTCAAGGCCCCCGGATTCGGTGACCGCCGCAAGGCCATGCTGCAGGACATCGCCGCACTGACCGGTGGCACGCTGATAACCGAGGAGCAGGGGCGCAAGCTCGAGGGCGCGACGCTGGAGGATCTGGGCCGCGCTGACAAGGTCATCACCACCAAGGATGACACCACGATCGTCGGTGGCAGCGGCGCAGATGCCGTCATCCAGGGCCGGATCGAACAGATCAAGGTCGAGATGGATCGCTCCACCTCCGACTACGACCGCGAGAAGCTGCAGGAACGGCTGGCCAAGCTGGCTGGTGGCGTTGCCATCATCCGCGTGGGTGCCGCGACCGAGACCGAGCTGAAGGAAAAGAAGCACCGTGTTGAGGACGCGCTGAGCGCGACCCGCGCCGCCGTTGAGGAGGGCATCGTGCCCGGTGGTGGTGTGGCGTTGCTGAACGCGATGGTCGCTCTCGACGACGTCAAGATGACCTATCCCGACGAGCAGACCGGTGTAGCGATCCTGCGCAAGGCGCTCGAAATGCCGATCCGCCGCATCTCCGGCAACGCCGGGCAGGATGGCGCCGTGGTCCTCGCCGAGATTCGCCGCGAGCAGGCCAGAACCGGAAACACGCAGATGGGCTACGATGTCATGACCGGCGAGTACCTCGATATGATCGAGGCCGGCATCATCGACCCCGCCAAGGTGACCAAGGGCGCGCTGCTCAACGCCGCCTCAGTGGCCGCGATGGTGCTCAGCACCGAGGCCCTGATCACCGACATCCCCGAGCCCGAGAAGCCCATGCCCGCCCCCGGCGGTCCTGGCGGCGGGATGTACTAGACCTAGCCAGGTCGCTAGCAACATCGAGCGGGGCGCGACTTGATCGCGCCCCGCTTCTCTATGTCACTCTCCGGCCTAGGGGCATCGCGCAGCACCCACGTCACGAACCACCCACTGAAGCCTCTAGGTCTGAACTGCTCGACGGCCCTTCTCAGTCAACGTCCACATCTGCAGTGAGCGGTCCTCATCGCACGTAACGTGGAGTGCGCATCCGTCGCATGTGTCGGCGCACATCGTGCCCTCCTCGAGGTAGCCCTGTACAGCAAGCTGCACGACCATCTCTGACATCAACGGCAGCGACACCCCAACGGCCGTTGCCAGCTCGCCCTGTGTTCTGACCACACCCTCTGCCATCACCGCAAGTACCTGCTTCAGCATCCCCTACCTCCACAGCAGCGAGCCGACCTGGTAGACGCCGATGGCCGCGGCCAAGGAGAGTGCCAACAGCAATCCGACGCCGACCATCGTCCACTTCCAAGAGCCCGACTCCTGCTTCATAGCCGCAACGGTAGCGATGCAGGGCACGAATAGCATCTGGAAGACAAGCAACGCCAAGGTGGCCGGGAGGGTCAGGACAGCGGGCAGCGATGCCTCGATATCGCCGTACAGCACGCCCAGCGTGGCAATGGTGTTCTCCTTGGCAACAAAACTGGTGAGCAACGAGACCATCACGGGCCACGGCATCCCCATTAAGCGACCCACTGGCTCGATGGCACGACCCAGACGGGCCAGGTAGCTCTGACCGATGTCGCCCCCACCCGGGAAGTACGACAGAAACCAGATCGCCAGCGAGGCCACCAGGATGACCGATCCCGCCTTCCGGAGGAACGCCACTATATTGTGCCACACGTAGAGCCCGATGGTCCGCGGATTGGGTACGTGGAAGAGCGGCAGCTCCATGATGAATACTGCCGGTTCGCCCTTGACCAGGAAGCGGTTGAGCAGAATACCCAGGGCCGCCAACGTCACCAGGTTAAGCGCCACCAGCGACCAGACGACCAGAGCGGCACTGGAGCCGAGCAGGGCAGCTGCCAACACCGTGACAACCGCCAACTGCGCAGCACAGGGCACCAGCGGAGCCAGCAGGATCGTGAGCAGCCTGGCTCGACGTGACTCAATGATCCGCGCGCCTAGGACGGCGGGCACGTTGCAGCCGAAGCCCAAGAGCAAAGGCATGAAGCTCTTACCGTGCAAGCCCATCATGTGCATGAAACGATCGGTGACATAGGCTGCCCGTGCCATATAGCCCGTGTCTTCGAGGAAGCCCAGAGTGGCGAAGAAGATCATCAGAATCGGCGAGAATGTGACGACCATACCCACGCTGCCGATCAGGCCATCTGCCACCAGGTCCTGCGCCCAGGCCGGCGATCCACGTGCGGCAAGCCAGTCGCCGACCCGAGCGGAGAATAGCCCCAGTATCCCCTCCATCCATCCCTGCACCGGGTCCGCAACCGTATAGGTGAGGGCGAAGACACCGGCCAGAACAGCCAGCAGCGCCACAATGCCCCAGATAGGGTGCGTCAACACCGCGTCCAGCCGCGAGGTCAGGCCGACCTGGCCCACCTTGGGCCTCACGACGGCGGCACGGACCATGCGTCCGATCCACGCGTAGCGAGCGCCTGCCACGTCCAGCACGGCATCCTCATGCTTGTACAGGATGGCGTTGAGCTGCGTCTTGAGCTCCTCAGGTACGCGTTCCCAGACCAACTCGCGAATCTGCTCATCGCCCTCCAGCAACTTCAGCGCCACCCACGGCACCGGATAGGGGCGAGGGACATAGTCGGCGATCAGCGCGATCAACGTCTCCAAAACCTCCTGATGGTCCTTCAACACCGTGGGCCGCCGCGGCTCATACGCCTCGGTGCCGTCCACGATCGAGACCACGGCATCCAGCATCTCCTGGATGCCCTCATTGCGCGTGGCCACGACCGGTACCACAGGAAGGCCCAACGCCGCCTGCAGCACCTTGGGCTCTATCTGGATGCCCTCTTGCTCGGCCACATCCATCATGTTGAGAACAAGCACGACGGGGGCAGGCAGGAGCAGCAGTTCGGCCAGCAGATAGAGGCTCCGCTCAGGGATCGCCGCGTCCACAACGGCCACGACGACATCGGGGGCTTCGGTGATGATGTAGTCCCGCGCGATACGCTCCTCCACGGAACTGGCCGTCAAACTGTAGGTACCGGGGAGGTCGACAAAGAGCAGGTCACGATCGCCGTGCACGTGGTGTCCCGTCTTCTGTGCCACGGTCTTGCCGGGCCAATTCCCGACGTGCTGGGTGAGACCGGTGAGCAAGTTAAAGATGGTGGACTTGCCGACGTTAGGCTGTCCGGCAAGGGCGACGACCACCGTGTCGATCTCCGCGTCGGCCTCGGGAGACAGTCGATGGGCACGGCCCATCCGGCCTGTGCCGTGATGACGGCGATGCTGTTGCATATGGGTGCCTCAGTCCTCTGCAGCCTCTGCCTCGGTGAGGTGGACCTTGATCCGCCCTGCCTCGCCGCGTCCCAGCGCGATCTGCGCGCCGCGCACGGACACGATGATGGGGCCTACGCCATAGTTCCGCGTGACCCGCACCTGAGCACCCGGCGTGAAGCCCAGAGCTGCCAGCCGCGACACGAGCCTGTGTCCGCCGTCCAACTGACCTACGAACCCCTGCTCGCCCGAGGTCAACCTAGCAAGTGGAACCATACACTACCCTACCTCCCGGTGCATTGAAAAGGTCTAGGAGCTCAGCTCCAGCCACACGGAACCAGCGTCGTCTGACCCGACCCTCGCCACGGAACCAGTCTCCGCCACCAGGACTTCTGTCCCCATCGCGTCCTGACTGAGTACCTTGACGCTACGCCCCGGCACGACATCGGTCTCGCGGAGGCGTCGAAGACGCGCCGGAATCTCGGGCGCGATGCGGATGACACGCGCGTGCGAGCCCACGGGTACGCTTGGTAGACACGTCTCCGCGGATCCTTTCTCCCCGCCGTCCTGACCGGGATCATCACAGACCGGCGGCACACCGAGGAAAGCCGCGAGTCGCTCCGTGATCAGGCCGGTAGCCACATGCTCTAGCCTACCGGCGACCTCGTGAGCCTCGGACCAGGGGATATCCAATGTCTCCGTGAGGAAACGCTCCCAGAGCAGGTGCCGTCGCATCAAGCGAGCCGCTGCCTGCTCGCCAGGCTCGGTGAGGGTCACGCCGCGGTAAGGATGGTAGAGCAGGCTGCCTTTGGCGCTGAGCTTCTGCACCATCTCGTGGACCGAGACGGGCGAGAAGCCGAAATAGGTGGCCAACCGTGACAGCGGGACTGGCGTCTCCGCATCCTCGCGCAGACGGTAGATGGCCCCCAGGTACTCCTCGACTCGGTCCTGTTGCATGTGCTTCCTGCCACCGGATAGGTTATAAGGCATGCCTTAAGAAACCAATTATAGCAGACAAGCCGAAAAGGCAAGCGACCGCTCCGAGAGGCTTCCCTTGCAGAGTCTCGCCTTGATGTAGCCCTCATCAATGCTATCATACGCGTGGTTTTCTTGAGCACCGACGATACATGACAGAAGAAGAAGAGACGATCCGCGCTTTGCCGGACCGGCCCCGTCGTCACTGCCCAGAGTGCGGGGCTCGGGTCGCCGATGGTGCTCGGACGTGCCTGATGTGTGGTACGGACCTGGGGGAGGCGATGGAGGACGGGCCGGATCACGCCCCCCAACCGCATGTCGATGGTGGGGCATCGCTGCCATCGGCGGAGACCGGCGCCGAAGGTGAACCAGCCCAGTTCTTCACCGCCGCGAAGTGGAGGCCCCTGCGGATCGCCATCCTGGTCCTCATCGCCGTGGTCGTGCTGGCGGGCGCGGTGACGTTGGGGATGGATCTCTCCAGCGGAGAGATCGCACAGGAGTTGCCGACCTTCACCCCGACGATAACGTCCACGCCCACGATCACACCTAGCCCGACCGCGACAGCTACCGCAACCCACACGCCGCTGCCCACGGAGACCCCCACGCCGGTGCCCCCGCTTGAGTACACGGTAGAGGCCGGTGACTCCCTGCTGGCAATCGCTTTCGAGTTCGAGCTCACCACCGAGGAGTTGGTCGCCTACAACCAGCTAGAATCCGAGCTGATCGTGGAGGGACAGACGCTGTTGATCCCTCCGCCGACCCCCACACCGGGACCGCCGCCCACGCCAGTTCCGGGCGAGCCGACACCCACCGCCGCGCCTTTCGTGCTGCACACCGTTCGCCCCGGCGACACCCTCTCCACGATCGCTGAGGAATACGGTGTCGGCGTCGGCGAGATACGGGGAGCGAATGACATCCCCGATGACTCCGAATCCATTCAGGTCAATCGAGTGCTGACCATACCACAGAAGACGCCCACGCCGGCACCTGAGGCCATCGCGCCGCCCCCAGCGACGTCTACGCCGGCCCTGGACACGTATCCGGCGCCCTCACTGCTGCATCCCCGCGATCGCGCCACGTTCACGGGGTCCGACGCTGTGATCGCACTCCAGTGGTCCTCTGTCGGCATCCTGGAGGCCCGCGAGTTCTATGGCGTGGAGCTGCTGACGCCGGGTAGTGGGGAGCCCGTGCAGGCCTACACGCGCGCGACAGCGTGGCGCGTGCCCGTCGATCTCCTCGGGGAGGAGCTCGACGGAGACTTGACCTTCTCCTGGCGCGTCTACGTCGTCCGGCAGGTCACCGAGGGGGCCGACGCTGACTACAAGATCATAGGCCAGGCAGGTAGGCGCCGCAGTTTCTCGTGGCTACCTGAGGAGACAGCGATGCCCTAGCATCGCAGGTCGGAGGAGAGCACTCATGCAGAACCTCAAGAGCCGGCAGATCGTGGCGGACTTCTTCGCACAGGGCTACCGGGTGTCGGGAGCCTTCCAGGTGACCAATCGGCTCCTCTCGGACGTCATCTATGACGCCAACACCAGCTACCTTGATGTGGCCGACGCCTATCTCTCGCCCATCACCGACCCGGCAGCCATCAGCGCCTACTACAGAACCACGACGCTCGACAAGACCAACCTGGACTTTGTCCTTACGCTGGACAGGAACGACGGGCTGCGCCGCGACCAACGATACAAGCTCGGCACCAACGCATTCAACGTCTGCCTGACGGTGCCCTTCTTCGAGATACAGGGACGCCTGCCCTCAGGCAATCGCACCTTCAACGCTCGGGCCTTCATGACCCAAGAAGCAGGCACCTTCATCACGTTGGTGGATGTCACAGCCAGATGCACCTTCGACCCCGAGGTCACCTATCAGGGCGGCGCAGCGCTGATTGCCCGCAGGGCGATCAGCTTCATCGGCGAGAGCCAGACAGACGAGGAGTGAGCGTGGCTTGCAGCCGCGCACAGTGAGGAGAGGCCATGGCCCGCGTGCTCATCATCGACGACAGCCCCGACGTCATCCAGTTGCTGGCCACCTTCTTCCAGCGCCGCACCGACCACCAGGTCGTGTCGGCCAAGAACGGCAAGGCCGGCCTAGCTCTGGCCATGGGGAATCCGCCCGATCTGGCCCTGGTGGACGTGATGATGCCGGTGATGGATGGATACGAGGTCGTCCGCAAGCTGCGAGCTGACCCAGCCACAAGTGAGATGGGCATCATCATCCTGACGGCGCGGGGCCAGCCGGTAGATCAGGCCGCCGCACTGAAGGCGGGCGCCGACCTGCACCTGCCAAAACCGGTCAACCTGGATGTGCTTGCTGATGCCATCGAGTCAGTGTTGGCCAAGGCGCGTCCCGTCGGTCCCAAGAGGATGGTCATCCCCGTCATCAGCCTCAGAGGCGGCACGGGTGCCACGACCGTTGCGACGAACCTCGCGACGCTTCTTCAGCAGGTGGCACCGACCACGCTCTGGGACCTCTCACCGGCCTCCGGCCACGTCGCGCTCTCACTCGGACTCCAGCCCAAGTCCCACTGGGGCAGCTACCTGCGGGATCGGGATCAACGGATCGCCGATCTGACCATGACGGCGTCGTCCGGGCTTCGCGTGCTCTGCGCTCCGCCTATGCCGGGCGTATACGGATGGTTCACCAAGGATCAAGTAGCGAGGGTGCTGCAGGCAATGTCGGAGGACGCCACATTCGTGCTCGTCGATATGCCGCCCACTCTGGACGCAACGGTAGCGCCAATACTGCAGGCCGCGGCCAAGATACTCCTGATCACGGGCGACGATCCGCCGGCGATCCAGACTACTCTGGCCTCAATGCAGGTCCTGCGGAGCGCGTCGGACAGGATTCTGCTGGTCCGCAGTGGCGCACGACCGGACAGGCTGATGGACACTCCGTCGCTGGAGCAGTCCATGCGGCTCAGGGTACACATCGACCTACCGCACGACCCGAACCAGCCCCTGGCGCTGAACCGAGGCGCTGTCCTGGCCCGTGCGAAACCGGAGAGCCCCCTGGTAGTGGCTCTCAAACGCACGGCCCAGCTCCTGCTGACACCGTAGCCCACACTACGCAGGCGTCCTGAGGTGATCAGGACGCCTGCCTTCGCTTCAGCAGAGAGGATGTGGAGCGGCGCTAGCCCAGCGAAATGCGACCCAGCATCACCAGGAAGAGCAGGCCTATTACGACAACATCGAGGAAGAGAAGGACGGCAAGGACTAGCTGCTGCCACGGAAGCAGCCCCGGGATACCGATGTTGAGAGCGCGCCGTGGCGCATCTGGTTCCGCGATCTCCCCCAGATCATCCGCCTCCACCTGGCTGCGGAGCGCGTCCATCAGCTCGGCCTCGGTCTCCGGCTCGATGGCTGTGGGGGTGACCTCGGCGAAGTCCTGAGCGGGCTCGTCCACCTCGGTGAAGATAAGAGGCTCCGACGCGAACTCGAAGAGATCGTCTTCAGAAACGTCGAGCGCATCCATCACGTCTGACACTTCGGACGAGGCAGACGTCTCGTCCGAAGGCGGCGGGCCCGCGGGCTCCCCGTCATCGCCTTCGGGTCCGCTCGACTGTGCGGCCAGTTCAACCAACCAGTCGGGTATGTCACTCATCGCAATTCCTCCGGTCACTGGGTGCGAGGACTAATAGGACAGTGCCGTACGCTTGGATACCCAACACTGTATGTTGAGCATACGCGATTCAGAGTCAAAAGTCAAACCCGAAGCAGCCCCCCTTCCTCGCGCTTTTTACAGTCGCGAGCCCAAAATCGTGGCCGGCGACCTAATCGGGAAGCGGCTCGTCCGCCGTCTGGGCAGTGTCATCGTGACATGTCGCATCGTGGAAGCTGAGGCATACCGAGGCCCAGACGACGACGCATCGCACGCCAGACACGGACGTACCCGACGCAACTTCACCATGTTTGGACCACCGGGGCATGCGTACGTCTACTTCGTCTACGGGATACACTGGATGTTCAACGTCGTGGCGCACACAGATCGGTCACCGGGCGCGATCCTCATCCGGGCCGTCGAGCCTCTCGGCCACCACGACATCCTCCAGGCACACCGTGGTGAGCGTGTCACAGGCCGAAACCTCACCAATGGGCCGGCTAAGCTGGCGCAGGCGCTCGACATCACCGGCGATCAGAACGATGTCGACCTCTGCTCGTCGCAGGATCTGACCATCGTCGAGGGTGCGCTGGCTGTGGGAGAGACGCTCGCTATCGGTCGACGCGTCCGCGTGCCCGGCGGTGAGGATGCCCAGACCCGCCCGTGGCGGTTCTGGATCGCCGGCAGTCGGTGGGTGTCACGGTAGAGTGTGGCAGCTCTAGTCGGAGTCTCGCCGCGCCAGGCCGCGCTTTGGGGGACAGCCGATATCAGCGTGTCGCCACCTGCAGCGCCTGGATGACCACGAAGTCCCAGTCGTTCTCTCGCGGGGCAGTCACCGGTATCCGCGCGCCTTCTGGGAATGGGTACATCCCCATCCCGATGACATAGTTCCCATCCGGTGCGCCCTCAGGGACCGTGAGATGAAAGCTCTGCACGACGGTCTCCTCAGGGGTCCACAGGTGCGCAGGATAGCTCGTACATAGTTGACTGTCTGCCTGTGACCACATCGTCCCACCTTCGTAGGGTGTTGGTACGCTGTAGAGGTGCAGGAACAGGCTGGGAGCAATATCTGGGGACCGCAGGGCGCGGACTCCTAGAGCTACCGTCAAGGTGTCCCCCGGACTCACAGCATCGGGGAGCGTGCTAAGCCGCCGCACCTCGAACTGATCACTGAACTGCACGGTAGGGCCCTCTGGCGCCGGAAGCTGTGGCGTGGCCGTATAGACAGTGTACCGCGGGGATTGCTCCGGATCCTCATAGAGAATCGACACATCAGCCCACTGAGAGAGCGTATCCGCAAAGCTGGGTTCATAGGGCGTCAGCGATACATACACAGCATCTGCCGACGCTCCGGCATCCGGCACTACCCAGCACTCGTGGCTGTTGAACGCACTTGTGCGACGCGGTGCGAGATCCCGGCCACGCAGAATCACCACCGGGTGCGCCGGCGTGAACGGACTGAAGTAGACGTGGCTGTCAGACTTGGTCCGCTCACGAATGAGATTCGCAGCCTGGTTGATGTGCATCTCCATTGAGACATAGGTCTGAGGATGCACCAGCCAACTGCCGTGGAAGTCCCTTCCCGTCACTAGGCCCGCCGACAGGAACATAGCCCCCACCACAGCCTGGGCAACAGCCAGCCGACCGAGCTTAGCCAATGCCGATGTCACCGTCGCGGCCCCCGCCCCTACGACGAGACAGAGCGGCACGATCAGTCCGGCACCTCTCAAGAAGTGTGGAGCGTAGTTGCTGAAGAGCGACGGCGCCAGAGCCGACACGGCCAATCCCAAAGTCAGCATCCCCTTCACGCGCCAGCGCTTGTTGAGCAGCAGCGCAGCGGATCCGGTCACAGCCAGTACTCCCAGCGCAGGACCCAAAATCGGGCGCTCGGGCAGATTGAACAGCACATTGGGATCGCCCATCCGAAAGAGCGCTCGCCGCCACGCTACCCCATTTGCCGCCAATGCAGCAGCCCCTACACTCGCGACCGTCGTCGACCGCGCAAGCACCTGTCCCGTGTTCGCCAACGCGTACCAGGCCATTGGCGCTGCGACCAATGCTGCACAGAGCAACGCCAGTAGAGACCCGCGGCGCCGGCGGCGATCCAGAACCGCGACACCTAGCAACAGCAGGCCAAGATACGCTCCCCAAGCGATGGAGGCGAAGTACGTGTAAACCAGAGCCCCCAGACTCAAGCCCCCCACCACCCACAGCCCAGCCCGGTCGCGGCGATATGCCCGGAGCAGCAGCGCTGCCGCCACGGTCCCTACGACCACGAAGAGACTGGCCCGTAGTGCCAGGTGAGATAGATGGACGTGCCAGTAGAGCACAGCAATGCTACCCATCGCCCACACCGCCACGCTTGCCTCGGGAGGGGAGGGGAAGAGCTCTCTCCCCAGCCGATATGTTGCCACGACTGCCAGGAGTCCGGTCACGGTTGCAGCGAACCGAAGTGCGAACAGCCCACGGCCCAGTGTGGCGAGGAACGGGATCAACCAGTACACCCACCCGCTCTCTCGTCCGAAATTGCCTGGAAGGAAGGGCGTCAGCCGGAACTCGTCCATCAGTGCCAGAGCGTCAACGGCGTTGAAAGCCTCGTCATAGTGGAGCATCGTCGCAGTCATCGGACCCAGCGCGGCCCATCGTAGGAACGCACCGAGCAGGAGCAAGGCGCTGATCAGCCAGCGCCACGCTATGCCCGGGCGATTGGAAAGCTGCTCATCAGACATGCTCTCTCCCTCACGAACACCGCCACAACGGCCTTCACCGGCCACCTACATCCACCTCACCCAGAACGAATGCGGTCCGAGTCGGGCCACTCATGGTGGTCAGGTGCTGGAAATCCGGCCATGTGTAGAATCCTGTCTTGAGCTCGTAAGTGCCCGCCGGCGCATCTTCGGGAATGGCAAGCGAATAAGTGTCAATGATGACCTCCGGTGGGTGCCACACAGAGGTGGGGTAGAACCCGCGGCACGGCGCACTGTCGTCCTGAGCCCACAGGGTATTGCCGGTAGCGGTATTCTCAGGTCCTAGCAGGTGCAGGTAGAGCACGTAATCGTGCTGCACTGGTGCGAGCGACCGTGTGTACAACGTTAGGTTCAGGGTATCGCCCGGCAACAGCGCCTCCGAGTCCGCATCATAGCCAAGAGACAGAATGGCACCCTCCCAGTTCGCCGCTACAACGTTCTGGATTGGGATCTGCGCCTCAGCACCGGCGGGGACGCGATAAGCTGTGAAGTAGGGTTGGCCGAAGTAATCAGGACCTGCGGGTAGCGCCATACCGGTGGGATACAGTGCCTCGAGTTTGCCAAGGCTCCGCCGGTCCTCGTGCTGAGTGATGATATACGTGGTCGGGTGCGTAGTGGTGATCGGCACAACGGTACAGAGGCGACCGTTGTAGCCCTTGAGATCAGTACGCCCCCCGGAATTGTAGACGATGCTCGGGTGATTCGGCATCTCGGGCGAGGAATAGATGACCTCATCCGACGGGAGTGCTCCTGCGTACCGACCAATGGCAACACGTCCACCCTCAAAGTGCGTCCACAGAGCAGCGTCTTTACCCCAGACGAGGAAGTAGTCTCGGTATGTAGCGATTGCGCTATACACGAATCCACCTACCAGGGCCAGAATCCATGCCCCCCGAGCAACTGCGGCGATCGCGGAGTATCGCCTCTCCATCGAGTGTCCGAGCCACGCCAGCGGCATCAGTGCGCCCGCCGCAACCAACATCGCGATACCCGGCAAAGCACCCAGGGCACGCTTTGTGGGCTGCCCGCCCAGGGTAACGAAAGCCGTAATGCTCATCACGGGAATCCAGATAAACAAGGTCCAATAGGGCCACCGTTTGATGCGCGCCAGCGCAATCACCAATCCTAACACCGCCAGGCCCACAAGGAACGCGTTCATCGCGGGACGGCCCCGGAGATTGTGGATGGGCTCATTGTCACCCTCGATGGCGACCACACGCCCAGCATCCACTACCTCAGCCCAGACACGCTGTGCGTTGTCTCCCACACTCAATCTCGGGTCGAGGGCCCACGTCTGGGTGATACGCTCGCCGCCAACGCCCGGGTGGTGAAGGAGGTAGGACGCCATCGGCGCGAACACGAGCGTGCACCCGAGGACCAGTAGACCCAGATCCACCCAGACTCGCTTCGTCCACGCCCGCGACAGGGAGACCTTCGTGAGGTAAACTGCCACACCGAGGAACGGCAGAACCCGCGCTGACTGGTATGTGTAGAGACTAAGTCCCAGCAGCAAGCCTGTGAAGCCGGCGAACCATCGTCGACGCACGCCATCCCCTGTCCCCAAGGTGCACGCCAGTGCCCACAATGAAAGTGCCGAGAACAGCGGCACCAAGATCGCGCGTACACCGTAGCGACTCCATTGCTGATGCCAGAACGAGACCGCCAACACCAGTGCACTGATCAGGCCGCCATAGTCACGCAGAGGACCGTCGTCTGTCTCAAACAGCTTCTCTGCCGCCAGATAGGTGGCGGGCACCGTCAATACACCGACCACAGCCGATGCTAGATGTATGGCGTGAGGCCCGACGCCGACTATGGCAACGGAGCAGGCGACGATATAGCTAAACATCGCTTCCCGTCCGATGTTGGTCGGCATATACACGGGCATATCGCCATTGAGAATCGCGAGTGCGTCAATGCCATACCATGCTGGATCATACCCATCGCCAGGCGGCAGCTCTGCGATACACCATAGGCGAAGGAAGGCAGCCAGTAGCCCGATGGCGAGCAACGCCCAATACTTGGCGTTCTTGGGCAGTGCGGACCGGTCTGTCATCACCGTGTGACCAACACCGCCTTTGGAACTTTGCACACGACCGTATAAGCGGGATCGAAGACATTGCCGATCTCATAGCGAACCACCTGCCCCAACAGCGTGCTGCCGGGACCGTAGCTCAGACCGTAGTCCTCAGCCAGCCACCTGAGCATCTCCGTCGTTGCGTGCTGAAGGGCCTGATCGAGTGGGCGTGCATTCCCCATCGTGAAGATGAAGTCCGCGTCTTCACCTCGGGGCCACCCGATTGCCCTACCCTTCACTAGGCATACGGAGAACCGGACATCAAAGGACGTCTCAATCCCCGTACCCACGATCTCGCCGTCCCCCTGAACTGCGTGTCCATCGCCGAGATGGATCAGAGCGCCCGGCGCGAAGACCGGAAAGGTCACGGTCGCACCCGCAACCAGCCCCCGATAGTCCATGTTGCCGCCGTGAGGGCCGGAGGTCGCGGTGCTGATGGCCTGTCCTCCCGGGGCGGCGACACCCAAGCAGCCCAGCATCGGGGCCAACGGCAGGACCAGCTGCTCGAGCCCTGGAAGCGGCTCCGTGGGTCGTGCCGTACCGGCAGACAAGTCGAGCGACCACGCCAGAAGCTCTCTCGCAGGCAGCTCGGGCACGAAACTCGCGTCGACGACGTGCGGCGCGACGGGACGATAGGTCCAACCGGTGTCACGGTTCGGCCAGGCGGACTCGATCGTCACCGAGAGTGCATCACCTGGCTCTGCACCCTCCACGTAGAAGGGGCCGGTTTGCGGATTCCCTCCCTCCACCACACGAGATCCTTCACGATCGTACCCGTGAGCATCCAGGGTCGTCGTCTCCACGACATCACCGTCGGCGATCCGCAGCACGGACTCGTGGGAACCGAAGGTGGTGTAGTACTGTACGGGCCGGAAGCGGTGCACTGTCATAGGTATTCCCCTCCTTGGTATCCGTCGGTATCCTACCTGCGACAGGCCACACCCGCAACCCACTATCTCCGCTCCTCTACGACGCCGACCTCCCAGCTCCGATCAACCACCTGGTTGACTTGACCCTCAACGGCGCCACGGTAGCATCACTGCCATCCGCAGTCCAGGAAGGAGACAGGGAGATGATCACGATCGGCCTGACCAGCATCTTCGTAGAGAACCAGGACAGGGCACTGGCCTTCTACACTGAGGTCCTGGGCTTCATCAAGAAGGAGGATACCCCGGTAGGGGACTTCAGATGGTTGACGGTTGTCTCTCCCGCGGAACCGGACGGTGTCGAGCTGCTGCTGGAGCCCAACGCACACCCGGCTGCAGCGGCCTACCAGAAGGCCATCCGCGCAGATGGGATCGCCGCCACTGCCCTCGCGGTTGACGACCTCGAGGCGGAGCACGAGCGAATGACGTCCCAGGGCGTGACCTTCACCATGCCCCCTACACCCGCCGGGCCGACCACCATCGCCGTCTTCGATGACACATGCGGCAACCTGATCCAACTCTATCAGAGTTGACCTGGGAGAGAATCTCGGCGCCTACTGCGCTGCGGCGGGGACCAAGCCACAGCGGGGTCTCGCGCGTTGTGACGGTGCTGAGATAAGCGTTGAGGCTCAGACGGCGATGCCTGAGCCCCAACGCAGACACGTCAGTATGTGCCCGGTTATGCCCCAAACCGCTCCCGCAAAACGCCTTCAATTGTCGGTTGCCCAATCACCTGCAACTCGTAGCGCACCCGCTGCATGGGATGATCGACGCGCAGTAGGCGCGTCAGGTCGATGGGCGTCCCTACGATCACCAGATCGCACGGCGTGGCGGCGATGGTCGCCTCGAGGTCACGTATCTGGGCGTCGCCATATCCCATCGCCGGTAGGACAGGACCCGTGCCCGGATACTTCTCATAGGTCGCCGAGATGGAGGCTACCGCATATGGGCGTGGATCGATGATCTCTGCTGCGCCGAAGCGCTGCGCCGCCACATAGCCCGCCCCATAGGCCATCTCGCCATGGGTCAGCGTCGGACCATCCTCGATCACCAACACGCGCTTGTCACGGATCTGCTCAGGATGGTCTACGAAGAGCGGTGAGGCCGCCTCCACAACCGTCGCGTCAGGGTTGGCCGCGCTGATGCTCTCGTAGATCCTGCGGACGCCGGTGTAGTCCGCGGTCTCCATCTTGTTGATCACCAGCACGTCGGCGGCTCGGAAGTTGGCCTCACCAGGGTAGTACGCCACCTCGTGTCCGGCCCGATGGGGGTCGACCACGGTCAGCCAGAGGTCAGGCTTGAAGAACGGAAGGTCGTTGTTGCCGCCATCCCACACAATCACGTCGGCCTCACGCTCCGCCTGCCGCAGGATCGCCTCGTAGTCCACCCCGGCGTAGACGGTTACGCCGCGGTCCAGATGCGGCTCGTACTCCTCACGCTCCTCGATTGTGCACTGGTGCGCGTCCAGGTCAGCGTAGGTCGCGAAACGCTGCACGGCCTGCTTGGCGAGGTCACCATAGGGCATGGGGTGTCGGACGGCCACAACGCTCAGGCCCAGGGTCTGGAGCACATCGCAGACGTGGCGCGTGGTCTGCGACTTGCCGCAACCCGTGCGCACCGCACAGACGGCGACCACCGGCTTGTTCGCCTTCAGCATCGTCGCTTTGCCGCCCATCAGGCGGAGATCCGCGCCGCACGCGACCACCTCGGAAGCCTTGTGCATCACGTACGTGTGGCGAACATCGGAATAGGAGAAGACGACCTGGTCCACGTCCTGCGTTTCAATCAGGCGTGCTAGCTCCGTCTCCGGCAGGATAGGAATGCCCTGTGGGTAGAGACTGCCCGCCAGGGCGGTCGGATACCGGCGGTTGTCGATGTTGGGTATTTGCGTCGCGGTGAAGGCCAGGACCTCGTAGCGATCATTGTCCCGGAAGTATGTGTTGAAGTTGTGGAAGTCACGCCCTGCGGCGCCCATGATGATCGCACGGATCTTCTCCATAGCTATCAGCTCCTTTGGCCCATTGGGATGTCCCACGCCGCCCACGCCCGGGTTGGCGTCGCGGTCCGGTGCGAATTCCGGTGAGACAAGGCCAGCATAGCCCAGACGCACTGAGGGCTCAAGTGAGCTTCGAAAGAAAAAGCAGCGCGATTCCTCCCGTCAGGAGGAATCGCGCCGCCGATGGCGACTGATCGGAACGTCACTCAGTGTTGGCCAACGCTCGCGTGACCTCGTCCTGATGAGAGACCAGTGCCCCCAGGACACCGTTGACGAAACGAGGGGAGCTGTCGGTGCCGAACTCCTTGGCCAGTTCAACCGCCTCGTTGATGGCCACCTTTACGGGCACCCTCCCCGCCGTGAATTCATAGAGCGCCAGGCGCAGGAGGTTGCGATCGACCACGGCCACCTGGTCCAGGGGCCACTCGGGTGCATGGGACTGGATGTAGGTATCCAGTTCAGGCGTGGAGGCGAGCACACCCTCAACAAGTCTGCGCGCATAGCCCGAGACCCGCCCGTTGACTTCGTCCGCAGTGGTGAACCGCTCGTTGAGTACGACTGCCGGCGCGTGCCCGACAAGATCCACTTCGTACAGGACCTGCAAAGCCAACTCACGCGCCATCCGGCGCTCACCCTTCATCAGGATCTCCCCAGGCTCGCGCGCGCCGATCCGTATCTCAGAGTGAGTCCAAAGCAGCCGTGTCTATGCAGCTTCGGCGGCCTTCCACTCATCGATCTCACCGTAGATCACGTCCTCAATGTGGACGTTGACGGCCTCGACCGGCATGCCGATCATCTGCTGTACGGCTCTCGTGACCTCGTACTGGACCTTCCGGCCCAACTGAAGCAGGCTCTGATCAGGTCCGGCGATGATGTGCAAATCGACGTGCACCTTCGCGTCCTTCACCTGGACAACAACCGCCTTGCCGGGTATCCCCAGCAATCGATCGACATCGCGCTCAGCAATGCCCGCGACACCCTGTACCTCGAGTGTCGTCAGCCGCGCGATGGTCTCGAGCACCTCAGGCTCTACGGTCACGGAACCAGGAATCGATGGCTTATCCATCAGGCACCTCTCCACCATGGGCGTCAGTCACCGGAATGCGGGCGGCACGGATGCTGCCCGAGGAAAGCGGACGGGCCTCCGCAGAGGCCCGACTGTGGTTCAATGCTGGCGGAAGCTCAGCCTAGTCCCCGTCAACATTCAGGACCTGGCGTCCCCGGTAGTGCCCGCAGCTAGGGCACACATGATAGGGGCGCACCAGCTCTCCGCACTCAGTGCACTGCACGCGCGCGGGGATGCCGGCTGTGGGATAGCTGTTGGCCCGTCGCCGATCACGTCGGCTACGGGGAATTCGTCTCTTTGGTACTGCTGGCATGTCTGCTCCCTCGTCGTCTTGTCACTGTGTCTCGCTCGCGCCAGCCCACCTTGGACCAAGCGCAAACGCAAAGGCTATTATACCGAAAAGGGGGGACCTGTCAATCTCATCGATCAACCAAGTCGCCCTCTTGCTCCGCCTCCATCCTGTGCAGGCCATTCTCGACGACCTTGAGTTGCCGGGTCAGCTCGGCCTGAAGCGAGCTAAGGGAGTTGAATGCATACTCGTCTGACTCCTGCTTCAGGCGATCCGCCGTCTGGCGGGCCTCCTGCACGATCATCTTGGCCTGCCGCTGAGCATCCACCACAAACTGGTGACTGGACGCCATGCGTTGTCCCTCGTCTCGCGCCTTGCCGATGATCCTCTCTGCTTCACGGCGGGCCGAATCCACCACTGCATCCTGCTCCTGCACGATGTGCCGAGCCTGCTCTATCTCAGAAGGCACAGCCTGTCGTAGCTGTGACAGGTGGCTGCGCACCTCGTCTTCGTTCACCATCCGGTTGCCCAGGAACCTCGGGCACTCCTCAGTTACATAGCGCTCCAACCGATCGATAAGGAAGTCGACGTCCATACTCCCCCCTCTCTCAGCCTCCTGAAGACGTTCCATAGTCCCCATCCCTCTCCTACATACCGGTGTCCTGCGGCGGTGATTGTCGCTTGTTCTCCAGGGCAGACAGCACGACAGAGCTGACCATCCCCGACACATCGCCCCCCGCCTGGAACACTTCCTTGACTAGGCTAGCGCTCACGAACGCATACTCGTACCGAGTCATCAGACAGACCGTCTCCACGTGTGGGTGGAGCTGTTGGTTCATCAGGGCCATCTGGTACTCGCGCTCGAAATCAGAGATGACGCGTAGCCCGCGAACCAGGGTCTGAGCTCCTAGCGAGCGTGCAAAGGCAACTGTCAACCCATCGTACGGCAGTACTTCGACATTGTCAAAGGGCGCGAGGACCTCGCGCGCCAGGGCGACCCGCTCTGCGACAGCGAAATGCAGCCGCTTGTCGGGCCGAGCGTAGATTCCCACGACCAGCCGGTCGAACAGCTTCGCCGCTCGCTGCGCGATGTCGACGTGTCCGTTGTGAATCGGGTCGAATGAGCCAGGGTAGACTGCGGTTCGCATAGAATCCTCTCAGCACAGAATCAACTGAAGTCGGCAGTCTCTGACCAGAAGGCGGCGACACCCATGCGAAGCAGCTGGTGTGAGGGCTGAGACAACTCCGGATCTGTCTCCAGCAACTCCTCGGCCACCGTCCTCACCTCGCGCAGGAGGCGCGTGTCGGCAAAGGCGGCCATCGGGAGCTCCGGAAAGCCGCTCTGATGCGTGCCCAGGAACTCGCCAGGCCCGCGCATCTCCAGGTCCTTTTCCGCCAGCACAAACCCATCGGTCGTGGCTTCCAGAGCCTGCAATCGCTCCGCCGCACCGGCCGACGCGACCTCGGTCAGCAGCAGACAGTAGGACGGATGGGGGCCGCGCCCAACGCGCCCTCTGAACTGATGGAGCTGCGCCAGACCAAATCGATCCGCGCCATCGACGAGCATCACAGTCGCGTTGGGGACATCGATACCCACCTCGACCACGGATGTCGCAACAAGCACGTCCAACTCGCCCGACGCGAACGCCGTCATGACCCCGTCCTTCTCGTCAGAGCGCATGCGACCGTGCAAGAGACCCACCCGAAGACGTGGGAAGACATCCCGCTGCAGCCGCTCCGCCTCATCCACCGCAGCCGGCGCGTCTACCTTCTCCGAGGACTCAACCAACGGGGTGACGATGAAAGCCTGCCGCCCTTTGCCGACCTGGCTCTGAACAAACGTGTACGCCCGGCCGCGCTCGCGCGGGTGAAGTACGCGCGTGCGGATGGGTTGGCGTCCTGGCGGCATCTCATCGAGCACGGAGACGTCGAGATGACCCCAGATGGTAAGCTCGAGGGACCGCGGAATCGGGGTGGCCGTCATCACCAGCAGATGGGGACTGATGCCCTTGTCGCGCAGCGCCTGCCGCTGATCGACCCCAAACCGGTGCTGCTCATCGACCACGACCAGACCGAGGTCATTGAAGACCACAGGGTCCTGAATCAGCGCGTGTGTCCCAACCACCACTTGAAGGCTGCCGTCTGCCAGCGCATGCAGCATAGCCTCGCGGTCAACCTGACTGGTGCTGCCCGTCAACAGCCCCACGGTCGGTCGGGGATTGGGCAGCGACTCGAAGAGGCCAGTCAAGCTCTTGAAGTGCTGTTCGGCCAGAATCTCGGTGGGTGCCATCATCGCAGCCTGACATCCCTCATCCGCCGCCGCCACCATCGCCAGCGCAGCCACCACTGTCTTGCCGGATCCCACGTCGCCCTGCAGCAGTCGGTTCATCGGCTGCCCCGAAGCAAGGTCGCTTAGCATCTCATCGAGGGACCGACGCTGCGCCCCTGTGAGCTCGTAGGGCAGAGCTGCCGTCAACGCGGCCACCCGCTCAGGGTTCGACTCGATCCGCCGGCCGGCCTGCGCCTTCAGCAAGCGCTTCTGGTGCACGAGACCCAACTGTAGATAGAGCGTCTGCTCGAAGGCAAGTCTGCGGCGCGATGCCGCAAGGTGCTCTCCACCGTCAGGTAGATGCACGCCCCAAAGGGCCCTGGGCAGTGACAGCAGCCCGAAACGCGACCGCAGGTCGCCCGGCAGCGGATCGGGGATTCGGTCGGCCCAGGAACTCAGAACCCGCCGCACAGTGCTGCGCATCCAGCGTTGGGTCAGTCCGTCTGTCAGCGGATAGACCGGCTGGATCCTCGCGTTGGTGATCTCCGTGCGGCCCACGATCTCCCAGTCCGGAGAGGTCATCGTGAGACGCCCAAGATACTCACCGACTTGGCCGCTGAGCAACACCTGGGCACCGCGCTGCAAGCGCTGGCCCAGCCCGCGTGCCCCAAACCACGTCACCTCCATCGTGCCCGTGGTATCGGAGAAGACGGCCTTGAAGATGCGCTTGCCCCGGTGAGTAGTCCGGCTTCCGGTCTCCCATACGGTAGCCAGCACACTGACGCGCTCGCCGTAGGTCAGCTGGTCGATCGTCTTGAGCTGTGAGTAGTCCTCGTAGCGCCGAGGCATGTGATAAAGAAAGTCGGCGATCGTACTGATACCCAGATTCTCCAGGAGGCTGGCCCGTTTCTCTCCGACGCCCGAGATCAGCGTGACCGATGCATCAAGGCCGCGCCCCGTCGCAAGCTGCGAGACCGCTTCGTCATCCACATCGGGCGACACCTGCTCCTCCGCTTGGGTCATGGCCTCTGCCAGCTCGCCCGCGACGACGGATTCCGCAGGTGCGACCCGGTCAGGCTCGCCGGTGGCATCACCACCAGCCGCCGGGGTCAAGTCGCTGTCCTCGGCCGGCTCGGCCAATGCCGGATCCCCTACCGGGTCCGCAGTCGGGTCACTGGAGGCAACTGCCGCCAGGGGGATGGCAACCGGTTCACTGACGGCGGTCTGACTCGAGTCCTCCATGACCGACGGCGCTGAGGCCGTCACCTCAGAGACCTGTGGGAGAGCCGGCTCGGGTGGCTCGACGATAGGCGGGGCCGCGAGCGGCTCGACTCGGTTGTCATCCGCCAACTCTGAGACCTCACCGTGTGGGCCCGTGCGCAGCATCTCCTGGAGGACGACCACGGTCTCCCGCCGCTGATCCACGCTCGCGGCGCTATATGCCTGTAGGAGCTCGGCAACGCCATCCACCCACTCCTGAGACGCCTCGCCATAAAGCTTCCCCGTCTGCCGCCGCCAAGTGTCGGCGTAGCGCGCCAGCCCCCCAGCTACCGCGCGATCCTGGTAGCGATAGTCGCGCGCCTCGAGGTCCAGCATCTTGTTCAGTATGTCCAACGGTCTAGCCATAGCCACTCCCTAGCCATCAGGGCGCTGCCACCACAGCAGCGCCGACACATCCAGGCCCGACGTGCGAAGCAAATGCCGGCCCAACGGCGATCACAGGAGGGGGGTCGCCCGACGCATCCCGCGCCAGCTCCGCCTGCAGTCGCAACAACAATGAAGGATCCACACCGGAGTGGATGACGGCGACGCGCGCCGGCGACGCCGCGTGGCGCACGTTCGCCACGACGGCTTCGACGCCTCTCCGGAAAGTACGCACACGCCCCAACCGGCGCGCGTGGCCCTGGGAAAAGCAGATCAGGGGCTTGAGCTCCAGAAGGTCCGCAACGGCGGACGCTATCCATCCCACACGACCGCTCCGACGCAGATAGTCGATCGAGTCCACGACCCCCACGACACGCGTCCTGGCGCGAAGCGATCGCACGTGCTCAACCACCTCCCCTGCCGAAGCACCCGCCTCAGCGAGCTCGGCCGCAGAGATCGCGAGCCATCCGAGGCCCATCGACACCTGCATACCGTCGACGACGTGCACGGGCGCCCCGGCAAACTTCCGGGCCGCAAGAACCGCGTGCTCGTGGAGACTGCTCATCGCAGCAGCTACGGTGACGACCACGATAGCCTCAGCGCCATCCAAGGCCAGTTGCGAGTATGCACGAGAGAAGTCCTGGGGCGAGGGCGCCGCGGTACTCGGGGCCGCTGGTACGCGAGCTAACTCACCATAGAACCAGCCCCTGTCCAGCATCCCGTCGTCCATATGCGTCCGACCGTTGAGCGAGACAGAGATGGGCACAACACCTATACGATACCGAGCGATGGCATCCTGAGGTAGGTCAGCCGCGACGTCGGTAAGGATGCGCACGCCACCGGCCATCCCTACCGCCACACCCCCTCATAGATGACCAGGCCCAATCCCTCAGGCCCGACGTGGGAGGCAATCACAGGGTCATACGCGACAAGGGGTATGTCCAGCGACGGCGCCAGCGGCGATAGCCGATCCCTCAGGTCCAGCACCTCCGCCTCCGGCGTACGGTAGCCGTGGAAAATGAGCAACTTGCGTATGCGCGAGAACTCGGACGCAAACTCCACCAGCTTGTCCAATGCCCGCTCCGGACGACGGCTTTTCTCCAAGGGGATGACGTCACCCTCCTCCATCTCGATAAAGGGATGGACTTTGAGCATGGCGCCGAGAATGGCCTGCGTAGACGTCAGCTTGCCGCTCCTGTAGATGTAGTCCAGGGTGTGTGAGATCATCACCACATAGATGCGCGGGATCATGCCCCGGATCAGGCGAACAACTTCCGACAGCGGAAGATCGCCCCGTTGGAGCAGCTCTCCCGCCCGCTCCAACAGCATCCCTAGCCCAAGGGACACAGTCTGTGAGTCCAAGATGGTGATGTCGCACCGGCCCATAAAGTCCCTCGCGGCCGAATGCGCGTTCCAGACAATGGGGCTGAGCCGCCCGGAGGAAAGAATGACCAGCATCCGATTGGTACGGTACAGCGAGCGCTCGAATGCCGCACGGAAGTCATCAGGCGATGGCCCCACAACCTGGATCGGCCCACGTGTGCGTCGTAGCTCTTCCAGGAGATCTATGTGTCCCGGCGTCTGCTGATCGTACATGAATGGCTTGTCGCCAACGCGGGCAACGACGGGCAGTGAGATGATTCCAAGCTCGCGCAGCCGGTCCGCCGGCATGATGGCCGTGCCGTCGGTCAGTATTTGGATCTGTGAATTACCAGCCACGCGTTTGCTCCTGATCTAGATGTAGATGCATGCCGATGGGATGGTTGAGCAAGGTGCACGCGACGACACGACGGCGCCAAACAACCCGGCGCCAGGCACTGACTCACTCAATCGAGATGATGTAAGGATAGTGCGGCTGCCGTCCCTCGACGACCTCGAACTCCAGGTCACGATAGGCCTCGCCCAGTTGGTCAGCCAAGGCCTGCGCCTGAGTTTCGGTGACTTGTTCCCCGTAGTACAGCGTCACCAGCTCACGTTCGTCGAGGTCTGCCTCCGCCAATAGCCAGCGGACGGCCTCCTCAAACGACCGCGCATCCACGACCAGCTCGTCCTCCAACAGGCCAATCGCATCCCCCTCGTGAACGTGGATCCCGTTGAGCTGCACGTCACGCGTAGCCCACGTGACCTCGCCCGTGATGACGTCGCAGGCGGACCCCATCATCGCCTCCACATTTACCTCGAGTGGGTCGCCCTGGTCCAGCGCCAGTAGCGCCGAGATGCCTTGCGGAATCGATCTGGTGGGCACCACCATCACCTGCTTCTCGCTGACGTCAGCGGCCTGTTGGGCCGCCATGAGGATGTTCTTGTTGTTGGGGAGAATGATCACCTGATCGGACACGGCGTCCTCCACCGCGTCCAGAATCTGGGCTGTGCTCGGATTCATCGTTTGGCCACCCTCGACAATTCCAGTGGCTCCCAGGCTACTGAAGACATTGCTGAGTCCCTGCCCGGCGGCGACCGCCACCACGCAGATCGAGGGAGGGGGCTCGGACGCCAGCAAGCCGATCGGCAACTTCAACGTTGGCCCATAGTCGCGGCACGTGTCCACGCTCGCTCGATACACCTCAAACTGCGCCCGCATATCCTCAACCACGACATCGCTCACCGACCCATACTGGGAGCCAAGCGAGATCGGATTGCCTGGGTCCGCGACGTGCACGTGAACCTTGACGGTGGAGGCATCGCCCACGGTCAACGGGCAGTCACCCAGCGCCTCGATCCCGGCGCGCATCGATGCGACATCAATATCGGCGCCCATCACCAGGAACTGCACATCGTAGGGGAAGCTCTCATCAAACTGCAGCGCCCCGTCTCCTTCAGGATGGGCATCGAGGTGCAGGTGGGAAAGATCGCCGTCGTGGGCTACGGTGTCCACCGTCTGCATACCCTTCAGGTCACGCAACATCCCCTCGAAGATCACAAACAGACCCTGTCCACCCGAATCCACGACACCGGCCTGGCGGAGTACCGGCAATAGCGACGGCGTCCGCGCGACAGACTCGCGGGCGCTGCGCACTATGCGCTCGAACAACACGACGATATCGTCGGTCTCCTCGACCGCGGCGCTGGTCTCTTCTGACATATCACGCGCGACCGTGAGGATGGTGCCCTCAACAGGCTTGACGACGCCCTTGTAGGCGGTCTCCGCGGCAACGCGCATCGCAGTAGCGATGCACGCCGACGTGATCTCTGCGTTTCCATCCAGGCCGTGTGCGAAGCCCCGCCATATCTGTGAAAGGATGACCCCTGAGTTTCCGCGAGCGCCCATCAGCGCCCCGTGGGCGACGTGCGACATCAGCTTCCCGACGTGGGGCTCGTCGATGGCGGCGATCTCATCCCAGGCCGACGTCATCGTCAGCATCATATTCGTACCGGTATCGCCGTCCGGCACTGGGAACACGTTAAGTGCGTTCACGGCCTCCTGGTGCTGACGCAGCCACGACAGCGCGGCCGAGATCATGGGCTTGACCCGCTGCCCATCTAGCGCACGCAACACTTCACCCTCAGGGACACCCACAGTATGATCCTCCCTACCCTAGGTCGCTCACTCGCAGCGCCTGCACGTGCACACACACTTCCACCACCGGCAGTTCAAGGGCTCGCTCCACCTGGTACTTGACGACCTCCTTGATGCTCTCCGCCACGCTGGAGATGCGCGTCCCGTATTCTACCACGACGTAGAGCTCCACTGAGATCTCACCGTCAGTGATCGTGACCTCAACGCCGCGCTTCCGATCCGTGGACAGAATGTCGGCCAGGCCGGTGGCGAAGTTGCGTGGCACGGTTCCCACCACGCCATAGCAAGTTTGGACGGCCTCACTCACCACGGAGGCAATCGCGGCCTGCGCCACGTCGATCTTCCCCTTGACCTCAATCACATCGCCCATAGTCTCTCCTGCGGTTGATTCTTACCGCCTTTGTGGTATCATAGCCCAGTCATCGAAAAAACGAGGTGGATAATGGCGAAATGCGAAATCTGCGGCAAGAGCCCGATGTTTGGGCACAACGTAAGTCACTCAAAACGCGCCACCAAGCGTATGTTCCGTCCGAACATCCAGCGTAAGCGCGTGATGGTCGACGGCGAATACCGCCGGCTGTACCTCTGCACCCGCTGTCTGCGCACCCTGTCCAAGGGGGATCGCTAGACCTGCGGATTGCCCCACGTACAACGCGACTCCATTCGCCTTTCCTGCGGATGGAGTCTTTCTTTTGCGGACAGAACCCCCACTCATCAACCGATAGCCGCCTCGCGCAACCCGTGAATCGCCGCAGCCACGCCCTCAGCCGATGCGTAGACGGCGGACCCCGCGACCAGCGTGTCTGCACCGTGAGCCACTGCGCGGGCTGCCGTCGCGGCGTTGATGCCGCCGTCCACCGACACCCATGCCGCAGACCCAACGGCGTCCAGCATCTCGCGGACAGCCCGCATCTTGACCAGCACCTCCGGGATCAGCGATTGACCACCGAAGCCCGGATTCACCGTCATCAGCAGGACCAAGTCCACATCCTGCAACACATACCGCAGTAAGGACTCCGACGTCGCGGGGTTCAACGCAACACCGGCTCGCAGACCCAGATCATGAATCTGCTGGAGCACACGATGAAGATGCGGAGTGGCCTCGGGATGCACCGTCAGCAGATCGGCACCGGCATCAGCGAACGCGGACACGTACCTCTCAGGACGCTCGATCATCAGGTGAACGTCCAACGGCAGCGTGGTCACGCGCCGCACCGCCGACACAACCAGCGGACCTATGGTGATGTTCGGCACGAAGTGCCCATCCATCACGTCCACGTGGATCACATCGGCGCCCGCGTCCTCAGCCTCTCGGACCTGTTTCCCAAGCCGAGCAAAGTCTGCGGAGAGAATGGACGGTGCGATGCGCACGGTGCTCATAACCCGGCTATGATACACCGTAGAAGACGTTTTGGCAATGGTTTCCTAACCATCACCGGGCGACGATGTAGGCGGCGTCCACGGGGGCAGAACGTCGTACGATCCGGGCCACGCCGACGCGTAGAATGCGAGGTAGTCAGGCACGCCGCCTCGCCAGAGCTCGTCGACGTGCGCGCCCTCGCGTAGCTCATAGACCACGTCAGCGCCTACGGTCTGGAGTGCATCGCGGAACTTGATCGTGCCCGCTCGTGCCCAGTCGCGATCACCCGCGTCAAGGTATACGCGCAGGCTGAGCGCACCTTCCTGGATGATGCGATAGGGATCATACTGCGGCAAGGGGTTGTTGAGAGCCAAAGCGGGGCTGTGTGCGCCGACCGCGCCAAAGAGGTCCTGATGACGCAGTGAAATCTCGAGGGCCCAGACTGCGCCCCGTGAGATACCACCAACAGCGCGCCCCTCCGGCGTGGACAGCGTTCTGTAGGCCATGTCCACTGCCGGGAGCAGCTCGTTCACCACCAGTCCCTCGAAGGAGCTGTCCCCGCCGCTGGAGTTCACATAGCGCCCGTCACTAGAGACACCCGGCATGACGACGATGTAGGGACCGGTGATGCCGCGACTCACCCAATCATCGACCCAGTCTGCAATACCTAGATTGACCCAGTGCCACTCGTCCAGGGGCCACCCGTGGAAGAGATAAAGTGTGGGAAACGCCCGTCCGGGGTAGTCATCGTAGCACGGTGGCACATGGATCAGGTACCGAACCTGTTCCCCCATCGCTTGGCTGTCCAGGGTCGCGATCTCTGTACGCCCATGCAGAACGGGACAGACCCACGGGAGAGGCGTCCAGACCGCGGCGGGGGTCGGCGATGGACCAGGTTGCCCGACGCTCGCGGCATCGTCAGAGACCAGCTCGCCGCCACCCGGGGTAGGGGTCGGATCCACCAAGGGGGAGGCATCGTCGCTCGGGGTCTGCGTAGCTGTGACAGACACCATCGTAGGCGCAGCCGGCACTTCCGAGGTCCACCCCGGCTCATCGCCGCCGCATCCCGCGAGGATCATCGCCAAGGCCAACACGCCTGCAAGGAGCTTGGCGTCCATATGTCGGACGCCAAGGCGATGGGTTCGCTTCATCTGGGTCTGCGCGATCCGCGACTGCTTGAGGGCATCTACATCCCCGGTGAGTTTGTCACAAGTGGGCGACGTCTTCTCAGGGGCCGCAGTCTAGCAGTCACCAGCCTTCCGTCAAGGATCTATCAGCCGCCGCTGCGATGCTCTGCAGGTCAGCAGGATCCCATATCTTGACATTCGATATATCGTGTGGTAGTATATTGTTATGCGCTATACCGCAGATCGATATATAGAGGAGGTCATGGATGAGTCCAACCGGCAGCATTGCGAAACACCTGCCTCTCAGCGAGGCGACCTATTACATCATGCTGATGCTGGTGACACCGAGGCACGGCTATGGTGTGATGCAGCAGGTAGATCAGATAACGGATGGTGTCGTCAAAGTTGGTGCAGGCACGCTGTACGGAGCACTCTCGACACTCGAGAAGGATGAGCTGGTCACAATGGTGCGCAAGGAGGGCCGCCGCAAGTTCTATGAACTGACCGAAAGAGGTAGGGAAGTGTTGCGGTGTCACCTGGGGCGCCTGGAGCTCATGGTGGACAACGGCAGGCAGGTGATGGGTACCAAGCCAAGGGGTGAGTGATGAAAGAGACGAAGCGGCTGTTTCGATGGTTCTGGGCGTGGAACGACGAGCAGGAGGAGGCCTGGCTGAAGGAGCAGGCTCGGGATGGGTGGCACCTGGTGACACCCGGGGTCTTCGGTCGCTACACGTTTGAGCGGGGTGTCCCCCGCAACGATGTCTACCGTCTGGACTACAAGACGACCGGGAAGGATATGGAGGAGTATCTGCAGCTTTTCAGCGATGCCGGATGGGAGCACTTGGGGTACATGGGGGGATGGCAGTACTTCCGAACGACAGCGGAGGAGGGGGAGGATCCCGAGATCTACACAGACAACGCCTCAAAGGTCCAGAAGTACCAACGGTTGTTGCTCTTCTTGGTGATCTTCTTGCCGATCTACATCACATCACTCAACAACGTCAGTGGCGCGGAGTTTGCCTTCGCGCAGGTGATCAGTGCACTGCTCGCCCTGGCTCTGCTCCTCTACTCATACGCGATCGTGCGGATCATGCTGCGGATCCGTCAGCTGAAGAGGTAGGGCGTCTCACCTGCGCTCCCCAAACACACAAAGAAGCCCGGAGACAGTGTCTCCGGGCTTCTCTCTCTG
>Ga0180436_10000604_pt1 | contig 36491 bp, 29 predicted proteins | sample SS_ome_2_FD_132434 | JGI IMG/M metagenome (GOLD analysis project Ga0180436, IMG submission 132434) | Hypersaline lake sediment archaeal communities from the Salton Sea, California, USA - SS_3_S_2 metaG | ecosystem: Environmental > Aquatic > Non-marine Saline and Alkaline > Hypersaline >... | reverse complement strand
TCGTCTCATCTGCTACACTTCTCATGGCGGTTCTCCTGTCTGGTAGTGAACTATTACTCGCACACCCACTACCAACTCTAGAACCGCCATCTTCCTTTGTGCGCATAATTCAAGACGTTATCGGAACTGGCCGACCTACGGGCCGAGCTGGCGGCCGCCTCGACCGAGGAGGACAAGCAAGCGATCCGCGATTCGATTCGCCGCCTGGAACAGCGGCCCTCGCCGCCGATCCCCGATTTCTACGGCATGATGCCGCAGACGAATCCGACGATCATGGCTTGGGGCATCACATTCGAGAGCCTCGGGCTGCTGTTGAATCTGGGGATGGTCGTCTCGGGCATCGGTCTGCTAATGTCGCGCGGCTGGGGGCGAAAACTGGCCCTATGGGTCGCCGGATTGAAGATCGGCCGGCTCGTGCTCGGCCAAGGAATCTACATGATTGTCTGCATCCCCATCTATTCGCGGCAGATGGCGGCCATGATGGAGCAGATGTCGCAAATGGGTCCCGCGGGCCAGGGCCCGCCGCCGGGGGCATTCGCTAGCTTCGGTCCGATGATGGGCATCATCATGGCGGTTCAGTGCGTGGCGATGATTGTGCTCGGTTCGATTTATCCGGCCATCGTGCTGTGGCTGCTGAACACCTCGGCGGTCAAGGCGTGGTTTCGGTTGCAAGAGGCCCCGAGGTAAACCCCAACGGCCATCGACCTTCCAACGCTCCGGCGTGGGCGGCCGCTCTGGGGTGGGCAGCGGCCGCGATCATCCGACCCCGTCTGGTTTCGTTTCCCGGCCAAGGCGCCGCGATGCCCCTGCTCAGCGCAATTCTCGGACCGCTCGCCACCAGCGAATGCCGCCGCATGGCGCGGAAGAGACGGCTGTTCGTGCTGCGAGTTGTCGGGGCCGTGCCAGGCGCCCTCTTGCTGCTGGTGCTGGGGTACATTGGCTATTTGTTCGCGGCGTCGGGCGGATGGGGGACGGCCGCAACGTTCCAAATCGTGCGCGAAGTGCTGCGCGGCGGCCTGACCAGCACGGTGGCCATCATGGTGCTGGCGGCCTTGGTGCTCACGCCCGCGATGTTCGCCGGCACCATCGCCGGTGAGAAGATCCGCGGGACGCTGACCATGCTTCTGGTAACCCAACTCTCGCCGCGCGAAATCCTGCTCGGCCGCGCCGCCGCCCGGGCGAGCCTGCTCGTGGGCTTCCTCATGGCCGGTTGGCCCCCGATGGTTCTGTTCGTCGCCGCCGGTCATCTGCCGATCGACCTGCTGCTGGCGGCAATGGCACTACCGTTGGCCGTAGCTTTCGGCGCCGGCGGACTGACGCTGGCGCTGTCGACGCTCAGCCGCCGGGGACGCGACGCCCTGATGGCCGTCTATCTGCTGGAGATCGTCGCCCTGATTGCCGGGCCCCTCGCCCAAGATCTGATCACATCGCCTGGGGTGGCGGCGTGGCTGGTTTTGAATCCACTGACCGTGCTCAGCGCCATGAGCACGCCCGGCGCCGGTCCGATCTGGAGCTGCAGCGCTTGCTGGTGCCTGGTGGGATTGTGTGGCCTGGGAGTCGGCACCGCCGCGCTGTGGCCGAGCTACCGTCGCAGTGCGGCCGATCGGCCCAGGCGGAGTCGGCAGCGCAAACGGCGTCGGGCCCCGCCAATCAGCGACCAGCCGGTGCTGTGGAAGGAACGGCACCTCGACCAACATGCCCAAGGCAGCGCGGCCGCGCGATGGCTCCATCGGCTGGCGCTGCTGGCCTTGATCACCTGGTGCATCGCCCTCCTGGCCACGGCCGAGGGTGCCCGATGGATACCGGCTTACCGCGCGGAGCTGGATGCGTGGCGGATGTGGCTCGGCGCGGCCGGCGCGGCGTGCGTCCTCTGGTTGACGTGGCTGTTGCATTGGGCCGTCGGCTTCCGCGCGGCGTCGACCATCGCCACCGAGCGCGAACGGGCGACCTGGATCCCGCTGCTGGTCGCCCCGCTCGAAGGACGCGACATCCTCACGGCCAAACTGCTTGGCAGCTTGTATTCGCTACGTTGGCTGTTCGCCACCCTGATCGCGGCCGGCTCGCTTGCTCTGATCTATGGAGATTTGAGCATCGGAGCCTACGGCGCGGCGCTGGGGCTGCTGGTGGTCGGGGGCATCTACATGGCGGCGGTGGGCATCTGGCAGTCGCTCCGCGCGCGGACGCTCGGTCGCGCATTGACCAGCACACTGCTGGGCTGGCTGCTGGGCATGATCGGCACGGCCGTCGTCGCCTGGGCGCTGATCGCGCTGGTGTTCGCCAGCCTGTGTCTGCTGGGAATGTCGTTGTGGCTGAACGGCTGGCGGAATCTGCCCGATCCGAGTAACGTCTGGGCTATACTGGCCGCCACTGAACCGGCGATCCGCTTAAGTCTGCTCGGGGCGGCAGCGGTCATGATTTTCAACAACGTCATCCGTCGATTCGACGAACTGGCCGGACGGATCCCTCCGCAACGCCATGTCGCCCAGCCAGAACCCCGGGTGCACGAGCCAGCCGCGGCCGAGCCCATATCGGCGCGTTCGCCGAACGGTTCCGGCAGAGCGTGAAGGTGCGAGCACGTGTAGCCGAAGGATTGCCAAGCCGCGGGGGACGTATGGGCCCGCCTGCTCGGGCTTCGAACATGGGGCGAGACGGTATTCATTGATCCCAGGGCGGGTTCTCTGTATGATAGGGGCGTCGCGAAGAGGAAGAACGATGGGTGACCCTGGGCCGCCGGGCCCTGCCCGTCTGGGCTGGTCGGGGCTTCTCGTGGTTCACCACACCGAACGGCCATCGCGACCGCGGCGCCGACCGGTTCGTCAACCTGCCCTTTGGATTGGGATATCGAACGTGCCAGTAAACCAACTACAAGACGCCGCCGGCTGGCTCTCGGGAGCGACTTGGTTCTACGCCTTGATCGGCTTGGCTCTCGTGCTCTTCGCCCTTTGGCTGGTCTACCGGATGGTGCGGGGGAGACGCCCGGCGGCGGGCCAAACCGGGCCCGATCTGACCATCCGGCTCAGCCAACTCGGCGACCAGGGACCGCCCCCCGGCACGCCGGAGTTGGAGTTCTACAACATGCCGGTCCGGCTCGCGGCGGTGATTGTCGCCCCGGCCGGACGCGGTGGTGACCTGCCGCCGGTCAACCAGATGGACGCGATCTACGAATCGATGCTGCCCGGCCTGGCGCGGGTGGTCGACAAGCACGGTCCGCTGGTCCGTCGCTGGCCGCCGCAGATGAGCGCCCAGGGATTTGCCAACATCGTCTTCCAAAACTGCCGGCTGCCGGGCGAGGGTGGCAAAGGTTCGCCCTGGTCGACCGTGGCCGGGGTCTTCCGACACGAGGGGCACCCCATGATGGGGGCCGTCGTCATGCGGACCGGGCGCGAGACCAGCCACGGCCAATACACCATGGAAGCCGAAGGCGACTGGCTGGGCTGTCTGCGCGTGAAGGGTGGATAGGTCGAGGACATCGACTTCGATGGGCCGGGGGCACGATGGCTCGTGAGCCCCATGAACCGGGATGACGAGCGGCGGGCAACGCGGAAGATGGACCACGGAATTCGACAGCCCATTGCCCCATCGGCCGCGCGTTCATTTCGCCACCGGCCACCCCAGGTAACCGGCCGCCGCCCAGTTTCCCAACGGAAGTGAGCATCACCACATCCACACCATGGCGACCACACGTAAAAAGATCCTTCAGGTGATCCCGTCGTTCGATCGGGCGGGCGCGGAGAAGCAGCTCTGCCTGCTGGCCGAAGGGTTGCCGCGCGATCGCTTCGAGGTCCACGTGGCGGCACTCACCCGTGGCGGACCGATGGCCGAACGACTGGACGCGGCGGGCATCCCCTGGCAGGTGATCGGCAAGCGGTTCCGCCTCGACCCGCACGCCTGGGGCCGGCTCAAGCGATTGATCGACCGCCTGCGCCCCGACCTGATCCATACCTGGATGCTCGCGGCCAACGCCTATGGAATCACCGCCGCGGTGGCCGCCGGCGTGCCGCGGCGCGTCTGTGCGCAGCGGTGTGTCGATCCCTGGAAGAGTGGGCTCGACCTAGCCGTCGATCGCTACATCGCCCGCCAGTGCGACCGCGTGGTGGTCAACAGCGCCGGGGTGCGCGACTTCTACGCGGCCAAGGGAATCCCGGTGGGGCGGATTCGGCAGATTGGCAACGGCGTGCGGCTGGAGCCGCCGACGGAACCCTGCTCGCGCGAGGAGTTGCTCGCCGAGCTGGGCCTGCCGGAAGACGCCCGGCTGGTGGGCCACATTGGCCGCTTGTGGCCGCAGAAGCGTCCCAAGGACGCCATCTGGTCGGTCGACCTGATCAAGGTGATCCGCCGCGACGTGCATCTGCTGGTCATCGGCGACGGCCCGCTGCGCGAGCGGGTGATCCGCTACCGCAACCAGGTCGAGATTCGCGATCATGTACATCTGCTCGGTCAGCGCGACGATCTCCCCCGGCTCATGCCCCACCTCGACGTGCTGCTCTCCACCAGCGGCTACGAAGGCCAATCGAACGTAATCCTCGAAGCCATGACCCTGGGCGTGCCCGTCGTGGCCACCGACATCCCGGGCACGCGCGAGTTGATCACCCATCGCGAAAGCGGCCTACTGGTGCCGGTGGGCGATCGGGTGGGCTTCGCCCGCGAGGTGTGCCGGCTGATCGACGACCGCCCGCTGGCCGAACAGCTCACCGCGGCCGCTCGCCGGAAGGTGGAACGCCAGTTTAGCGTGGAGCGGATGATCGACGAGCACGTGAAACTCTACGGGGAACTGCTCGACTGATGCACGAACACTTCATGCGATTGGCGCTCGAGGAGGCCGAGCTGGCGCGGCGCGAAGAGGAGGTGCCGATCGGCGCGGTCATTGCGCACCAGGGTCGGGTCATCGCCTCGGCCCATAACCAGCGCGAGCAGTTGCACGATCCCACGGCCCACGCCGAGATGATCGCCATCACGCAGGCGGCCGAGGCGCTCGGCTCCTGGCGACTGGAAGGCTGCACGCTGTACGTCACCCTGGAGCCCTGCCCGATGTGTGCCGGGGCGATTCTGCAAGCCCGGATCCCCGAGGTCGTCTATGGCGCGACGGACCCGAAGGCGGGCGCGGTCGATACGCTCTACCATCTGCTGAGCGACCCGCGACTGAACCACCGCTGCCAGATCGTCCCCGGCGTGCTGGCCGAACCCTGCGGCCAGGTGCTCACGCGGTTCTTCCAGGAACAACGGCGGATGGGAAAGAAGTAGCGCCGGTGTGGTCAGCGCAGTGATCGGTGGGATCGTGTCAGAACGCGCCGGCTTCGATCGGCTGCTGCTCGGGCGGTTGCGGTTCGAGGTGATCGCCCGGCAGCGGCGGCGTTGGTAGCTCGACGGGCGTGGGCACCGACGGCGGTGAGGTCGCGCTCGTTGCGTCGCGACCACTCGTTTTCGCCCGGCCGCTCGTTGCCGCCCGGCCGCTCTGGGGCCTCTCGGCCGGGGTCGGCGTTTCTCCCGGCAGGAAGCGATACAGGGTCGTGGCCGCTGGCCGAGGCGGGGGATCGCCACGACGCTTCCAGGCCGGCGGCGGTGTCCAGGGATAGTCCAGTCGCTTGTAAAGGTCGTATCCGTGCGTGCGGTGATAGGCGTGGTCGGCCGGATAACGGGGCAATAGCGGACGGCCTCCGAGGATGCCCCAAATACCGAAGCTGTAAGGCTGAGCGGTCGGCTGGAAATGCGGAGGGCGTAGCCCCATGGCCCGATACCCGCTGCCGGTGATCGGCATCCGCCAAACCCGACCATCGCCTGGGTGACCGGCGGGCATGGACGGCTGCACCAGGATCACGTGCGCCGGATCGTTGCTGTAGGCGGGATCCGGCCTGGGGGCGGTTTGGGGCTCTTGTTGGTTCTCGGCGACTGGACGCATGGCCACTTTTTCGGTCCCGGCACCATGGCGGGCGGCGACCAACTCGTCGGCGGGCGGAATCACGCCAATTAGGGCAATGAGCGGCAGATAGGCTGTCATGGCGATCGGTCCTTCCGTTCGATGGGATCCCTCGCCGATGTCATCGACGCCCCGCGGCCCTCCAAATTAGCCTAACCCCTACAATCGACGGGGAAATCGCGCGGTTTTTCTGCCTGGGCAAAGTTTGACGCCATCGCAAGCCGATACCAGAGTTGAGAGAGTAGCCTTGCGTATCGCACACCGGGCCCGCACGCCAACCAGCTTCCCATGCCCGAACTGACCCCGGAAATCGTCGACAGCGTGGTTGCCGCCTGCCAGGCCGGCGCCGAAGAGGCCGCCGAAGCCCTGGGCCGGGCGCTCGACGGGAAGCTCAAGCTGGCCGTCGGCGAGGCCTCCGTCGCCGGGGGTGAAGGTGAGTTGGCCGGGCAATTCGAGGGGCAATTCGACGCGCCCGGGCTGGTCGTGATGCTTCAATCGGGCGAGCGAGCGGCCATGCTGTTGCTGCCGGCCGCCGGTGGGATTGTGCCCGAGTGGACGGCCGATCCCGATCTGACTGGGCAAAGCAAGCTCACCACGCTGGCTCAGGAACTCGGCATGCTTCTGCTGCCCGAGGACCTGATGCCGGAGCAGTTCGAGTGTCGCCGGGTGGAGCAGCTTTCCAAGGCGGTGTCGGCCTGCCAACCGGCCGACGAGCTAGCCGTGCTACCGCTGAGCGTCGACTCGCAGGGGGGCGAGGCTGCGACCGCGCGGCTGGTTTGGCCGCTGATGCAGCCGGGCGGATTATCCGCGCTCGACGGCTCGGCCACCGAAGAGGGGAAGGCCGCCGGCGGTGGCGAAACGCCGTCCCCGGAAGAACAGCAAACGGCTGCCCAAAAGGCCACCCAAACAGCCGCAAGTGGCCAAGCGGGTGCCGGCGCGGCCCCATCCCAGCAAGCAGCCGGCGGCAAACCAGCCGGCGCGGCTGGCAGTCAATCGGCCGCCCCGAGTGGAGGGCAGGCGGCCGGTGGGTGGCGGAAGCAGCGGGGGATTCACGTCCTGTCGCGGCCCAACGGACCGCCCTCGCTCCGCGATTTGCCACCCTACACCCGGAGTCTGCTGCGGGTGAAGGTGCCGCTGATCGTTACCCTGGCCAGCAAAAAGCAGCCCCTGGGACGCATCGTCGAACTGGGGCCAGGCTCGATCATCCAGTTCGACAAGTCGTGCGAGGAGATGCTCGATCTCCACGTGGGCGAGCGGTTGGTCGCTCAGGGCGAGGCGGTCAAGGTGGGCGACAAGTTCGGCCTGCGGGTGACCAATATGATCCTGCCCGACGAACGCTTCCAGGCCATCCATCGGGTCAAGCCCGAGGAACTGCTCGCTGGGGCGACGTGAGGGGCCGCGGGGCGGCGCCGCCGTTATCGCCGCTGTTTCTTTCCACGGCCGCCAGCCGTTGCAATCGCTAGCATCGGCGCGACCATCAGATGGGGCAATCGGGCCCTATTTCGCCTCCTCGCGCGCATCGGTGAGCTAGACTTTCCATGGACGCCACCGAGGGCGATCCGCCGCGGATGCGCCGCGCTGGCGCCAAGCCAGCCCGGCGCGCGTGAGCCAATCTCCCCCCCGACGCTTGACGGAACTCCCACCCATGTCAAAGCTCAGCACTCCCGCGCGGGCAACGGGCGACTCGAAGGAACAAAACTTCGAGAAGCTAAAGCAGAAAATCCACGGCAAGCTCGTCGACAAGCTCGATTTGAGCCGCATTGGCGAACTCGAAGGCGACAAACTGCGCCGCGAGATTCGCATGGTGGTCGAGCATCTCTGCGACAGCGAAGACACGCTGCTGAACCGCAACGAACGCGAGCGCTTGATTGAAGAAGTGCTCGACGAGACGTTTGGGCTGGGCCCGCTGGAAACGCTGCTGAAGGATCCGACGATCAGCGATATCCTGATTAACGGCCCGAAGAACATCTATTGCGAGCGTCGCGGCAAGATGGAGAAGACGAGTGTGGTCTTCCGCGACAACGACCACCTGATGCAGGTGATCGACCGGATCATCTCGAAGGTTGGGCGGCGCGTGGACGAGACCTGTCCGATGGTCGACGCGCGGATGATCGACGGCTCGCGTTTCAACGCCATTATTCCACCGCTGGCGTTGGACGGGGCGGCGGTTTCCATTCGTCGTTTCGGCGCGAATCCGCTGAAGTTGGAAGACCTGCTCAACTACAAGGCGTTCACGCCGGAGATGGTGATGCTGCTCGAGGGGGCGATCAAAGCCCGGCTGAACATCATCATCAGCGGCGGTACTGGCTCCGGTAAGACGACGCTGTTGAACACACTCTCCAGCTTCATTCCTAACAGTGACCGCATCGTGACGATTGAAGACGCGGCCGAGCTTCAGCTCCAGCAAGACCACGTGGTTCGGCTGGAGACGCGTCCGCCGAATATCGAGGGCAAGGGCGAGATCAAGGCCACCGACCTGGTGCGGAACGCCCTGCGTATGCGTCCGGAGCGGATCATCATTGGTGAGTGTCGTGGTTCGGAAACACTGGACATGCTGCAAGCGATGAACACCGGCCACGAGGGTTCGCTCACCACGATCCACGCCAACACCCCCCGCGACGCCGTGGCGCGAATCGAGACGATGATCATGATGGCCGGCTTCGAACTGCCCCTGAAGGCCATGCGCACGCAAATCGCCAGCGCCGTCGATCTGATCGTGCAAGCCACGCGACTGCAAGGCGGACCGCGCAAGATCACCTACATCACCGAGGTGGTCGGCATGGAGCAGGATACCGTGGTCATGCAAGACATCTATCGCTTCGAGAAGCAGGGGATCGACGAGAACGCCCGGGCCTACGGGCAGTTCGTCTCCACGGGCATCCGTCCCACATTCATGACCCGACTGGAAGCGGCCGGCGTGCGGCTGCCCTCCAGCGCCTTCCGCCAACGCGTGATGATGGAGGACTAAGGCGTGCCCGGAACACTATGGATCGGAATTGCGGCGTTCTTTGGCGTGGCGGCCCTGGTGGGCGGCGTGGCCATGCTCCTGCGCGACCGGGGCGAGTCGGCCATGGAGGACCGGCTGCAACTGCTCACCGGCGCGCGCGGCGCCAAGGACGCGCTCGACAAGGAAGAGAGCGTGCTAGCCCACCCGCTGGACGATAAACCGGGCATATTCGACGAACTGTTCACCCGGTTCGGCAACATCAGTCTGCTTTTCGAACAGGCCGACACCAACATGACGATCACCAAGCTCGTCGCCTTCTCCGGCGCGTTCGCCGCCGCGGGGGTCCTGATGGGCATGGTGCTGCGGATCCATCCCGGGTTCTATCCACTGGTCGCCATCTTGCTGGCCGGGCTGCCCATGCTCTGGCTGCTTTGGCGACGCAAGCGCCGGCTGAAGCAATTCGCCTCGCAGTTGTCCGACGCCCTGGAGATGATCGCCCGCGCGCTCCGCGCCGGGCAGAGCTTGGGCTTCGGTTTCAACTCGGTGGCCGAGGAAATGCCCGACCCGATCAGCAGGGAGTTCGGCCGGGTGTTCGAGGAGCAGAACCTTGGGCTCCCGCTCGAGGAAAGCCTCCGCGACCTGACCGTCCGCATCCCGAACCTCGACTTGAAGTTCTTCGTCACGGCCGTGATTCTCCAGCGTCAGACGGGCGGCGACCTGGCCGAAATCCTCGACAAGATCGGCTCGCTGATTCGCGACCGCTTCCGCATTTGGGGCCAGGTGCAGGCCCTGACCGGCGAAGGCCGGCTCTCGGGAATCGTGCTGCTGGCCCTGCCCTTCGTGCTGTTCTTCACCGTCTACTACCTGAACCCCGACTACGTCAGCGTGCTGTTCACCGACCCGATGGGGAAGAAGATGCTCGCCGGAGCGATCTTCATGCAGGTGATTGGCGCCCTGGTGATCCGCAAGATCGTGAATATCAAGGTGTAAGTTCGTATGTTCGCCCAAAGCCTCTTCAGCATGGAAAGCCTGCTCCCGCTGGCCCTGTTCGGCACGTTCGCCGGATTGGCCTGGTGGGGACTGGACTTGATGGCCTCGGGCAAGTCGCGCGCGGCCGAACGACTCGACGAACTGAAGAACCCCAGGAGCCGCGAGCAGCGCGATCAACTGGCCCTGAAAAAACAGGACCGCATGACCGCGGTGCTGGAGCGGGCCACGCCTGCCCTGGCCAAACCGCTCCAGCCGAAAAACGAAATGGAGATGGGCAAGCTGAAGCAAAAGCTCAGCAACGCCGGCTTCCGGAGCGAATCGGCCGGCAGCATCTTCCTCGGTCTGAAATTTGCCGGGCTGGTCACCGGGTTGTTCCTCGGCGGGGGGACGATCCTCCTGGTCGGCGGTGTCTCGCAACGCACGCTGTTCACCTCGATCGCCGCGGCCGGCGTGCTGTTCTACCTGCCCGACCTGATCGTCGGCCTGATCGGCAGCAGCCGGCGGCAGGCCATCTTCCTGGCCCTCCCCGACGCCCTGGACCTGATGGTCGTTTGCGTGGAGGCGGGCCTCGGATTGGACCAGGCGATGCGCAAGGTGGCCGACGAAATGTACACCACCTACCGCGTCCTGGCCGAGGAGTTCAGTATCTCGAACTTCCAACTTCAAATGGGACGCACGCGGGCGGAAGTGCTCCACGAACTGGGGATGCGCACCGGCGTGTCCGATCTCCGCGCGCTGGCGGGCGTCCTAATCCAGGCCGACAAGTTCGGCTCCTCCATCGCCCAAGCGCTCCGCGTGCAGAGCGATTCCATGCGGACCCGACGCCGCCAAATCGCCGAAGAGAAGGCCGCCAAGACGGCCGTCAAACTGATCTTCCCGCTCGTGCTCTTCATCTTCCCGGGCATCTTCGTGGTGCTGGTCGGCCCGGCCGCCATCACCATGGTCCGCGAGATGTTCCCCATGATGAACGGCGGATGATCGCCCGGCGGCGACAGGCACGGCGGCGAAAGGTGCCGTGGTGACGGATGCCGCGGTGACGGGGGATTCTTGGCGGCCGGTCGAAAAGCGACCCCCCTTGCCCCTACCCGCGCTGGCGGAGCGCTTCGTAGAAGAGGACGGCCGCCGTGGCCGAGACATTCAGGCTATCGGCCACGCCGCGCATCGGCAGGCGGATGGCGGCAATGCCCGCCGCATGCCAGGCCTCGCTCAACCCGTGGGCTTCGCTGCCCAGCACGATGGCCGTGGGTCGGCGGAAGTCGACCGCGTCGTAGGGCAGGGAGCCGTCCACGCGCGCGGCGACGATTTGCCCACCCATCGCGCCCAGCCAGCCGAGGACCTCGTCGGTCGGGGCGGCGGCCACCGGCAACGAAAAGACCGTGCCGAGACTGGCCCGGATCGTATTGGGGTTGTACAGGTCGGGCGCGGGGCGCGGGGCGTCGGCCGACTCGTCGCCGGATGGCGTTTGGCTGGAGTCGGCCAGGATGACGGCGTCGAGCCCCGCGGCGTCACCGCTGCGAATCACGGCGCCCGCATTCCCCGGCTTCTCGACCCCTTCGAGCACGGCCACCAGCGGCGCGTCGCCCAGGCGGATATCGGCGAGCTTCGGCTGGGGCATTTCCGCCACCAGCACCACGCCCTCGGCCCGATCGCCGAAGGTGAGCTTATCGAACACCGCGGGCGTGGCGTCATGGAGTTCGACGCCTGCCTGTTTCAGACGGTCGACCACCTCGCGTGCGGACTCGGTCAGGATCACATCGCAGGCGAAGGCCTCGACCGGCCGGACGCCGGCGTCCAACGCCCGACGGATTTCGCGGGCCCCGTCGATGACGATCCGCTGCTGCTTGTCGCGGTGACGACGCTGGCGGAGTCGCACCGTGGCTTTCACGCGGGGATTCGCCGGACTAGTGATTTCGACCATGGTTCAGTGTGCGTGGTAAACCGGCGAATGGGCCAACGGGCGTCGACCCGTGGGAACGCCGCTGGAGCGGTTATCCACGGGCGGGCCGGCGACTGGCCCATCTTTCGCGGCGAAATGGCGTGATCCGTTCGAATCGGCCTCCGATGCGCATTCTACATCGAAGGATGGTCCCGTGCCATGCCGAAAGGGAGTGCGGCATGACGAATCGGCCATGCCCGGGCAATGCCGTCCGATCGCCGCCGTCCGATCGCCGCCGGGGGTCACTCCGGGCGGCCCAGCAGGTCGGTGATGCGGTCCAGCAGTTGCTTCTTCGAGAGCGTGCCGAGCCGCTCCTTGCCGCGATAGACGGGCAATTCCGGCCGGCCGGTCGACTTGAACAGGTCGAGCGCCGCCACGAGCGAATCGCGGGCCCGTAGCCGCTCCGGGCCGTCTTCCTCGGCTGAGCGCTGCCGGGCCTGCTCCGTTGCTTCGACCTCGGGCATGATCGAGGCCACCGTGCGGGTGAGCAGGGCGAGTTGAAAACGGTGGCGGCCGAGGAACTGCTCGGCGAACTCGTTGGCCGGATTCTCGACCAGCCGGGCGGGCGTGTCGAGCTGCACCAGTTCGCCCCCGTCGAGCAACGCGATCCGATCGCCCATCCGCACGGCCTCGAAGATGTCGTGCGTCACGAAGACCACCGTCTTGCGAATCTCCGACTCCAACTCCAGGAACTCGTTTTGGAGCTGTTCGCGGGTGATCGGGTCGAGCGCCCCGAACGGCTCGTCCATGAGCACGATGGGCGGATCCGCGGCCAACGCCCGGGCCACGCCGACGCGCTGTTTCTGCCCCCCGCTCAATTCGGAAGGGTAGCGATCGCGATACTCTTCCGGGTCGAGGCCCACCATGGCGAGCATCTCGTCGGACCGCTCGTGCTGTCGCTGCCGCTCCCAGCCGAGCAGGTTGGGGACCGTGGCCACGTTTTCGCCCACGGTCAGGTGCGGGAACAGGCCGATGTGCTGAATGGCGTAGCCGATTTTCCGACGCAGATCAATGGCGTTCTGCTGCATCACGTCGCTGCCCTCGACCAGCACCCGGCCGCCGGTGGGATCGATCAGCCGGTTGATCATCTTCATGCTGGTCGTTTTGCCGCTGCCGCTGGTGCCCAGGAGCACGAGCGTCTCACCTTCCTCGACGCTGAACGACAGTTCCTTCACGGCGTGCACCTCGCCGGGGAACGTTTTCGAGACGTCTTGGAACTCGATCATTGGCTGACCGTGGGCAGTGGGCAGTGGACGGTCGACAGTGTCGGTGTTGGGCAAGGTTCTTAAGCCCACGGGCACCGCCCCGTGGGAAACGCGGATACTGGACCTCGCGCGACCCACGGCAAGCGGTCGGCAGCAGACCAACCGTCGGCTTGGTTTTCAACTTTCCCGCTTGGCCTCACTCGCGCTTCTTGTCAATCTCGAGCACGCCGACCAGCCCATGGCCGCCGCCAATGCCCTGTTGCAGTCGCATGGTGAGCCAGCGGAGAGTGTAGCCCAGTTGTGGCTCGATGATATTCTCGCGCGGCAGGCCGAACTCCAACCACCCGACCCCCTCGACCACGGCGCGCATTTTTTCCATGGCCTGCTTCAGCAAGGGCGGAAACGAACCGGGGATGGGCGGTGGCGTTTCGGTGAAGTGCCCTCGCGACGGATCGTAGAGATGGAGCAGCTCGTTGGTATAGTTAACCAACGTGTTCCAGCACATTTGCAAATGCTCGTAGTAGTCGTTCAGAAACTCGAATCCGGCTTGGGGCGAGTAGTCGATCAGCACGCTTTGCAGATCGGTGCGGAGGTTGGCCTCGTGCAGCGAGTTGATCGCTGTGCGCATCGGTTGGGCGTGCGGATTGTATTCGGCCGTGTCCATGTGCCGGCCGGTGAACACCGAGCGGTCGAAGAACTCCAGGGGCTTGATCTCGACGCCCGCCTGACGTCCGGCCTCGGCGATGATCTCCTCGGCCTCCGGCCGGCTCATCAAGCGCAGGTAGAGGTGCTGGAGTTCGTCGCGACGCTCTTCGCGCTCCTCCTTGTCGTAAATGTACGAAACCACGTAGTCCATGTTGCGACGCTCGTCGTAATCGTTCGTCCAGAGCGTCTGCCACTCGTAGCTGTAGCGGCCCAGCCAATCGCAGACCACCACGGCGTAATCGTCCACGCGGCGGGCGATGTCGGCCAGCATGGCGATCATCGTCTCGTCGTCGTTGTGGTGCGAGCATGTGCCATAGGACGAGAAGTACAGGTCGAACGGCTTGCCATCGTCCAACTCGGGCAGGCCTTCGTTGAAGTCGGCCAGGGCAAACTGGAGCTTCGGATTGTCGCCGTAGATCGCCCGCGCCTGATCGAGCAAGTCGGGATTCAGGTCGACGCCCAGGTAAAGGCCAAACACGTCGGGCGTGAGCAGGTCGACCTCCGTTTCTTCCAGGCCCGGCTCGCGGTGCCGCACGCCGGTGAGCAGTTCGTAGCCGTCGGCGCTGCCGCAGCCGAGGTCCATGATCCGCACGCGGTGCATCTTCTCCCGCGCCCGGGCGATCAGCCGGCTGAGGTGCGGCCGCAGCCGCAGGCGGGTCACTTCGTCCTCCCAATAGCGGCGCACGTTGTCGTACTTGCCCACCAAGCCGGAGCGTTTGGCATAGAGTCCACTGGTGACCGCTTCGGTGTAGGCGGCCATCTGGTCGTTCTGGTCGTTGTCGATGACAGTTGTTGACATGATTTCTTACTGGGGCAAAGGGGGATTGACGATTCGGGGTGCGGGACACCAGCAGTCGTGGAACACTATCCCAGCCCGCATACCTCGCGCGTGGCCGGCAGCAGGCCGGGAATGTGTTCAACCAGCTCGCGGCGCACGTCTTCGGGTAGCAGCTTTCTCGGCGTTTCGTCGAGCTGCTGGCGTTGTTTCTGGGCGGCGAGCAACGCGTCGCCTTCGGCGTCTTCCAGCGGGTACTGGGCATACACATTGTCGCGGCTGGGCAGCGGCAGGTGATACATGAACGTCTTGTGCGGCGACTGCATCACCTCGCGCACTTGGGCCACCACGGCCTCGGTGGTCGTCGGGCTGACGTCGGCGTCCACCAGCGTCCGCTTCACGAGCCCAATGTGGGCGTCGTCCAGCACGGCCTGTTCCGGGCAGAAGACGTTCGTCCGCTCCAGCAGTCCGAAGGCGTAGTGGATGTACTGCGCGCCGGCCCGGGGGACCATCAGGTGCGTGAGCATCTTCTCGACCGTGGCCTGAATGCCCGGCTTGCTGGCATCGCCCACGCCGGCCGTGGAGTAGCACGGCAGCTTGTAGTGCCGGGCCATTTGAGCGCAGTCCATGTTGTAATGGACGAACTCGGCCGCGGCGTACATGTCGTTCAGATTGTCCAGCCGCGTGCGGACCGGCACGGCGCCATACAGCACCGGCGAACCCGGGGCGGCCAGTTGATGTAGCGTCACGCCGGCTAGCAACTCGGCATTGATCAGCGAGACCATTCCGCACTCGTCGAACGGGCCGGTGGCTCCGCCCATCGGGCAACTGGAGATCACCAGCGGCACGCCACTGCGGGCGATGGCGATCAGCTTGTCGGCCGTGTCTTCCACCACCTGCAAAGGGCTTTTGATCACGCAGGCGATGAACGAGAGGAGCGGCTCGGCGCGGAAGGCGTTTTCGCCGCCGGCGATCATTCGTCCCAGCCGAACCACTTCGTCCAGCGCCTCCAGATCAGTCAGGCCCGCTTGCACGTGCTTGGTGATATGGCTGAGGCTGGTGATGAACTGGTTGGCGTCTTTGTTCCGCGCGGTGACGTCCTTATCTTGGATGTTCACGTTGCGGATGAAGAAGTCGAGGTGTTCGAGTTGATCGCAGAGGTGGGCCGACTCGGCCAGTCGGGCGATGGAGCCCGGCTGACGCTCGAACCGCGGATGGCCACCGTCGAACTGCACGTCGAGCCAGACGTTGGTCTCCGCACCGCTGCCGAAGCGCACACGCGGCTCGGTGGCGTCGAGCACCAGCCGGTTGTCCGGCTCGCGGGCGCCCAGTACGATCGTCGACGGGGCCGACTCCAAAGCCTGGTCGATCAGTTTGCCGGGGATTCGCACGCGGGCACAGTCGCCGGCGTCTTCCACCTTCGCGCCGGCATGTTTGAACAGCTCGGCCGCCTCGCGATTGTAGGAGAGCAGGCCCGGGTCCTCGAGCAGCGCGCGGCTGGCGCCGTCGATTTGGCGAATCTGGTCGTCGTCGAGTCGCCGCTCGGGCGTGACGACCACTCCCTCGCGCTGGGCACCTTCACGGGGGGGCGGCTGGCGGACGTCGGTCGGTTGGTCTGTCGTGCTCATGTTTCGGTATCGAGATGTTGGAAGGTCGATGTCGGAGTTGGATGCTTGACGTTGACGGTTGAACGCATTTCGCGTTGACTTCACGCACCCACCTGGGCCGTCTCACGCCGGATGGCCGGGAAGCGTTCGAGCAGTTGCCCCCGCACGTCCGCCGGCAGGCAGCTCTGGGGTTCCGCGTGGCGAATGCGATCGATCACCTGGCGGGCGCGGGTCAGCGCGTCGCCCGTATCGGCCGGTGAATCGCGCTTCGCCCGGTTGGCAAGCGTGGGCTGATAAAACTCGCCTCGCATGTGTTCCACCGTATGCGGCTCGGCGATGTAATCCTGGGCCGGACCTTTTTCGATCAGTAGTTCGGTGGCCAGTGTTTCGTCGGTCACCTCGATACCCCGCAGCACGCGCTGGCACATGCCGAGGATTTCATTATCGAGCGCCAGCTTTTCGTAGGCGACGGTCAAGTCGGCCTCCATCAGCCCGGCGATGTCGTGGATGTAGTTCGCCCCGCTCATGGCGACCAGCAGGCTCGACATCGCGCTTTCGTAGGCGGCTTGGGGGCCGACGGTTTTCGCATCGGTCGTGCCGGCCGTGCTGTAGAGCGGGATCTGGAAATGCTGCGACAACTGGGCCACGGCGGCGTTGATCATGCCTCGCTCGATGGCTCCGCCCACATGGTCCATGGTGCGCAGGTTGGTGATCGAGCCGACGCTGCCGCAGATGCCCGGCGCGCCGCGCTTGACCGCCTGCACCAGGGCAATTCCGCCTAGCGTTTCGGCGATATGCGTCAACACATTCCCGGCCAGCGTGACCGGCGCGGTGGTGCCGCAGATCGGCTCGGTGGGCACCACCACCGGCAGCCCGCGCTCGGCCAGATAGCAAGTGATCTCGCCGTAGTGGTCGTCGACCTTGAAGGGGCTGATGATCAGGGTGATGAAGGAGACGAACGGTCGCTCGCGGAGCTGCTTTGCTCCGCCGGCCACTAGCTCGGCCATCTCCACCGCCTGCTTGCAACCAGTCAGCGAGTAGACCCCACCCATGATGTGGCGTGTGGTGTTGTCCAGGGCATGGAAGAAGCGGTTGACGTCGATCTCGTCCTGCTGGTCGATCTCGTTGGGGAAGACGTTGATCGTGAACAGGTGGATGTTCTCCATCTGCTCCACCACGCGGGCGTTCAGTGCCACGTCGGCGGTGGTCGACGGGCGACGCTCGCCGGTGTCGGGATCGAGCACGTAGATGGCCGTCCCGCCCGTGCCGTAGTGAACGCGGTTCTCCTCCAAAACGCAGTCCGGCGAGTCGCCCCGGCCATAAAGGGTGATCGACGACGGGTTGCTGTCGATGGCGTCTTCCACGAGCGAGCGTGGCATGCGGACGATGCGGGCATCTTCATCCACCTCGGCGCCGGCCCGCTTCAGGGCGGCGCGGGCCGTGTCGCTGTAAACGGCCATGCCGCCACGGGCGAGGACGTCGAAAGCGGCGTCAGCGATTTGCTTCACCTGGCCGGGATCGAGAGGCTGATAGAGGCTGGACTTCAATCCGGCCTGTGCGTGTCGGGGATCGTTCAAAGGTCTATTTCTCCATCTGTGGTTTTCGTTAAACACAATCACTGCTTGAGGATTCAAATCGCTCGCCGCTCGACTAGCGCCGGGATGCCGTCCGCGCGAACGATCTCGGCCACTTCGTCGGCCGGGCAGCGTTGCTCTTTCAAACGTTGCTTGAGCGGCTCCAGGTACACCACTTCGCCGCGGTCGCGGCGCCGCAGGCCCAGCTCGATCAGGTCGAGCATCCGGCCGCATGCTTCAACAATCGGCCGGCCGCCGAGCGTGGCCTGCATGCCGTCGCGGCAAGCACTCTCGCGAGCCGCGCGCAAGTCTTGCCAATCGTGGGCGGCGATCTCCTCGCACGCTTCGTCCAACGCCGAAACCAGCCCCAGCGTGATGGCCGCCGGCAGCAGCAAATCGTCGGGCGGCTGCTGATCGAAAATCCGATTCTCCACGGTGAAATACCGCGAGATCCGAGCGTTGAACCAGTAGCACGAGTTGTGCAGGTCGATATCGGCCGGCTCCGGCACCAGGGCGATGTCTTGGCCGTCGAGGTTCCGCCCCGTCGGCGACGCGTGGGCGAAGTAATCGGCAAACGTTTCAAACTCCGGCAGCAACAGCGGCACGCCGTCGCGCTTCACGTAGATCGGCTTCATCCGCTCGATCGTGCTGACGTAGTGTTTCAGGTCGGTGAACGACTCGTTCGGCACGCCGCGACGCCCGGCGGCCGGTTCCCACCAGTCCCAAAGCATCTCGGAGACGGCTTTGTAATTGGGGTCGAGTTGCCCGCGCCAGACGTTCGAGTTGGCCATCAAGGCGATTTGCGGCCCGGCCAGCCCGCAGAGCACATTGACCGCGCGGACGGCTTCGTCGCGATCGATGCCCACGTGAACATGGCTGCCGGCGTTGATGGTGAGCAGGTGGACGTCGTCGCCCTCCTCGGGCGGGATCACACGGTTGGACGGCACGGCCCGATCCCACACGCTCGCCCGCACTTTCTTCAGTTCGAGCGCCCTTCCCGGCGGGCTGACCGGATGGATGCCGAATCCCAGCAGCCGCACGTTGTGCTGTTGGCTGAACTCGCCGAGTTGCTCGCGGAGCCAGGTGGCTTGCTCGGCCAGCCCGTGCAGGTCGGCGGCGTGGGCCAGCGAGAACTCGGTCTTGCAGTAGCCGGTTTCGCAGGAGGCCACCGTATCGTTTTGCTCGCCCGGGTGAGTGCAGCCGACCACCTCGCCGGTGACGCGGTCCTCGGCCGGGGTCCAACCGCGGGCGGCCAGGAACCGCCAGAGTTCGGCGACCGTCTCGCGCGGCACGGCCGTCCCGTCGCGCTCCACGAGCGGGAACTTCAGCTCCAGGCCCAGGCGGCGTTCGGTCGAGGCGCGTTTAGCCAGCGCCGCGTCGAAAGCCGCCGAGAAATGGTCGATCATCGTGCTCATCGCCAGAAACCCGAAACGCAGAATCCGTACTGGGATATCCGTGTTTCGGATTTTTCTCCTTTCTAACGTTCGATCCGTGTGGCCGCGTTACCACTCCCCCATCACCAGCCCTTCGCCGCGGAGGACGAACTTGTAGCTGGTTAGTTCTTCCAGACCCATGGGTCCGCGGGCGTGAATTTTGTCGGTCGAGATGCCGATCTCCGCGCCCATGCCCAGCGACTCGCCGTCGCAGAACATGGTTGAGGCGTTGACCAGCACCACGCCAGAGTCGACCCGGGCGGTGAACCGCTGGGCATGTTCCGCGTTGCCGGTGACGATCGAGTCGGTATGGTGCGACCCGTGGCGGTTGATGTGTTCGATCGCCTCGTCCACGCCGGCCACCACGCGAACCGACATGACCAGGTCGAGGTACTCGGTGCCCCAGTCGTCCTCGGTGGCCGGTTCGACACCACGGACCAGCTCTTGCGTCTTTGGGCAGCCGCGGAGTGTGACGCCCTCTTGCTGGAGTCGCGCGAGCACGGCCGGGGCCTGATCGAGCGCTGCCTCGGAAATCAGCAGCGTCTCGGCGGCGTTGCAGACGTGGGGCATCAGGCATTTCGAGTCGACCGCGATCCGCGCGGCGTCGTCCGTCTCGAACTGCTCGTCGAGATACACGTGGCAAACGCCCTCGAAGTGTTTGATCACCGGGATGCGGCTATGTTGGGCGACCGTCTCGATCAGCCGCTTGCCGCCTCGCGGGATCACCAGATTGATGTAATCGTCCAGTTCCAGCAGCTCGCGCACTTCGTCGTGCGAACCGGTGATCACTTGCACGCACTCGGCCGGCAAGCCGGCTTCGGCGAGCGACTCGGACCAAAGCTCTCCCAGCAACGTGTTACACCGTCGGGCTTCGGACCCGCCCCGAAGAATGGCCGCGTTGCCCGACTTCAGACAGAACGCGCCCGCGTTAACGGTGACATGCGGCCGGGCTTCGTAGACCATGAGGATGACGCCAAGCGGCACGCGCACCCGGGCCACTTGCAGCCCAATGGGGCGATCTTCCTGGTGGATGATCTGGCCCACCGGGTCGGGCAGGGCGGCGATCTTCTCCAGGCTTGCGCGCCGCCCGTCGATTTTCGAGGAGCCGAACCGCAGCCGGTCGACGAGGTTTTGCGAGAGCCCCTTTTCGGCGGCCGCTGCCAGGTCGGCTTCGTTCGCCGCGAGGATGTCGGCCTTGCGCTCGGTGAGGCATTGGGCCATGGCCAACAGCGCGGCGTTCTTGGCGTCGGTGGGCGCAAGGGCCAGTGCGCGCGATACCTCGCGCGCCCGGCGGGCGATCTCCAGCGCAACATTAGCGACTTCCGTACTCATCATATACTCACTCCTCGACGGAATGGGGCGAAACGTCCGCGGCTAGGTGGTCGATTCCACCAGCGGCCACAGCGCGATGCTCTCCACTTGCACGCGCTGGGGCATGGCCACGCAGAACAGGGCCGCTTCGGCCAGATCGTCCGGCTGCAGCCGCTCCTCGCGCGGCCAGGGGAGTTCGGCCCCGGCCACGTCGCCCCAGGCGGTATTCACCGCGGCTGGCATCAGCACGTTGACGCGGACGCCTTGCTCGCGGACTTCTTCGTAGAGCGACCGGCTGAACCCCAGCACGGCGAACTTCGCCGCCACGTAGGCGGCGTAGTCGGGATAGTGACGGGTCGAACAGTTCGACCCGATGTTGATAATCTGCCCGGCGCCTTGGGCGATCATGCCCGGCAGGGCCGCGCGGCAGCCGTACATCAGGCCGCGCAGATTGGAATTCACCTGCGCGTCCATTTCGTCCGGCGTGGAGTCGACCACCGACTTGGCGATGGCGTGACCGGCGTTGTTAACAAGGATATCGACCGAGCCGGTTTCGGTGGTGGCCGTTTTGATGAGTTGCTCGACCTGGCTGTAGTCGGTCACGTCGGTCGGCACGGCGAGGGCCTTCCCCCCGGCCGAGGTGATCTCGGCGGCCAACTCCTCGAGCTTCTCCCGGCGACGCGCGGCGAGGACGACGTGACTTCCAGACTCGGCAAAACGTCGGGCAATTGCCGCTCCGATCCCGGAAGACGCCCCGGTCACCACGGTCGTTTTGCCCGCTAGCTCAACGCTAAAAGCCACCCGTACCTCCCATCCCTCCCGGTTCGGGTCGTTGGCCAGCTCCGCGACACCGACCAGGAGGGTCGACTGTACGGTGTCGCAAGCCCGGGGGGGCTCGGAAGGCGCGGCCAAATTGCCAAAGACGGCCGCCGAGGACGCACGCCCTGTCGGCGGTGATTGGTGTCTGACAGACCCGTATTGTAGCGCGTCGGGCGTGAGTTTGGAAGAGGGTCGTGACAGGCCGCCACCCCCTCAGTGGGTCGTATCGCTAGCTAACCAGAGGGGTGGTGGCGGTGTGATGAGGTGGTCGACCGCTGTCCGGTGGGGCACTTCAACGCCGGCAGCCGGCATTCTGGCACCCAAGAAAAAAAGCGAGGCCTGCCTGAGTCGTGCTCAAGCAGGCCTCGTCGTATCCCCGTAAGAAGGCCGCGAAACTTGGTTTCCGCCGCGATACCTCTGAACCGGGTTACGTTGATCCTCGGACCGCTCTCAGCTAACCGCGATCAACCCAGACTTATTTCTGAAGGCTGGCGGTATAGATGCTACGCGGGCGAATGATCGAAGCCGAGGGATCGGCCATCGGCACGCGGGGCAGCATGGTCGACTCGACCTTGGGGGCCGGAGCCGGGGCCGGGGCGGCCTCTTCGGCCGGAGCGACGGCACCGTTGCCACCGCAGCTCGGTTCGCAGCAGGCCGGAGCCGGATCGCAGCAAGCGGGCTCGCAGCAAGCGACCGGTTCTTCGCAGCACTGCGGCTCGCAGCAAGCCGACGTGCAGCAGCAGCGGCAAGGTTGGCAGGCCTTCTTGCAGGCGCGGCCAAGGTCCTTGCAGCAGCAGAAGATGCCGTCGACCAGGTCGAGAATCGGCGTGCAACGCTTGCAGCAGCGGGGCTTGCAGCGCTTCGGGGCACAAGCGACCGGCTCGCAGCACTCGACGGCCGCCGGCTCGCAGCACTCAACAGCGGCGGGCTCGCAGCACTCAACAGCAGCTGGCTCGCAGCATGCATTCGCGGCGGGCGTTTCGCAGCACTGCGGCTCACAGCAGGCGGGCTCACAGCAAGGCTGGCAGCAGTTCGGCTTCTTGCAGCAGTCGGCCAAACCCTTCAGGCCGCAGAACAGGTCGCGAATCGGCGTGATCCGCGGACCGCAGCAGCTCTTCTTCGGGCCGCAGGCCGGCTTGCAGCAATCGACGGCGGCTGGCTCGCAGCAATCGACGGCGGCCGGTTCGCAGCACGCCACGGCGGCTGGCTCTTCGCAGCATTGCGGCTCGCAGCAGGCCGGTTCGCAGCAGGCGGGAGCGCAGGACTTCCCGCACTTGTTCAGCCCGAGAAGATTGTCGAGCATCTCGAAACCGAACCCCTGGGTACACAGGGCCACGCTCAGCGCCAGCGCTCCAAAAATGGCTTTCGCTTTCATTGGGCAACCACTCCTTTGGGTTCCACCGCGGGGGTGTCGTCTTTTCCGGCTGGGACAATTCCATGCCCGTCCCAAGAAGCCCAACGCCGCCAGTCGGTCCGACCGACGGTGACGGGTTGCTCAAGGCGGGAACTCCCAGGCGGTTGATCAAACTTGCGATTGACCAAGACCGCCCGGCGCATGGAATTGTCGCGGGGAAGGTGGGTCCGCACCCGCGGTTCGCACAGTGTTTGGCGCCAGGGCCGTCGGACCGTTCCGTGGCCCGATGTCTACCCGTCCCGGTTGACCTGACGCGTCCCTCCGGCGTGCCTCCGTGACACGCTTGATGGCTAAGGGTCAAATACGATATCGGCCGTCCTAACATTTCCCCTTGAGACTGCGCAAGCTGTTTTCCCGAAATGGTTTACCTCTCCCAATGCGCAAGCTTTTCCGCTCGGGCAAGCGCGCGAAACCTTAACGATTGTAGCGACCCGCCGAGATCGGCCTGGACGGGCGGGACCCACGCTCGCGGCACGCGACCGGGGCACTATGCCCGCCAATGATGCAAATGAGCGCGCATCATTCGCGCGGCTTCGCGCAATTCGCGCGGCTTCGCGCTATTCGCGGGCGGTGGTGAATCAAGTGGGGGGAGGAGCTATTGCGTCAAGAGTGGGTATGGCCGGTTCGGTTTTGTAGGCGTCAGTCGGCGCTGGTTACCTTTTGGTGCTGCTCTTGTTGCTTCTAGGCATCTTGGTCGTCGTCTGGACGCTGAGTGGCCATCCGAAGTGAGCCGATCACGGCCACGAGCATGGCGAGAAGAACTCCAGCGACCGAGCTGATAACGCCAATCGACCGCAAGTAGAACAGGCGGTCCACCGGGTGGATGCTGACGCAAAGGATCGCAATTCCCAGCATGCTCATGGCGATCGCGGGCGCAGCCAACAGCATTCCCAGGGCTATCAGCAGAACACTCCAGCCACGAACCTGGGACCGCCTGAAGAACAGCCACACGATCGCCGCGGCGGCGACCAACAGCCCCACGATCATGCCTGTGTAGTACTGTCCCGGCGGTGGGTTGGCGATCAGGAGCCATTGCATGGCAACAACCTGCTTCTTCCGACGGTTTCAGCCGCTCGGCAACCGCCCAATCAACTTTCATCGCCTAACTCGGACCACTTGACTTGGCTCGGCGTATGCCACACTGTCCGGGAAACCGGGTGTGCTCCTCGGTCGGCCTGAAAGGCTCGCGCCGAATCATTTCCGGATCTCGATTCAACGCGTGAAAGAGATAGCCGCACATCATGACGGGCCACGGGCCATCGCCTTCAAGGCCAAGAGCTTCTGGGGGCACATCGAAGCGCTGCGCGAAGGCAAGTTGCCCGCCGTAGTGTGCCTCAACCTCATCCCGGTCCAATTCCGGCAGATGCGATATGTCAAGGAGCACAATCCTCGCTTCTGAATATGCTTCGAAGACAAATCCCGCGCAACTGAATCGGCGGCGCGCGTAACGCCCATCTTCCTCCAAGTGATCTTCTGCGTGGGGCAGTACCCGGTACATCTCTGGGGCGCGAGACATTACAGTTCTACGGCCAAGCTCGGCAAACGCCCGATGCTCAGCTTCATGCCTGTCGATGAAGTTATCGATCTTTCGCTGCTCGTCGTCCGTCAACTCGGCCGATCCGACGACCTCAACAGGACCAATCTCGTGGTTCCCGAGTGGCGGCTGCATGTCGATGACGGGCAGCTTGCGACGACTCTGCTCGCCACCTTCTTGCGCGAGTCCTGCGTGAACAACGAAGCCGTCGACCTCGCCGATCGTTCCCACGGCGTCGAACTGTTGAAGCGAGACGTTGTCGCCGTTGACGCGTCGGCTCGGCATGGCACATCGCCCTTTTCAGGTATCAAGAGCGACGTTTCCCCGGAGACGATCCAGCCAAGCGGCCGCCTGGGCGTCTTTGGCCATCCACCGCTGATGGAGCTGATCGAGATTGTCGCTGACCAGTTCCGCGAACCAAGCATGGGGGCAGTCGCGCGCCACCTGCCAAGCGCGCTCACTGAGAGAACCGCGCATCGCGATGATCGCCTCGATCGCCAGCGAGGCGGCCGTCGCATGCTTGTCGCGAAGGAAGACGCGCGGATTGGTGTACGCTTCAACCATCTCCCACAGACGTTCCGCCAGTTGCGGCTCGGGGTCGCGGGTGGACGGTGGATGCACCTCGAAATTGCGATAGATCATCTTGGCGACTTCGATCTCCAATTCGATCGGGAGTGCCGCCTTGTGGGCTGGATCAAGCAGGACCGCCAACTCTCCCATGCGATCCATCGGCATGATCGCAATGTACTTTCGAATAGCGGACGCCACCGCCGTAAGCTGTTTACGGTCGTTCGAGTCGCGATGGGCAAGGATGTAATCCCACAGCCGTGGCAGCAACACGTCTCGCTGCTCCGCGTCGAACCGAGTCAGTTCGATGTTGAAGATCGTCTCCGGGGAAACGCTCTCGCCATCCTCGACAAGCTTGCTCACCAGTTCATCGGGGGTAGCCGCTTGCGGATCGCGCGCGCGATCAACGGCGACTCCCTCTTCCTCCTCGGCTGGCATCCACTGCGGGTCGCTCCGGTTGACATGTTCTCCTCCGCTGCCAACAATGCGATGTCCTTCTTTCGTCCAAGCCACCACTTCGACACCTTCCGGAGTAACCGCAATATCCCCCTCGCCAATCTCGTAGGTCTTGTTGCGTCTTGGTGCCTTAAGCGCCTTGCGCTTTCCGGGCTTGCCTAGCTGCCTCAGGGCGTCGGCAACCCCGCCCGGTGACTCCGCGAATGCGCGAAGGCACCTTTCAAAACGCTCTTCCGCGGAGAGTGCTCTGTCGATGTGCGATTCCTCCGACCGAACGCCTTCCAAGTTGGTCGACATATCTCGCCTCACTATTGAATGGTGGCCTTCGTGTGGGGTACCGTCACGTCCTGGTCCTGCATCCATAGCTTGATCAATTGCAACTTCTGTTTGGCCGTCGCGACTGTCTGCTCCATTTCGTCAATTTGCTGCTCCGAAATCCGAAACTCGTTTGCACTCGATTCACCATCGGCCGAGGTGTACTCAATGCGGGCAACGCAAATCGGAACGGCGCCTTCGATCCTTTGCCGCTTAGGATCAAAGACAGGTCGCACATCGCAGATGACTTGAAACGACTCGAGTGCGCCGCCCAGCACTTCAACAAGGCTCTGGGCCTTAAAATGCTTAGACAATCCGGAAGTCCCCAAGAGCAAAGTCCGCAATCGGTTCGACAGCCGATCGCGTTCGTCTTCCGATAGCGATTCCGTCTTCTCTGAAATCGCGTTTGCTAGCACATCCATCGCCTGGGCGGGCTCCATCCCAGCTTCGTGGAGGATCTCGCCAAGGCGATAAACGATTCGCCCGATTCGCTCGGCATCCTGCTGAGTGTCGAGGCACTGAGAAGCCGCCTCAACCAGCGCGCGGCGATCCAAGAAGCCGCTCGTTGTTGCTAGCTGATCGGCAAGGCGCTGGTACGATTCCTCATCGAGTTGCAGGACAAATTTCGCATCGGCGACGAAATCCTCACTCTCCACCATGTACTGCACCAGCACAGGGAAAGGCGGCTCGGGGAAGAAAAACCGAGAGCGAGCAGCGGGCATCTGCGTAAGTCCTTTTCCTAGCGTTACTTTCGGCGATTCCCCATTTTTCGTCTCGGGGAATCCTACTCAAATCGCCAGATATGGTCAATCATAGCCTGACGCCTGCGGCACCGACAGCTACCCCCTAGCACACGCGCCGCCAGTCTTGCCGCAATTTGTGGCTCGGCAGCAGCGGGACAACTGCCGCAAAACATCCCAATCGCGCTAGTATCGCGCCCGCTCCCTGGCTACCCATATTACTTCTTCATCGGCCGCTTGGCAAATGTTACTGCACTCGAGGGCCAGATTCCTCTGTCCTGTCGAGTTGGCCAGTACGGCCGAGGGGTGAGGTCGTTGGCAGTAGCGGCGTGGGGGCGCGCTATCCGTTCGGGCACGGAAAAACGCCCGCCAATGACGCAAATGAGCGCGCATCATTCGCGCGGCTTCGCGCGATTTGCGGGCGAGACGCCCAGGAGATACTGGGCGCGCTACCAACCAAGACCTAACGGCCCCCGCGGCGGCGGCCGTTAGGTCCCAGTGGTTCGAGTTGCCGGCCTTCAATCACCCCTCCGCCGCGATGGCCGCTTGGGCCGCCGCCAGGCGGGCGATCGGAACGCGGAACGGGCTGCAACTGACGTAGTTCAGGCCCGTCTGGAAGCAGAACTCCACCGAGCGCGGGTCGCCGCCCTGCTCGCCGCAGATGCCGATCTTCAGGTCCTTGTTCGTCGCTCGACCCTTCTCGACGGCCATCTGGATCAACTGCCCGATGCCCTCGATGTCGATCGACTGGAACGGGTCGACGTCCAACAGGCCCTTCTCCAGGTAATCGCCCAGGAAGCCGCCGATGTCGTCGCGGCTGAAGCCAAAGCCCATCTGGGTAAGGTCGTTCGTGCCGAAGCTGAAGAACTGGGCCGTGCCGGCCATCTTCTCCGCAGTGAGGCACGCGCGGGGGATCTCGATCATCGTGCCGTAGAGGCAGTCGACGTCGGTGCCGGTGGACTTGGCGACCTCGGCCTTCACGCGGTCGAAGATCGGCTTGACGAAGTCGAGTTCGCTGACGGCGCAGGTGACCGGCACCATCACCTCGGGATGCGGGTCCTTGCCGTCCTTCTTCAACTCGGCGGCCCCTTCGAGGATCGCGCGGATCTGCATCTCGGTGAGCTTCGCGTACGTGATGCCCAGCCGCACGCCGCGGTGACCCATCATCGGGTTCACTTCGTGCAGGGCCTCGCCACGGGCGATCACCTCGTCGACCGAAATGTTCAGCGCCCCCGCCAGCTCCTTGCGAGCGTCCTCGTTTTGCGGCACGAACTCGTGCAGCGGCGGGTCGAGCAACCGGACGGTGACCGGCAGGCCATCCATCGCCTCGAGCGTCGCCTTGATGTCGCGCTTGACGAACGGCTCGAGTTCGTCGATCGCCGCGTCGCGCTCGTCGTCGCTGCCGGCGTGGATCATCTTCCGCAGCACGAACAGCGGTTGCTCGGCGCCCTTGCCGTAGAACATGTGCTCGGTGCGGAACAGGCCGATGCCCTCGGCGCCGAACTCGCGGGCAAGCTTGGCGTCTTCCGGCGTGTCGGCGTTCGTGCGCACGCCCATGGTGCGCTGCTTGTCGACCAGCTTCATGAACGTCTGGAACCGGGGGTTCTCGGTGGCGTCCATCATGTCGATCTCGCCGGCGTAGGCGACACCCTTCGTGCCGTTGAGCGTGATCTTGTCGCCTTCCTTAAACGTCTGGCCGTCGACGGTCATCGTCTTGGCCGCGTGATCGATCTTGATCGCGCCGGCCCCGACGATGCAGCACTTGCCCCAGCCGCGCGCGACCAGAGCCGCGTGCGAGGTCATGCCGCCGCGCGCGGTCAGGATGCCTTCGGCCGCCCGCATGCCCTCGACGTCCTCGGGGTTGGTTTCTTCGCGGACCAGGATGCACTCGCGGCCGGCCTTGTGGACGGCGACGGCGCCGCTGGAGGTGAAGACGATCTCGCCCTTCGCGCCACCGGGACCGGCCGGCAGCCCGTGAACAATCGGCTTGGCCTTCTTCTCGGCCGCCGGGTCGACGATCGGGTGCAGCAGCTCGTCGAGCTGGGCCGGCTCGACCCGCGTGACGGCCGTCCGCTCGTCGATCAGCCCCTCGTCGAGCATGTCCATGGCCATGTTCAACGCGGCCGTGCCCGTGCGCTTGCCGTTGCGGCACTGGAGCATATAGAGCTTACCCTCTTGGATGGTAAACTCGATGTCCTGCATGTTCGTGTAGTGCTTCTCGAGCTTCTCGCGGATGTCGACCAATTCCTTGTAGAGGTTGGGCATCTCCTTTTCGAGCGACGAGAGGTGCTTGTTCTGCTCGGTCGTGGTGTCGTCGTTCAGCGGGTGCGGCGTGCGGATACCGGCCACGACGTCCTCGCCCTGGGCGTTGATCAGCCATTCGCCGTAGAACTTGTTGTCGCCGGTGGCCGGGTTGCGCGTGAACGCCACGCCCGTGGCCGAGCTGTCGCCCATGTTGCCGAACGCCATCGCCTGCACGTTGACCGCGGTGCCCCATTCGTGCGGGATGCCCTCGATGCGGCGATACGACACGGCCCGCTTGCCGTTCCAGCTCTTGAAGACCGCGCCGATCGCGCCCCAAAGCTGGGCCATGGCGTCGTCGGGGAAGTCGACCCCGAGCACTTCCTTCACCTTCGCCTTGTACTGCTCGCACAGCTCTTTCAGGTCGGCGGCGTCCAGGCCGGTATCCAACTCGACACCCTTCTTCTCCTTCATCGCGTCGAACAGCTTCTCGAGCTGCTGGCGGATGCCCTTGCCTTCCTCGGGCTCGATGCCCTCGGACTTTTCCATCACCACGTCGCTGTACATGGTGATCAGCCGGCGATAGGCGTCGTAGGCGAACCGCTCGTTGCCCGTCTTCTTGATCAGCCCGGCGAGGGTCTTGCTCGACAGGCCGACGTTGAGCACCGTCTCCATCATGCCGGGCATCGACATCCGGGCACCACTACGGGCGGAGACCAGCAGCGGGTTGTCCGGATCGCCGTACTTCGTGCCCATGGCCTTCTCGACCTTGGCCAACGCCTGTTCGACCTCCTTATCCAATCCCGGCGGGTACTGGCCCGGGTTCTTCATGAAGTAGACGCAGGCGTCGGTATCGATCGTGAAACCGGCGGGCACGGGCAGGCCCAGCGTGGCCATCTCGGCCAGGTTCGCGCCCTTGCCGCCCAGTTGGTTCTTCATCGTGGCGTTGCCGTCGGCACCGTCGGGGCCAAAGTAAAAGACGTGCTTGTCAGCCATGGTTCTCGGTTCCTTGTAGGGATTCAGGTGTATCGGGGGGGAGTTCTGGTCAAAAAATACGGCGGGGGCCGGGGGGGCCACCGGCGTCGCGCCAGTGCCAATCGCCGGCGGAAGGCTTGCCGCCAGTCCGGGCAAGGCCGGCTCCCGGCTAGGGTTTGGCGGCAAAAAACGAAATGGCCCAATCTAGCCACACAATGAGAAACCGTCAAGCGGGTGGGAAGCCGGGAAATGTGGCAGGCCACAAGCCCGTCTCCCAGAGGGGAAGGATCCGCTGAGGGGGGGATCTGTATCCGCCAATCGGCCAAGTGGACCAGGACGAATGCAAAGTTGGCTTCTTCGTCATTCCCACGAAAGTGGGAATCCAGGGAAACGCCGGAAACGCCTGGATTCCCGCGTGCGCGGGAATGACGGTCTGTTGCACAAGGCGGGTGCCATGCCCATGCCCTGGGTTCCCGCGTGCGCGGGAATATGACTGATTGGCGATCCTTCCCAGGCAAAATCGACTTTGCCATCCTCCGGCCACGCGACTCGACCATCTGGACAAACCCCACCCCCGGGGGTAAAATATGGATGGAAGTTGAGTGTGTCCACCTTCGACGCTTCGGGGGCGAATTGGATTCGACCGGGCAGTTGAAAGGTAAGTGGCGTGCCGTGGTTGATCAGCAGGCCACGTAAAAAGCTGATCACACAAATTTAATTGCCGAGTCTAACCTCGCAATGGCTGCGTAACACGTAGCCCCGGCTCCGTGGGCCTTCGCCGGAGAGGACCCGGATGCCGGACACCAATTCCGGATCGCCTGGGGTCGCGTCGGCCACGCCCCAGGTTAAACCCTGCTGCCGACTAGCCCCGGCGGAAGCCTGTCGATTGGCGGCCGCGGGGGCGAATCCCAAAGAATCGACTACGCACGTAGAAGCTTGCCCGGATACGTCGCGGGACGCGGGTTCGATCCCCGCCGCCTCCACACCGCGGCCACTTGCGTCAATCGGCGCAAGTGGCTTTTTTTATTCAGTTTACGTCAGTTTCGTCGAGTTCACTGTGCGACACTTTTCTTGCGAAATAGCCCGAGTTTCTGATTTTCCGAGGCGTCTTTTTCTGATTTCGTTCTGATTTCTTTCTGATTTGGCGTGGCCTTATTTCTGATTTGATGCTACATTGAGTCGATCAGAAGTGGTGACTCTAACCCGCCAGGGAGACGCTCGATGGCAAAGGCCAAACAGTCTGTGAAGCATGACAGCAAGGGCTATTTCTACCGTAACATCGGGTGGATGTCCCGGATCGAGGGCGGCAAGGTCACTCAGCCCAAATTTCTGCTGGGTCGGGATGAACACGAGGCATCCAATCGGCTCCAGCGGCTACAAAAACTCTGGGAACTGGTCGCCAAGCACCATGAAGAGGAATATGCCGATGGCAAGCCGAGATGGACCGAAGTAACGCTTGCAGTAGGGAAAGCAATCAGCAGGGGGAACCACACATTCAAGCTCCCCCGGCAGATTCCGCCGGGGACTGATCCAGAGGACGCCGCCTACGCAGACGCCGCTTACGCCGGATACCTGCGACGCATGCAGGAAGCGTATCCGGTGGTCACCTTCATCCCGGAAGACATCGTGGCTTTCCAAAACGGCGTGCGTAAGAATTTGGAAATGGCTGAGTCTTATCAATTCGTCGCAGACGACTTTGCGAAAGATGCTGGTCAGCCCTCCGTGCGGGATATGCGTGAAACTCTTCACAAAGCTATTGAGGCTTTCTCTGAAAGCATTGATCAAGAACCACGCTATAAAAGCCACGACGATTCTCCGGGGGCTCAGCCGCTGACGGCATGGGCCTACAAGGTGAAGTTCGCTTGCAACGACTTTTTGACCCGCTACGACGACCGCCCTCTGAGCAGCCTCTCGACACTAGAGGCGGTCCAGCGGCTTTTCGACTATTGGAGGAACCGGCCATCCCGCAAGGGGACGAAAGACGCCATCACCGTCAAGACTGCACGCCATAGGATGAATGCCCTGAGCCTCTTCTTGAGGTGGCTACACCGGTCCGACCAATTCTCATGGCGCAAGCCCGGCGACTTTGACGAGATCGACAAGAGCGTGAGCGAGACAAAGCAGGAGAGGGCGGCTCGAGCCAGGCCCGATCAGGTGCAAACCTACACTGATGAAGAGCTTGTTCTGCTCTACCAGAACACGGTCACACCACTGGAACGAGTGCTAATGCTTCTTGGCCTTAACTGCGGTTGCAAACAGGCAGAAGCGGGAACCATTCGATTGAGCGAGGTCGCAATCGAGGCTGTCCACCCACACGCCGACCTGTTGGGATACGGCTCGGCTGAGTCAGATTCCTTCATACGCCGAATGCGCCCCAAGACCGGCGTTTATGGTGAGTTCAAGCTTTGGCAACATACCGCCCTGGGCATGAAATGGTTGATTGAACGCCGACGGCGGCAAACCAAAATACGGTCGGGCGACCATGCGGGGGAGCCAATTCCATTGAAACCGTCGAGCATCCTGCTTACGACAGAGACAGGTTACCCCATGTATCGGCTCTACAAGAGCGGGAACACCAGCCAGGAAATTTCGAAATGTTGGAGTCGAGTCGTAAATCGCACACGAGCCACACATCCCCAGGTTCACAAATTCTCATACAGCGTCCTTCGTCGAACAGCTGCTAATTTTATACGAAAGGAATTCGGGGGCGAGGTTGCAAGCGTATTTCTACAGCATGGTAGCCCGTTCGCACGAGACCGGCTACTGGAAGAATATACCAACCGGCCGTATGGTAAGCTGTTCGAAGCCCTCGATTGTTTGGGCAAACGCCTCCAACCAATGTTTACAGCTATTACCAGCCCATTTCCAAAAACAACGAAGAGAACCAATACGGACCTGCCAGCGGAAAAGGTCCGTGAGATGGAGGCAATGCTGGCGGAGAATAGGAGAAAAGAGGATATTGCTCAGGCTCTCGGCGTTCACAGATCAACTGTATACCGCTATGCTAAGTAGCGAGTGAGTGTGGCTTGTAATAAGTACACTGGATTGAGACTGAACCGTGGACTGCCTCCCCAACTGCCCGGTCGGTGACAAAGATCAGCAAGACGCTTTGATCGACGCAAGTATCAAATCGTCGTTTCTAGAGCCAGGGACTGCCAGGTCTCTCCGTCAAATCGCTGCCTCTCTCCCGGCATGGCTCAAAGCCGATCACAAACGAGTCGGCCGGCGATTGGATCATCTAATCTCAACTGGGGCGTTGCCCCAGCCGAGCAGGACGATTGGGGCGGATGGGAAAGCCAGGAGATTCAGGGGGAGTCGACCCGCCAAGATCCCCGAGGATTTCTTCCCGCAGGTCAATCTCTTCTGCGGCAGCGCCACAGAAGAGATTGACGCCGTGCCGGCTGACTCAGTTGATTGCGTCGTGACAAGCCCCCCGTATTACCTTCAGGATGACACTCACGACGAGAAGCAGATCGGACAGGAACCGACTCCGGAAAAATACATCAGCCGCCTGGCTGGCGTATTCAAACAGGTTCGGAAAAAACTCAAACACAACGGCTCCTGCTGGATCAATATCGGCGATACGATCCGAGACGGCCGCTCCCTGCTGATCCCCCAACGCTTGGCTCTGGCCCTGGCCGAAAGTGGCTGGATCATCCGAGCCGAGATCATCATCGAGAAATCGAACCCGGCTCCCTATCGCCATCAGACCTTCCGCCGATCCCATGAGACTCTTCTGGTGGCCGCCTTAAATGCTCGCCACTACCTGGATGCCGACGCCAAGCTTCAGGGAACAATCTGGCGGTATTCATGTGTTCGGCACGGCGCTGGTGGCCACCCCTGTCCCATGTCAGTCGAGCTGGCGAGGGATTGTGTTCTCGCCGGCTCTCCGCCGGGAGGAAGGATTCTCGACCCCTTCACCGGAAGCGGGACCACCGGGGTCGCCGCCGTGGAGAACCATCGCCACTTCACGGGGATCGAGCTATCCCCCTACTACCTCTCGGTAGCGGCCAGACGCTTTCCGGCCGCCATTCTCAGGCGAGCCTGATCAAGCGGCTCATCGTTTGATCTGATCCCCACAGGGTCTCTCTCTGCGCCCGTTCTCTGCGCCCCTGGCCACCACGATCTCCCCCGTTGGCCAACTGATCCAGCCTGGCGCTCGCCCATTTTGTCCGGTTTCTCTGTACGACGGCAGTTTTATAGAGTACCCAGACGCAAAAGGGCGTCGGGTGCCACGCCGCCGGCAAACGAGGCGGTATGAGGAGCCAGACAAATGGCGACGAAAACTGCCCTGCGTCCGAACCGTTCTCCCCTCCGCTACATCGGAGGAAAGACGAAAATCATGCCTCAGCTTCTCCCGCTGATGCCACATCACCACTGTTATGTCTCCGTATTCGGAGGCGGCGGTTGCGACATCTACAACAAGCCCAGGTCCGCAGTCGAGATTTACAACGACCGGCATCGTTTGTTGGTGAACTACTTTGCCGTTCTGCGCACTCCCGATTTGCGTCACCGGCTCTGCTCCATGATGGAATATTCGCCCTGCTCTCGTAGGCTCTTCAATGAGTGCCTGAGGACATTGGCGAACCCCCATGCCGACTGCGTGGAGTTAGCGCACGCCACGTCCTACATCAACTGGCACGCCTATGCGGGCATCGACGTCACCAAGGCGACACCGGGCAGTTTTGAAACTTCCCACACACGTCCGCCCCGCCTGCGAAGAAAACACGCCGTCGCACATCTTCTGGATGTGGCCAGTCGATTTGACGGAGTCGTCCTCGAAGAGCAGGACTGGTCAGCTATCGTGGAAAGGTACGACTCACCGAACACATTGTTCTACCTCGATCCACCCTATCTCCCGGGGACCCGAAGATCGAACATCTACGCTCACGAAATGTCTGTCGAGGATCACGAGCGTATGCTTGACAGGCTCATGCACATCGATGGCTATGCAATGCTTTCGGGCTACGAAAGCAAGCTATATGGAAATCGCCTATCTCACTGGCGGCGCAAACGAATTAAGACCCGTGCCTGGACATCGTCAAGTACCGAGAAGCCCCGCCGAACGGAGATCGTCTGGATGAATTTCAGAACCGATGGCAGACGAATCAACTGAACCCAATCGCCTAACCATCAATTTCAATCATTCAATAAGGAGCGTTGCAATGAATCGATTTTCCGCTGATTACGGCAAGGAGTGGAATCTTAAAGAGATTGGTGCCTATTGCACCAAATTGAAGCAGCGCACGGCGGCCGATGCGTGGATCATGGGTCGACTGCTGTTCCTGGCGAAGGAGAAGGCGAAAAAGAAGAACGCCTCCTTCACCAAATGGAAACGGGAACATAAGTTCTCCAACGCAACTGTAAGTCGCCATATCCGACTCTATAAGCACTTTTCGTCCGACAAGGACCGTGAGAGGCTTTGCACAATCGGAATCATGGAGGGGCTGCGACAGGCTGGTGTTGTTGCTCACCAGAGCGGGTCAGCCCAAGAGTCAGTAGCCACCGCTCGCCGAGCCAAGGTGGCTGCGAAGACATCCACAGCTTCGCCAACTCCGCAAGATGTAGAATTTCCCTGGGCCATTGATAATGGTCCCGAGGCAGAGGAATGCCGTAAAACAATGGATAGGGAATATGCTGACTATGCCGAGAAGCAGTGGGCAAAGTCGGGATCGCTGAGAGAGGTCTGCCGCAGTGAAATGCCCTGGCAGATGGACAATCTTCTTCAAAGCGCCAAGTTGGCACTGGAAAGAAAGTCTGAAACCCGAAACGCTTGGCCCGAGGATTGTGCCGAACGCACAAAGCTTCTTCTCATAATCAATGAACTCTTGCAATGCCTTCCCCGATTGGCAGAATCGCTCGCCGATAGGACGCCGGCTCAGAAGAGCAAGGTCAACAAGCGGAGGAAGCCCGCTAAGAAGAAGAATGTCGCAACCTGACTTTTTTTCACTGTGAAAAGCTCACCGCCAACCCTTTCCACACCCGTGGAAAGGGTTGGCTTTGAAGACGACGGCGCATCATAACGTCCTCCCAACAGCCGGCGACTTCGCCCCGCCGTCACCGTTCTACTTATAGCGCCGATACACCCTATTCCACGCTGTGTGGCCGAGAGCGCATTTTTAGGGATAAAACTGGAAAGGAAAAATACAAAAACGCCAAGTGGCCGGGATATATCACTATTTCACGATAAAACCACATTTTTAGGCTTGACCCCCTAAAACACAAATGGTAAGATGGCGTCCATAACAATTACTTGCTTCTTTTACACAAGGAAAGGAAAAACATGAAACACAACAGGAAACGTGGCCGCAACAGAAGGCGTGCCCCACTGCGCTGGGTTGGCGGTAAAGTCCATCTTGTTCCGTGGCTCGTCAAGCTAATGCCGGAGCATGAGATCTATGTTGCGCCGTTTGGAGGAAGCGGTAGCGACATCTTTTGTAAGATAGCGTCCATACCACTTAGTCACCCCTTTTCCAAAAGGAGATGAAAAACATGAAACAGAACATTACTCGTGGTTACAACAGAAGGCGTGCCCCACTACGCTGGGTTGGCGGTAAAGTCCATCTTGTTCCGTGGCTCGTCAAGCTAATGCCGGAGCATGAGATCTATGTTGCGCCGTTTGGAGGGGGCGGTAGCGACATTTTTTGTAAGCCGGCGTCACGGCTGGAGGTCTACAACGATCAAAGTCGACTTTTAACAAATTACTTCGACGTAATCCGAGACGCCAGGCAGCGCCGCCATCTGTGCTTTGCTTTACAGTATACCCCGTACTCTCGTTTTGAGTTTGAGCGCTGCTTGGCGACCCTCCGGCAGCCAAAGGCCACTCCCGTAGCGCTGGCGCATGCCACTGCCTTTATCTGTCTTGCCGGGTATGGTGGGCTCGACCCGGCAAAGGCTACGCCGGGCGGATTTAGGGCCTGCAAGACAATTAAGTACTGAATTAGTTGGTGTTGCTGGGTAGGATTGTGTAATTCCACTCTCCGTGAAAATCACTTCGCTTGATGATGACTTCCTCAAGCTGTGCGTCACTGAC
>Ga0180436_10000602_pt1 | contig 36558 bp, 71 predicted proteins | sample SS_ome_2_FD_132434 | JGI IMG/M metagenome (GOLD analysis project Ga0180436, IMG submission 132434) | Hypersaline lake sediment archaeal communities from the Salton Sea, California, USA - SS_3_S_2 metaG | ecosystem: Environmental > Aquatic > Non-marine Saline and Alkaline > Hypersaline >... | reverse complement strand
TTTCATATACATTCGCCTTTGCGTAAAATATTGGAATACCAGCCTTTTTGGCTCGACTAATCATATCAGCGGTTCCTCGACCACCAGGAAAAGCAATAACAAGATCAGGAGAAAACCCATCAATCATTTGTTGATTTCTCTTTGGTCCTGCCGCTCTGCCAAACTGACGCCAATCTGCCGAATACGTCTCGAATGGAATACCAAGCTGAGTTGCAGCTATAATAGCTGACGTATCAGCACCAGAACAACCGCCTTGTGCCAATTCCGTCACTTGTAAGTCGGACAAAACCTTTCCGACATGACATACGTTATTGTAATCTCTGCCACCACACACAATCACTCGCATGTCTTGTCCTTTCTAATTATAGACCATTTTGTTTGTTGGAATACCTAAGACCAATCTTCCTTCACGTATATCACGCTGATCATCAATAATCACGTGTTTATGAAAACCAAGCTCTCGTTGCTTTTCTATTTCAGGAAGAAACGCTGATAAAGGAGCAGCAATAACACAACAACCAGTCCACTCCGCGATATAAGAAAGTCCACCAAGAATCATGTGAACTTTCTTCGGATTTTGTGCGGGGAAAGTAATTCCCCACACAAAACGATCTTCTCCAATGAGCAACATTAGCTTGATTTGCGAACTCTCGCATACCAATCGACAAGCCGACGAATTTGTTTTGGTGTATAACCTCTCTCTTCCATACGAGCAACAAAATCATCGTGTTTGCGTTGCATTTCCTTGTCATTTTTTTCGTCAAAGGAAATGACTGGCAGCAAGTCTTCGATTTTGCTAAACATACGCTTCTCGATAACATCTCGAAGCGTTGCATAGCTAGTCCACTTCACGTCTTCGCCAGTTCGTGCTTTTTGGCGGAAACAGAAAGTAACAACCTCGTTGCGGAAATCCTTTGGATTGGCAATACCAGCAGGCTTTTCCATCTTCTCCAATTCCTCATTGAGAAGAGAACGATTCATCAGCAACCCGGTGTCCGGGTCTTTGAATTCCTGATCTTGCAACCACGCATCTGCATATTGCAGATAACGATTGAAGAGGTTTTGTCCATAATCACCATAGCTTTCGAGATATGCCTTTTGTATCTCGTTTGCAATAAACTCAGCATACTTAGCACTGAGATCATTTTTGATGAATGACAAATATCGCTGTTCTTTGTCTTCTGGAAATTGCTCTTTCTTGATTGCCTGTTCCAGCGTGTAAAGAAGATGAACAGGATCGGCTGCTACTTCATCTGGTGAGAAGTTGAACGTCTTGGATAGAATCTTGTAACAGAAACGAGTTGAAATTCCATCCATTCCCTCGTCAACACCAGCAAAATCACGATACTCTTGAAGCGTTTTTGCGTTGGCGTCGAATTCACGGATTTTCTCGCCATCATAAACACGCATCTTTGAATATGGCGTGCTGTTTTCGTGATCACGCAGACGAGACAACACAGCAAATTCGGCCAACATACGAAGCGTCCGTGGTGCGCACGGAGCATTGGCCAAACCGGAGTTCTCGACCAGTTTTTCATAAATCTTGATCTCATCTCGCACACGCAAGCAATACGGAACTTTGACTACGCAAATGCGATCAAGAAACGCTTCGTTGTTTTTGTTGTTCTTGAAGCTCTGCCATTCAGATTCATTGCTGTGTGCCAGCACTATGCCCTGAAATGGAATAGCAGATATTGCTTCTGTCCCAACATAATTGCCTTCCTGCGTTGCCGTAAGCAGCGGATGCAAAACTTTCGGCGGTGCCTTGAACATCTCGACAAATTCAAGAAGCCCCTGATTCGCGCGACACAGACCACCAGAATAGCTGTAGGCGTCGGTATCGTTTTGGCTGAAGTGTTCCAGCATACGAATATCGACTTTGCCAACAAGCGTTGAAATATCCTGATTGTTTTCATCACCCGGCTCAGTTTTCATAATTGCAATCTGTTCCAGCTTTGAAGGCATCAGACGCATTACACGGAAATTGGAAATGTCATAGCGATATTCCTTAAGCCGTTTGATGGCCCAAGGTGACATAATGGTTCCGAAGTATCGCATGTCAATGCCATATTCTTCCGAAAGCTCTTTCTGGTGTTCAATTGTGTTGAACAATCCAAGCGGAGATTCGAATACAGGAGAAACCTTTCCGTCTTTGGTTGCCAAACAATAAACCGGATACTTCTCCATCAATTCCTTGAGGCGTTCGGCAAGAGAAGACTTACCACCACCAACAGGACCAAGCAGATACAAGATTTGCTTTCGCTCTTCCAAGCCTTGTGCTGCATATTGAAAAAATCCAACGATCTGCTCAATAGTATCTTCCATACCATGGAAGTCTTTGAACGCCGGATAGACACTGATTGTTCGGTTCGAAAAAATGCGAGACAATCTCGGATCGTTGGCAGTATTCACCAATTCACGATCTCCAATTGCTTTAACCATACGCTCTGCTGCTGTTGCGTATGCCATCTTGTCTTTCTTACACAAGTCGAAATATTCTTCGATTGTGTACATTTGTGGTTCTTGCAATTCGTAGTGTTTGTGAAACTTGTCAATGATGCTCATAAAGCAGTCCTTTCATTTTGTTCTGCTGACAATGATATATACTAATCCAAAAACAACTGGCAAGTAAATAGGCTAAGAAACTTTTTTGAACAGGAAAAAAACATGAGTGGATTTCCTCGCGATCTCGGGGTAGTTTCGGCCAAATACGAATCTGGTGGTCGTGGAGTAGATTTTGTCAGCAATGGTTCATCATGGGGCGATCCTGGTGGGGATAGCTACGGCATACACCAATTGTCCGGTGCATATTCTATGGGCGCTTTTCTACGCTCCAAGTGGGGTGTACCATATGCAGCCAAATTTGGCAAGCTGCGTCCTGGGACAAAATCATTCAATCGCAAATACATCGAAATTGCACGTGCTGATCCAGAGGGGTTTGCATATGCTCAAAAGGCATACTATGCCACTACGCACTATTTGCCGCTTCGAGACCATGCCGCACATAAAGGCTTTGATGTTGAAGATCGTGGTGTTCAGGAAGCGCTATTTTCGATGTCTGTGCAGCATGGTAAGGCAAAGTTGATCGTCAACGAGGTTGTAGAAGATGGTGTTCCACAGAGTGCTGCCGATCAAGTCAAGGCTCTGTTTCGCGAGCGAGGCAAATATGTCATGGGCCTTCGCTCATTGAGCAGAACGCTCAAGAACAACATTGTCAACAACAGGTATAAAAGCGAAGTCAAGGATGCATTGGCATATGTTGGCAGTCGTGAGGAAGGCGAACGAGAAGAAATTGCACCATCACCAACGCTTGATAATGATGTTGGTGATAGTGTAGCTGGTGCTGCGCTCGGATTAGCAGATGCAATTTCTGGTCTTGCAAAAAAATTGGTTTCTTTTGCAAAACGCGTAAATAACGATGTTGTCGAATCTGTTGAAAAGCTTCCTGACATTGAAGATTTGAACATCTCAAACCTCGACACCAATGTTGTCCAAGAAAAAGAAGCCCCTTGGATGGCAACAGCCAAAAAACTGATTGGCACGAGAGAAATCAGCGGCAAGCGATCAAACAACGTGATTATGTCATGGGCTCGTGCCCTTGGTCGATCTGTGCGAAACACATATACAAACGACGACATTCCTTGGTGCGGTTTGTTCGTGGCTCACATCTTCAATGAAAACGGCATCAACCAAGGACCACCAAATCCACTTGGTGCACGCCAGTGGTTAAAATTTGGCGAATCGTGCGATCCGCAATATGGCGCAGTCATGGTTTTCTGGCGCGGTAAGAAATCTGGTTGGGCTGGTCATGTTGGTGTTTATGTTTCAGAAGATGAAAACTACTACCACATTTTGGGCGGCAACCAAAGCAACAGCGTCAATGTTACGAAAGTTGCCAAGTCACGTTTTCTCGGTGCTCGATGGCCAAAAGGTTATGGTGATCTAAAGAAACGATTGGCTGGTCGTATCGTAAAAAGATTTGACGGAAAAGTCAGCACCAACGAACAATAAAAATGGGGGGATTTCCCCCCACTCTAATCGTTGCTCAACCAGTAGCGATTGGAAATGTGTTTCAGGGCAACGCGACCAACGGATGCATGCCAGCGTTCGCGTTGCGGACAAATAACAACACCTTCCATCATGTGACCAGCTTCGGTCGAAACAACAGAATCTTGTTCAGCCAACGTCTTAATTGTTTCGATATCCAACGAACCTTGGTGAAGTATCGGAACATGTGGAACATCGTATTCAGACAATTGCTGAAACAGATGTTCCTGATCCATCCACAGACCACCCGAACATGCAGCAAATCCAGCGAAAGTGATTTCACCTTTCTTGCGACCATATTTCAGGCTCTGAACATCGCCAAATGCTTCGCCATATAGAACAGCGCGTTCGTTGTTCTTACACCACTCCTTGACACCAGGAATGTTCTCTATGGCCCTGGCCCAGACATGATTGCCATCAGGATACAACCATCTGTTTCGAGAACCCATATAAAAAATGCCATCGATCATTGTATAGCGCGCATTGGCTCCATGAATTTTCTCGGTGACAAAAACCTGTTCGCCTTCCGCAATCACGTGCGGAAATCGCTCCAACGACTCGATGTCGAATTTTGGTGCAAATGTCGATGGATACATTTCTTGTGGCATTTCGTCAGCCATTGTGATTTTCACAACAGGCTCCCATCGTTGGATGTCAAGCTCTTCCATCACATTGTCACCAACAGACCTTTCCGCCAGTTCCGCTGGTACTGGAATAAGAAGACCAAAACTCAACTCACCGCGCAATCTGACTGCTTTAAGACGATGCTTGTCGCGATTCGCCTTTGCCAAGAATGAAAATTCTGGACGATCCGTTGGAACCATATAATCGGGCTCTATATAAACAGCCCGATCACCCTTCTTAAACTCGCCCTTTTTGACAATTGCTTGCCACTGACCAATCGGCACGATTTCCAATCGGCTCGCATTTGGATGTGGAAGGACATCACCAATTTCGACGATATTTACTGCATGTGTGCTCATAACAATTTCCTATCACTTTCTGTTGCGAAGCAATTCCTGCGAACTGCCTTTTAGTTCCACTTCTGGAATGATAGCTTGCGGCTTAAACGTCACCGTGTAATGATACCTGCTAACGTCAGCACCTTCAAGCTGTTCAATCATATACGTGACGTTGTGAGAAAGTCCGAGAAAATGTTTCTTGTACTTCTCTTCTCCGGTTTTGCATGTGACTTCGAGTTGTTTGTCTTGCGTGTCAGCACGAATAGAACACGCGCCAACGATCTCAAGAAAATACTTGTCTGTAATTCCGTTGATGAAAACAACCCTTCGCATAATACGAAAATTGTCAGCCTCATATGACAAATTATGAGACGCTACTTCTGCATCTCTGCAACCAGTCAGCGCGATGGTAACGGCGAGAATTCCTGCAACAATCCACTTCATAACAATTTCCTTCTATGGTTTCAGTGTGGAGATATCTGTCGGTACAGTTTCAACAGCCAGCAATCCCACCGACAGAAAAAAGAAAGCGGCTGCGGCGACTAGAAGCAGAAACCAATAAACTGTCATCCATTCGTCTCTGTACATTTAAACGTCCTTTCGTTACGGTAACGTATGAATTACGTCATATGGTGGAGTATACATCACGCTTTGGTATATAGCAACACTCAAAAAGAAAATCAACATGGCTGCCAGATACCATGATATGTACTTGTTGTTATCGTGCTCATTTTTCATAATCAAAATCCTCCAATAGTTGCACTTCTTTCCAACGTTGAGCGGAACTTGTATTCTGAAAAACATTACCAAATGTTTTCACCCACACATCATTAGAATATCTAGTGCAATCCGCGCTGGTTGCAACATAGTAGGTTGCGTGTGTAATTTTTCGCACACATTTATGACTCGAAATCATCTTCCAGCCCTTCGACTATACTATCCCTACATGCAAGGTTTACTATATTTTCAACGGGTACAAAAACCATATTCACAATGAATGAAGCAAATACGTTGTGTGAAAGAACACCAACAGACCAATTCGCATTGAGCAAGATATCACTCAAAATAAGATCAACAAAGCCTCTCATCGAAAAATATCCTGCAATTCACCAAAGATTGCAAATGTCTTAACATCGACAACGCCTCTTGATGTATGAAGAAACAGAGACAACAACCTATTCATAATAATCTTCTTTCAATTGCCGCCCGACTCGCAACTCGACTTGATTCCAAACTCGCTCCCAAACTTGCCACCCGACTTGCCGCGCGACTTGGCTATCTACTTGCCACCCGACTTGCCGTCTGACTTGCAACCCGACTTGCTCCCAGACTCGGATTTGATTCTCAACTTGCCGCTCGGCTTGATCTTCACTCATCATAAAAATCTTCTTTCAATTGCTGCCCGACTTGCTCCCAGACTTGCCGCCAGACTTGCCGTCCGACTTGCAGCCAGACTTGCTGCCAGACTTGCCGATCAACTTGTCGCATGACTTGCAGTCTGATTTGCCGCTCAACTTGATCTTCAATCGTCATGATAATCTTCTTCCAATTGCCACCCGGTTTGCCAATAGACGTGATTCCAAACTCGCTCCCAAACTTGCCACCCGACTTGCCGATAGACTTGATCCCAGACTTGCCGATAGACTTGATCCCAGACTTGCCGTCTGACTTGCAACCCGACTCGCCACCGGATTTGCCGCTCAACTTGATCTTCAATCGTCATAATAATCTTCATCCAATTGTTGTGTGGTTTGCAGATAAACTTGCTCCCAGGCGTGCGACCATACTTGCCTATAGACTTGCAACCAGATTTGCACCCAGACTTGCCGCTCGACTTGCCACATGATTTGCTGCTCGACGTGCTGCCCGACTCGCTGATATATTTGATGCTTGATTTGGTGATCTTCACTCATCATAATAGTCTTCACCCAATTGCTCCCAAACCTGCCACCAAACATGCCGCCAGACTTGATCCTCAACTTGCGGCCAAATTTGCTTATCTACTTGTTCTTTACTCATCATAATCATCTCTGACTTGCTGCCTCGCTTGCCGCCTGACTCGATCCTCAACTTGCCGCCAGACTTGCCACCAAACTTGCCGCCTGAATTGCCATTCGACTTGTTCCTCGACTTGCAGTCCGATTTGCTGCCTGACTTGCCGCCTGACTCGATTATCAATCCTTTCGTTATGCATCAAAATCTTCTTTCAGTTGTGGCTTGATGCGCGCCGCGATGCACCCCCTGACTTGGACCTCAACATCCCATTCAACACGCATCCTAAGTGGCAACCAGACTTGTTCTCTGATTTGTTTCCAATCATCTTGATCATAGATTTGATACCTGAGTTTATCCCAGACTTGCTGATTGACTTGCCGCCAGAATTGGTGTGTGACTTGTCGCTTAACTTGTTCGTTCATCATAATCTTATCCCAATTGCCATCTGCTACATGCCTAGCAATTCTCTATTGTAGGGTGCCCCATCGGATGATTGAAATGGAACTCTTCGGGCATTGCCCAGGACACCCTACAATAGAGAATTGCGCCTCGTGTGCATTTCCCATTCAGCATAATTAATCAGTCTAGTGATTTGCCGAATGCCTTTCTCTGTCATCACAACCCACCCGCCCAATGCAGAAGGGCAGACAACGATCCATAGCCGGTGTGGTGCAATTGCATGGAAAACGGTGTCACCAACCTGTATGTCGTTATACTGCCCTTCTGTCATATTAGCGCTTCCTGCATGTCGTTGCGCGTGCAATTTTTAACCAATTGCCCTGTCCGCTCTGACGAATTTCTCCGACTTTAATCGCGGTTCGTAGAGACAATTCACGCAACTGATTTGCATACTTTTCGATGAAGTGAATGACATCTTCGATTTCGTTAGGGCTTAGCCCGTTTGAAGAAAGCATGCCTTCACGGATCACCTGCTTGATGCGAACGATGTAGTCTTGCCTCGTTTTCATATCCAGATCGATATAGTGTGAACGTGAGAGCATTGCCTTGAAGTGCGGTGCGTTGCGATGTTCACGTTCAATCATCGCATCGAAATCCAGATTTGTGATGAAAATGATTGTGCCTTCGAAAGTGAAGGTTTTGGGGATCATTTCACCATTGTCGTCATCTTTCATTCTCCGCTCTGACATATAACTCACGTTGCGCTTCTTGCTCGTATCCAGAACAGCCTTGAGGATATTTAAGCTGGTCTCGTCATTGAATACACTGTCAGCGTCGTCGAAGATAATCACTTCACCAGCATGCCGATGCTTGTAAAGCATTCGATAAAGACCAGTCGGCCTGACATAACCCTTGATCAGCGAATGTCGCTCACCATTCGCATCCCATTCTGCCAGCGCCTCTTCGACGCTGAACGACTTTCCAAGACCAGGAGGACCAGCAACGATCATGCTGCGAAGCCCACCCTTGAGTGCATCATCGATCAGATACGAGAGAATTTCAAAACTCTCGCGAATGTTCTTATCGACTTCTTCGTCAGTCAGACGCGGCTCGCCTTCGAATGCGGTTGGTGCCGTTCTGCTGATCAGTTCGTTGCGGTTGGATGGTTTTGCATCTACCGCATCATAATAACCCTCGATGGGGCTTTCGGTTTCGTTCTTCTTCTTGCTGCTCTTGCGCCACATGGCGGCACTGAGAGCAAGTGCCGATGCGCTCGTCAGGAGCGCTACGTATGAATACATGTCAATCATGTCGTGTTCCTTTCTTCATCCGATGATTAGACTATACGCCAATCATCGGATGAAGTCGATCAGTTTTTACTTGACCTGTACACGCGTCACGATTGTCTGCTTCTCATCCCGCCATTCGCTGTGTTCCTTGATGGTGAATACCACATCTGCCGTGTCACCGACTGCCAGACGACAAACACCAAACGTCTTGATGCAGTTGCCATTTTCGTCGCGAAGCGTGGAAATCGTACCGCTACCATAGCGGCTTTCGAATTGATGCTTATGCTCGCATGTGACTTTGGTTGCGATGCGCTTGCCAGGATAACCGATCCAGCGCGACTGCCGCTTGATCTCTTCGATCTTGGCTTGCTTGATTGCTCGCTCTTCTGCTACACGCTCAGCCGCTTTCTTGTCTTCCGCTTCATAAGGCTCCAATGCGTTGATCATCAGTTTCCACATTGCCGATCCGTCATTCTGAGTGCGAAGCCACGTGCGATATCCACATGGCAGATCAGAAAGCTTTTCGTCCTTGTGCTTTCCAAATGGCATCACGCCAGCTTCGAGCAGCAACATCCAAGTGTAGTAGTGAGAGATACGACGAGTTGCCGTCTTACCAGAACCCCAATCGTTCAACTCCCACTTATCCTCGACACGAGTCAACAAACGACCATTGCGAGATTTGGCGACTGTCAGCGCTTCTGCCATCGCAGCTTTCCATGTGCGCGATGAATTTTTGAGAAACCTGTCTCTCCAAAAGAATGTGTTGGTGTTTGGCACACGAAAGAATTTCTTGACACGGATGGTGTAAAACCCGTTGTTGTCTCCGGTGCTGATGTAAACCGCGTCGGTAAGATGGTTGGTCATGTCGTGTTCCTTTCTTCATCCGATAGAAAGACAATAGTCGATCCATCGGATGAAGTCAAGAACTTTCTTACATGGTCTTCATTGCCTTTCCAGCCTGCTTCTTGTCCATTCCACTCTTTTTGTGTAAGTCTTCACCACCAGCAACTTTCTTTCACTCAATCTTAGCGGTGTGAAGAACTACAACATGCGGCAGAATTTCAACACCCACCACAGCAACGCCATGGCATCTACCATAGTTTGCAACCCATACTGGCGTGCTGCGATCCATTCGATATTCGCCGCCCTTGTAGCCCGTGAAAACCGCTCGATCCGCGTCTCTCAATTCTCTCAGAAGATCACCAACTTTCGTGCCTTTCTCAGAAAATGATAGAGCGAGGTCTGAATAATATCCCCGATAGCTGTCGATTTCTTGCGGTGCAAAACCGCCGAAATCAAATTCAACTGAAAGACCTTCGTTTGCCCCTTCCAACGCATCGATGATATCACCGAGCCTGAGATGTTTGGATTGATCTATCATGTCTTCTATCTCCGCGTTGATGATCCTTTATCGCATATTCAGAGGATCGTGTCAATAAAAAAAAAAGGCTCCCGATGGAGCCTCAGTTGCCACACGCGCTCATGCGCGTGTGGAGGGAGAACTAATTTCTGAGTTTGTCAGCCTCATCAACCGCATCCTCGATCTGCGGCCATTGTGATACGATAAATTCAAGAACCTCTTCAAAGGTTGCTTGCTTGGCGAATAACTTGACACCTTGCTTTTGCGTCTCGAAGAGAACCGTTGCGACTGCATTTTGCTTCTCTTGCGTGGTCATTGTGTCGTTCCTTGCTGCGTTGTTTGATGATCCTTTATCGCATATTCAGCCGATCACGTCAAGCGGTTTTTCAGTGAAATCGTCAGCAAGTTGTTCTTCTTGTCTCCAAAAAAGATATTGATCAGAATCCTTCTCAACAACATCCAAAACACAATCATCAACAACGCGCCAGGGAACTATTTTGGCATATGATGCTTGGTGTATGTCCATGAAAAACCTTCTAAACAGATGCCCACAAACATCATCGGGTTTCATATCACGGAACTTTCTTCTGTATTGAGAACTTGAGCGTTTTTGGATCATAACCACGCTTCTCCAACTCCGAGATCAGAGTAACGTGTTCATTGGTTGGTTTCAGCGACAAGTCGCGAGAAAACAACAACCATCCAATGAGATTGGCATCTGCTTTGCTCGTCCCTTCACCCCAAGCCCAGCCACAGTCGTTGTGTTTTTTGTGCCAACCGGCTTTGATTTCTCCAGGTTTCGCTTTCATGTCAATCATCCCAAGCTGCGGCGTAAAAGCCTTCTTTCCAAGCTTCCCAAAGATTTTCCTCTTCGACGGAGGTATATGGACAATCATCGACAGAACCGTTGTTCTGATAACAAGAGTAGCCTTCCCAAAAGGCGTTTTCCTCGTCTGCCGTTCTAAACATTCTCATGTTCGTTGTCATCTTTCCGTGTTGATCATCTAGGTTCTATCCAATCTAAGATGCGCCACCATGGGCGCATCATCCAGACTTTCCAGGCGACCCATCGTTTGCGCCGCTCAAAGTCACGTTTGAACTTCCACGCGACTTTTAAGTCATTAAGCGTTTCTTGTGTCACCTCAGCATCCATTACCGATATCCTTTCCAGGGCAGGCAGATAACTTTTACGTTCCGTCCAGTACTTCGCAGTAGCATGGTGGTTTTACCGCTGGTACTAATGAACCTCTTTCCTCCGGGTGTTACATAAGCAGTTACCATGCTTGCTTATGCACTTTCCCGGCGTGCTTTAAATTACACTATCTGCCCCGGAAAAGATACCGGGCAATTTTCTGGTCGGGGTACGAGGATTTGAACCCCGGACCCCCTGCTCCCAAAGCAGGTGCTCTACGCAAACTGAGCTATACCCCGATTTGTCCTATGCTTCAACAGCAATCCAATTGGTGCCATCGTACTCGATGACATATTCGACGCCACCGGCTTTGATGCTTTCCACACCGTTCAGATTGATGCGACGAAACGCACCTTTGTTGCCATCACGATCTTTCTTCTGCATGTCATATACCGTAATGACATTGTTTGCAGCATCGCTTTCGGCACGAACGCCTTCTGCGAGTCGTCGCGCAGCAGCCTTCTTGGTGGCAGGCACACCGAAACGATAGGTGCTGGTGTAGATGGCACCGCGTGGCTCCACCACCGTACCGTCAACAACCTTGTCGTTTTTGCGACGTGCGGTGACAGAGAAAATGGTGCTGCTGTTCTGAAGTTCGGCGAAGAGTTGTTCGATTGTCTTGCTCATTGTGTTCCCTTTCGTCATTCGATGATCCTTTATCGCACATTCAGAGGATCATGTCAACAACTTTTTTCATCAATCTGTCCGGGGCGTTCTTACATTGTTGGGGTGCCCTTCAAGTTTGTTGTAGGCACCCCGCCGAAGCGGGGCTTGTCTCGGTAGCAGCAGTGCGCGCCTACCGCTCGCACCGTCTAGCCTATTCAAATACGGGTCTATTCTTCCGTCTCGGACGGCGGCGGTTGAGGAATTGGCATCCAGTGAGTAACGCGCTCGTCGAGCCTAATCCAATCCATTCCGTCGAAATCATCCATCGCCCAGACTTGCCAAAATTTCTCGCCGCTGTGGTTCTCGATCAACCGCGCTCGCGGTTCCCAGCCGCACACGGTGTAGACCTGAATTTCGACATCTGTTGGCGCTGTCTCTATCGGTTGCCACATGACGGGTTCACTTTTCTGGTTTTGGTTGCGATGGAATGATGACGCCATATTTGCGTCTGAGAGCATCGGTTGAGATGTTTGCTGGTACAATTCCGCTAGGCATTGTTCGTGGGCTCCTTGGAAAGTTAGCGCGGTAGCGTTTGCACCAGCCTAGATGCGTGATCTATGGCTGGCTGACGATCAGCAAATATGCCATAGCAATCACCTTCCCATTGGGATCGTAGCGGGCACCACTTCGTGACGCGGTAGTCGCCGCCCGTGTCAAGAACGGCGAGACTCATGCCCGCGTACTCAACAACAACCGAGTTATCTTCGGTGTGTCCGATATTGCTGATGCGTGGCTTGCGTGTGGTCATCGTCGGGTTCACTTTTCTGGTTTGGGTCGCGCCGTTGATGATCCTTTATCGCACATCCAGAGGATCATGTCAACAACTTTTTTCGTCCAGCGGCAAAGAGAAATCGTCTTCCAACTGATGTTCAGCACACACCTTACCTTGCCAATGCACCGCAAACATCACTGTTCGCCACATGTCCACACCAAGCTTTCTATTAACAACCTTACTCGAAGAGCGCATAGCCCTGTTGTCGGGAATGGTTATTATTTTTCTGATGATACACGACCAAAGCATATCAATTTTTTCCTTATATTTCAATGAGTTGGTACGCGTGGCTGGATTCGAACCAACAACCTAGCGGTTATGAGCCGCTGGCTCTACCATTGAGCTACACGCGTATTTGGTGCCGAGTAAGGGATTCGAACCCCTAACCTCCCGATTACAAATCGGGTGCACTACCAATTGTGCTAACTCGGCTATGTCGCCTTTGCTAAATTCAGCTTTGCCTCGACGCGGCTCTTAGCAACATGCAATGGCGTTTTATCGGTCACTGCGCTTGCTTCAAGTATCGATAGCACGCGATGTTTGATATTGTCAATCTCGCGCGTATGATCCTGCTTCGTGACATAATTGGCTGCTGCAATGACGCCACCAGCGTTTGCAATGAAATCTGGAATATACAAAATATCCTTTCTTTTCAATATGTTAGCCAATTCGTCGTCAACGAGTTGATTATTTGCTATTCCGCATACTGCCTTGCAATGCAACTTCGATACTGCGAAATTTGTCAGCACTCCACCAATGGCACAAGGAGCCAAAACATCACATTCCGTTGAGAGAATTTCAGATGAATGAACAACGGTTGCATCCAACTCAACGGCCATTGTCTGTCCGAGATTAGGCATATCGTCATCAAACGTAATATCAGAAATGAACATTTCGCCAATACCAGCCTTGCGAAGCATTCTCGCCAAAGCATAGCCAGTTTTACCAAGTCCTTGAATTGCAATACTTTTTTGTGTCAAATCCCAGCCATTAAATTCAGCAACCGCAAGAATTGCATTGAATGCACCGCGTGCAGTGCTTTCCAGAATTGGAGTAGCAACACCGCAAACATATTCGCTAGTTCGAGACACAGCACGCATGTCACCAAGCGTTGTGCCAAAATCAACAGCAGTGTAATATTGCCCAGCCAACTGATTAACATGTTCACCAAAACACTCGAAAAGTTCCTTTCGATCCTTTCCGTCCCAAGTGTTTGAAAGTATTACACTTTTTCCGCCTCCCAATGGAAGATCAGCAGCAGCACATTTGTATGTCATGCCATGTGACAGCCGTAGAACGTCTCGCAATGCATCGTTTGGATGCTCATAATGCATGAAACGACAACCGCCAACCGCTGGTCCTAGCGTCGTATCATGAATGGCAATCATGCCTTGCAGTCGTCCGCCCAACCCATTGAACATAAAGACTTTTTCGTGGTTTGCATAACTATCATGTGTGAACATTATTTGTATCCCAATCCTCTGACTGCGCAATCAACATCATATTGCATATGGTTGAATTTTCTGTAGGTACGAATGACTGCCTCGTTTTCGCACAATTCTTCCTCTGTAGCCTCACAGCCATGGCAAAATTGCGATAGAAACTCAGCAGCATGCATCGAATATTCGAACGGTTGGTTAGAGTCAATAACCTGATAATAAAAGGTTTCCCTGCTTCCAGGCGGTGCTGTAACCCGTTGAACATAAAGCGATTTTTGCTGCAATGCATACATCATTTCCAGCAAACATTCGTCATTCGTCCTGCTCATTCTGAACCCCTGTTATATGTCAGGCCAATAATTCTGTTGCCGTCCGTTTCATAAAGCGATGGTTGGCCAAACATATTAACCAACAGCGCAATTTGATCCTTTGACATTTCGTTCATCAGTTCTGGACCTTCGCGCCAGAACATCAACGATGTGCCATCATCATCAACACTTATACCATTTTCTTTGACGATATTCAAATCATCTTTATATTGCGTGGTGAAATCCTCGATATATTTTCGTTTGAAACTTGTGCGTCGGGGCATAACCTGCTTCTCCTAGATAGTTGACAATTTTCTGAATGCATTCAAACGCATCACACGATCCGCACATATATACATCCAGAGTTGCTAAACTGTATTCTGGCCACGTATGGACTGATGCATGGCTTTCAGACAGCACCAACATTCCAGTAAACCCACCAAAATCAGAATTCTCGCCGGGAAAATCGTTCACCGATCTCGCCAGGATCGTAGCGCCTTCATCAAGAACAGCGCGTTCCATAGCATTCATGAGAATTGATGAGTTGTTAGCAAAGCATACCGCATTCAAATCAGGCTCCCATCGCAAATCCAACATTGCGTGCTTTCCAACGTATGGCATCGCTTTCATTTCGAGAACCTTTCAAAAAAGAGACGCCAGTCAGGCAGGAACACCAACAACGGAACCCGACCAGCGCCTAAATCATCTCAGCAAATCATCAACCCAGGAACGGCACAATTTCATTGCTGTATTTATATCCGTCATACGCCACCCAGGAATGTATTCCTTATCGATGAAGACGTTATATGCGCCGCTCACCCATAACAACGCTATGTGCTTTCCACGATACGTTTCTGAATAATATCTATCCTGCATGACAACTCCGTTCAAAGTGTGTTTGGAATGTAGAGACACCTAACGTATTGATATCCCTCAACATTTAGAATGCATGCGTGCATTTGATTATCCTTTGAAACTCGCAAATCGCCTGCCGGTTGCGTATCAAAGAAAACTCCTGTGCCGTGTTTTGTGGTAACTTCCCAACCAGAAACCGGCTCTTGGCCATGCTGTGATATACGAACACGCTTTGCTTTCAACACTGGCGCACAATCTTGTTTGTTGCAACAATCAGCATCGTACCATTCGTGGCTCTGTGCTGGTATCGTAAGAAAGACGACGAACAGAACAGCAGCAAGCAACATTCCATATCTCACAACCATAACACAACTCCTGTTGATAATAGAGCAACCATAAGCATCACCAGAACAACCATTTTCAGCGATGCTACTACGAAATCAACATCCATATTCAATCCTCTCATTTGCGCAAAATTTTGTGGCAGATATCGTGTATTGTATCAAGGTCTGGTTCCTCTTTCAGAAGAAGTTCCAGCAGAATTTCTTTGATTGAAGCACGCAATTCAGTGATCTCGTTTCGCATCTGCTCACATGCTTGTTGTCTTTCTTCTCTGACACACTGCAATTCGGCCTCAAGGGCCGTTTTCATAGTATCCATGTCATGTTCTCCGTTAGTCGGTTTGGTCCTTTGACCAAACCGACCATCTCGTTTCTAGAATGGGATTTCATCGTCATCTTGCTGCGGCACGTCGCTGCTGGCATTGACATCGATCTTCGAATACAAGTCCTTGAATGCCGTCTTGCTGTCCGCCTCGAAGCGAGATACACACAGTTCGATTGCCTTCATACGATCACCGAAGATAGCATACGTCTGAACGATGTGACAGAGACGACGCGTTGTGATGACATCTTCAACACCGTCATCTTCGTATGTCTTGCGAATTGCATCGGCCCAAAGAACCAGCTTGTCCGCGAATTCCTCGTCAACTTTACCAACATGATCCATGTGCTTCATGATGATGCGCTTTTCGACAGCAGGCGTCGGATAAGGCTGGCAGAACGTCAGGATAAAACGCTCCATCAGAGCCTCGTCGAGAATTCGCGCAGAGATGAACTTGCCATCGTCAGAACCACGGCCCAACGTGTTGCCAGTTGCGATCACCGTGAAGCCAGGGGCAGGGTGTACCAGTTCGCCAGTCTTCTTGATCAGGATCGGCTTGCCTTCCAGAACGCCTTGAAGGCACATCAAAGGGCGCTCAGGCCGATCCATCTCGTCAATGAGCAGAACCGCGCCTCGTTTCATCGCACGTACCACAGGGCCTTCTGAGAATACGGTAGCGCCATTTTCGAGACGGAAGCCACCAATCAAGCTGTCTTCATCAGTATCTTCGCTGATCTGAACACGGAGCATTTCACGACCAAGCCGTGCACATGCCTGCTCGACCATGAAGGTTTTGCCGTTGCCAGAGAGACCAGCAATCCAGATCGGATAGAACGTGCCAGATGCAATGATCTTTTCAACGTCCTTGGCATGTCCCCACTTGACGTAGAGGTTGTTCTTATTTGGCACGAAAATCTCTTCGCGAATTTGCGGGGTGTTCTGAAACACGTCAGCCTTGGAAACTTCATCGACCTCGGTTTGTGGCTTCCGTTCGATGGGAACGATCAGAGCGTTGAAATTGTAGAAGCCTTTGTGAATTTTCTGCATCTTGTTTTGCAGCGACTTTGCCACAGTTGGGTGCGCGCCGAGACGGGCACACATCTCATTGATGTCGCGAGTGCGAACATCACCAAGCGGGTATTCGTTGGCGAGTGTGTCGAGAATGGTGCTTTCGGTTTGAGTCAAAGTGGTCATTTGATGTTCCTTAAGTCTCGTGTTGTCCGTTGTTGATGATTAGTTATCGCATGTCTGGGAGAGGAAGTCAAGAAAAAAGTTGGGCCGAAGCCCAACTTTCTTATGCAATCAGATCAATGAATTTGTTCACAATGATCCGAGTGCCACGCTTAGAACCAGCGTGCTTCTTGAAGGCATTGATAATCCTGCCTTTTGTCGCAGTTGGATCGAATTCCAGTTCTTCCGTGAAAGCATTCAGCGATGCCGACTTGACAGGAATGTTGAAGCGACGATCATAACCATCAACATCGTCTTCAACCATCGGCTCTGCATCAGCTTTCCATTCCAGTCCCATCATCATGGCTTGACTTCTTTCAGCCAGGAAGAAATGCGTGACTGTATCGACAGCACCACTTTTACGATACCAATCATAGATGCCCTTGGTGAATTTGCTGATAGCATTTCTAAAATCCGTATTGCTATCAACGCACAGCATCGTGCGCTTATCGAGCATGACACGATCCGCGCGTTCGCGTCTTCCAGTTGCACTGTATTGAGACATCCACTGAGGCGCACCATCTGTTAAAACAACCATATTCATCTTATCAAGATTGTGACGAATTTTGAGTTCCTTAACAGCCGGTTGTAGTGCGATCAGTGCCTCAAACATTGGAGTACCGCCCATAGACATTCTAGCGCCAATCAGATGATTACAAGCAGCCTTGAATTCGTTCTTGCTCATTTCGCTGGACAACAACTCCAACACATTCACAGAACGCATATCGAGAGTTGCTATTGCTTTGTCGTCCGAAAGACTTCGTGAAGGGGAAAAAGCTCCCCCTGAAGTGAAAGAATAAACCGCGAACGGAATATTCGCCTTCCTACAGAACATCGCCAAAATAATCGCCTGACGAATGACTTTATGTATCACGCTGCTCATTGAGCCCGATGAGTCGATGAGCATAACCATTCCATGCGATTTTCCAGTTGGCAGTTTCATACCACGCAGGAAAATCTCATCGTTGTAGCGATACTCGTGCAAGCGAGACATATTGAGCGAACCCGTCTTGACGACTTTGGCCATTTTGTACTGCGCCGCTTTGCGCTTCATCGTGAATTCTTTGACCAAGGCGTTCACAGCCGCACTATTATCCTTGGCAAATTCATCATATGCACCAAAGGTATTAGCATTACCCAGAGTCAACTTTCTGATGCAACCCTTGCGTGCTTTATCAGAGACAGGCTGCGCAACAGGAGAACCGTCGCCGGAAAATTGTTGTTCGACGTTTTTCTCCATTGAACGCAACGTTTTCGAGATCAGCTTGTCTGCCAATTCTTCATCAGTGATGGTTTCTTCTGGACGCATCTTACCAGCACCAGACCCCAACTCACTGTCAGCGTTTTTGCTGTTGAGACCTACGGTTTTGGCATCATCACCAGCATCGGTTTCTTCACCGTCACCGTTACTAGAACCATCACCATCCGTCTCGCCGCTATCTTTGCCGACGCCATCATCACCAGCTTCGGCACTGGTATCGCCTTCACCTTCACCGTTGCCTTCACCAGCAGCAGCGTCTTCTTCGCCTTCTTTTCTGTCCATCCCATCCTTTTCTTGAGAGATGCCATTGTCCATCATGACATCCTGCATGCTCTTTTCGGCTTCGTCGAACTTTTTGCCGAGATGGGCAACGATGTCCTTTGACAACTGAATAACCTCGGCAAAGGTCTCGGTGGTGTAGCACCGATCAAACAGAACTTGCTCTTCTGGCGTGAATTCCACAGTCACCAGATCACGAGCCTTGGCTTTCAGGTTGATGCGATCCAGAAATCCCATGTCAAACACGGAGAAATCGCGCTTCTTACCGACACTGAAAAAGTCCATATCCATTATGTGCTTGTAGCCACGGCGGAAATCCTTGACCAAGCCAGGATACCGACGAAGGATCAGTCGCTCAATGCGAACATCCTCGACGATGTTGACCAAATCTTGAAACTTCGGATTTTCTTTGACATAAGAAATCCACTCTTCCAGCGGGGTGTAGAGTGCGTGCGAAACCTCGTGGCCGACCAGCATGTCGTACGTTTCTTCGTTGTTCCAAGCCGGAAGACCCAGAGTGCGCGTTTTGATGTCGAAGAAAGCAGTCTTGTAGTTGCCGTGCTGCACATCAATGTTCTCGTTGGCAAGCAGCCTAGCAAAGACTTCTTTGTGGGTGAGTATCATTGGTCATCTCCGTTGTTGTGCATCTGTTATCGCACATCAGCGGATGGGTGTCAACAACTTTTTTGCAGCCATTTGTGGCTACACACGGCTACGATCTCTCGGATCGCAATGGAGCCGGATAGTTCCAGGGAGACACAAGTTCGATGTCATAGTCAATCATGTATGTATCATCGTCAGTCACGATATAACGAAACACGTTGCGCCCCTCGTTGCCACTCATGATCAGCGGCATACCATTGACTAGTATGCGTGCTGAACAAAAGCTGACTGTTTTAGACGATGTGTTGCGATAGTAAATGCGCGGAATGACAACAATCGTTGACGCTTCTAGCCATGCCGATACTTCGTTGGCTGTTTGAAAATCTCGCATGTTCTTTGTTTTCATGTATTGATTGCGCCAGGGCGAAATGATCATGTGCTTGGCAGTAGCCTTCACTCTCTCGACAGATTTCTTTTGAGCACATACAGTTCCATCTGCTTGAAGCAGTGTTGTTCCGTTTGGAACGATTGGCGGAACTTCGCTGGCAAGTGCGCTTGCCGCAATAAACACAGAAATCAGAAAAGAGAGAAGATAGGCCATTGTTCAAATCCTTTTGGTTGATTTTTGTCTCGTGCATTCATCCCAGCGACAAACCAATCCAATTGCTCTGCCATGCGCTTCAATCTCAGCCGGGTCATCAAAATAGTGCTTTGATTTTGTCGGGTTCAATCGTTGAAGAGATTTCGACAGCACTCGCCCACTGTTTTTGCACAACTCACCACGCACAAATTGTTTTACGTGTACTAGTTCGTGAGCAAATGCCAATTTCTGCTCGTGTCGCGACATACTTGGTCTTATCCAAATGACATAGGAATTTCCATAGTCATGATGCGTAAAGCCCTTGTAACCTGCATACTCTCTACCGTTATGATCGAACCCTATTTTCAATTCGAGCGTATTCATTTCCTCTGGCGTCATCAACAGCCCAAGCATATACTTTGCCATGTCACGAAACACATCATCTGTGATTTTTTTGTTCGTACCACGAAATATACATCTCATGACATTACCTCCTGTTTAGCTACGCCAGTGTTTTTTCAATGAGAAGCCTCGACTGTTTTTCAATGAAAAATAGTGCTGAATGCAGAGCATCATCGCTAATATTGGCAACCACCACGCTGCAACTCGGCTTCGGTTTTTCATATACGTTCAAAATCATGCAGCCATCAATGTTGCGACCAATCTCTTCTTCGTACATTCTCGCGTAGGTGAGAGTCTGTACGAAGTAATCTTTCATGTATTTGGTGCTCTTTTTCGTTTCGCTGGTTTTGTAATCGGCAATGACAGTTTTACCATCATGCAGTGTACAGACTAAATCCACAGTGCCAGCAGCACCAATGTCTTCGTTATGCATCATCAACTCAATTGCATGCACAGCTTTGATGCGCTTTTGCATCTTCTCAATGAGAGGCGGCATCAGATGTTTGTATTTAGCATCAATGTTGATTTCACTCTGCCCAGATAAAAGAAAATGCTCGATTGCTTCATGAACAGCAGTTCCTCGCTCCAACGCCTTCTGGCTGATAAACGACCAATCTGGGGTGTTTTTTCGCCAGCTTGCAAGGCTCTTCTGTTTCTCGGGCGTATCCAACAACGAAGTGACGGATGGCAATGGTGTGTTGCCATCCTTTGTATAGAACCGCGTTCCATTGATATCAACACGTTTCACTTCGTGTTGATATTCGTCCAATTCCAGCTTAATCATGTTGCCGATCCATAAACAAGAGTGTGCACAACAGCGAAGATTGCCATAACAAACAGCACTGCCAATGAGACGTGTACCGTTGCTCGCTGTTGTGATTGAAAGAATTCGAGACCAAGAACAGTATCATGTCGTTTTCCAATGATTGCTTGAAGATAACCACAGACGTTGAAAAGCAAAGCAAGCGACGCAATCTTGATCATTGGCAACAAACCATCCTTGCCAAACATCAATCCGATATAAATAGCCAATAGTAAAATTGGCACCGTGGCAGATAAGGAAAAACCACGCGAACTGTGATAGTTTATAGTCTCGTTTGGCCGCCTAAGCCACTGCATGATGTTCATCAAACTCTCCATTTCATCACATTTTTTGGTTGCTGTCAACCCCTCAATGATACCCTAGTGCATTGCACGCTATGATGTACTGCCTCGCCTTACCAGAACGCACAACATCCAATGCTGTCATGTTCACGAATTCGAAACACTCCATCTGCTTACAAATTTCGATCATTCTGTTCAGATCATACTTACCTTTTCTTTCATCGAGATCGGATTGTGCCGTATCACCACAGAAAATGATTCGCGATCCCTCACCGACGCGAGACATGATCGTGTGCAATTCCATCCATGATAAATTTTGACACTCATCAACTATGATCGTTGTGTTGTCAAATGTCAACCCTCTAAGAAAACTGGTTGACGTGAATTCGATTGCCTCTTTCTGCTTGAGAATTTCGTATGCATCAGAACGATTAAACAACTGCTCCGTGATGCTATAGTAAGGCAGTTCATAATTCCTCATTTTCTCATTTTCTGATCCAGGCAGAAACCCCATATCTCGCGACGGAACAACAGAACGGACCACAAGAACCTTATCACAATTTTCCAATACAACTTCACGCAAGGCGAAATAGAAAGCCATCAATGTTTTTCCAGTTCCTGCACAGCCATGCAAAAATAAATCTTTGCCATGATACCACGCTTCAAATGCTCGTCTCTGATTTTCTGTAAGAGGCTGAATATCTATCAATGGCATTGTATTCAGTGTGACCTTTTCCTTTCGTAACTGCCGTTTCGCTTTTTTTGTCAGTTGTTGTGCGATTTGCATTTTACGTTTTCTCCTGTGTGTTCTTGATTTCATACTCAGCGTCGGTTTCTATCCTTTCTCCTGAAAAGCGAAAGCCGCGCAATTGCGCGGCCCTCTGGTTACTTGAATGTGTTGATCTTACTTCCGATGTTGCTTTTCTTGATCTGCTTTAGCAAATCTCTGAAACCGTCAGCCGGTTTTGTACGACCGAGTTTTACACTATCAGCATCAGCGGGGAAACCATCGATCAACTGTTCCACATCTGGATTTTCAGCGAGGAAGTTGGTTCTCTCTGAGATAGTCATAAACTCACGCCACGTTCGCTCGCCTTTGCGAAACTTGTAATATGGCATTAACGCATATCCTGTTCTTCACTCAATTCGTCGATATTTCGATGTCGCAAAGCACGTCGAATTTGCTTTTCTTTGCGCCGCATCATATCACGTTTGATTGCCTGCTTGTTGCGCTTCAACTCGCTATCGTCATCATAATAGCGATCATACTTTCGTGTCTTTCCCATTAGTTCAGTTCACCCCATGCTTCTTCGATAAGTTTCTGTGTTACGCCTCGATATGGAATCTGCTTGTCTTTCAGTGCAAGCAACAACTTTGCATCCTCTGGATCAACAGATTCCAATAAGTCTACGAACATGCTTTCTAACCTGATGCCATTTATGTTCTGTCCTTTACCTCCTTGCACAAAATAATATAACTTTCCCAAACGACATTCACGATGCAAGTTCGTTTTTGCATCTTGACTTTCCAGCGGCTTGTAAGGTGGCGAACCGCTCGGAAGCAACCATTTAACGCGTGGATCATATGCAAAGGCCAGTGCCTCATGCATGTGTTTGCTGTAATGCTTTTTCAAAAAAGCTACCTTATCTTTTCGGGCAGATAACTTTTCCGTCTCAGCCAAAATTTCGTGCATGCTTAGTTGTTTTTCGGGTTCCATGGTATCTCCATTAAAAATCATTCAGGTTTTCGAGCAGATTGCTCAGGTTGTGCTTCTTCATGTATTCTATCAAATTTGATCTATCGGGCACTTTTGGTCCTTGACGCAACGCTTCAAGTATTTGCTCACGTAGATGCTCAGGCGTCATGGTAAGATCAATCAGCGTCTTATTGCGTACCCAATTCTGATAATACTTATGGTTTTCGTCGTTTTGAATATCCTTCAATGCTTCGAGCCGCTTTTTGGTCATTGGAACTTGTCGCTTTCCATCAACCATAAACGTATCACCATCAGACAAAATATTTGGTATATCGTCATCAGCATCACCGCGCAAAATGTGCTCTCGAAGAAATTCAGCGGGATCGCAATCGGGACGCAACATGCGCTTTTTGACAGGATCATATTGCTGAACAAAAGAAAAACGCTGTAGCTGCTTGAAGTCCTTGTCGCCTGACACAATCACAACACCATCTTTTGATGTTGATGGATCGAATTCAGAACAAAGCACGCCTATGATATCATCCGCCTCACACCCATCAATCTGAATGTAAGTATACGGAAAATTGTCACGAATTTCTGCTCGAATGCGATCCATGCTTTGATATATCGCATTCCAATCAACATCAGATTGGCTGCGATTATTCGCACGTCGCGCCTTATAGAACGGAAAATAATCCTTGCGCCAGTTATGCACACTATCGGAGCAGATAACGAAATTCGTATCGTCTCGAAATTTTGTGCGAATGTTGCGCAACATGTTTAGTGTCATGTGTCGAACCATAGGTTCTTCGATTGCAAGATTTGTGTGCGATTTCACTGCACTGAAAAATGTTGCAAACAACACTTGATTGAAATCAACAAGTATCATCGGGTATTTCTTTCTTGTCTGAACGCAAAAAGCTCATTGATGGCGGGTGAAAACGATAAACCATTTTCTCATCTTCATCCGAAACCAAACTGATGGTGGCGGCAGCAATTTGCTGCAAGGGGTGTTCACGCTCATAGTGAGCAGATATGTATGAAATGATGGCCTCTGCCGCAAAGGAAAAATCCTCTGGCGTGTCATTTGGCTCCATTCCAAGTTCGGCAAGGCGTGTACCAATTTCTGATATCAGAACCATTGCCAGCGTCTGAATTTGGCTATCTTCACGAATTTTGTTGATCGCTTCGATATCCCTTATCGACTGATCTTCCTCTTCGCTGTCTTCGTGCGCGTCGAACAGTTCTATTGCGCTCGGTTCGTTTGGAAACAGCTTATAGATGTTGTCTTTTTTATCGGTCATATCACTTCCTTACTTGAAGGTTCTCAGTATCAAAGTATCCACATTCATGCGCCCATTTGGAGGCGTGCGTTTTGCATTGATTTGTTTTATACGCTGTTCCACCTTTCTCTTACCATCTGTCATAACACAGGGCACAATATCATCGGGCTTTCGCAGTGTCAAGTGGTATGACAGTTCTGGATTAAAATTGATGATCGTAGTTCTGTTGACTGACAAAGTTGTTTCATCAGCAGCGACGTATTTAGTGAGCTTTCGTGTCTTCACATTAAACGTCCAGAGAATTTTTGCTGATACAATAGAAGCCGGGTCGATGCTCGAATACGTGCCATGGTCCTTTAGATAATTCATTTTACTGACAATTTTATCTGCGCTGACTGGTTTCTTCTCACGCGGTTTTGTCTGCCGTCTTTTGGTAACAGTTTCTCCAAGTGTAAGTTGAGAAACTATGGCCTCGACCAATTCTATATATCGCTTGAGTTGCGCCTTTTTCAGATGCTCATATCCTTCACCATCGCGCAATTCATCGAGCAATCCAGCGTACAATTTTCGAGCAGCATTGATATCAGCGACTTTTGTTTCCGACGAAAGAGACAAATCAATTTCTGGCAAAGTTTTGTAGCCGGAGCGATAGAAAGCATCTAAGTGATCATCGATTTCACACACCACCATGTTAAGTTGTCGTCTTGGCGTCTTTGCAACTTTAGGTTGTATCTCTTTTTTTGCGTCTTGAACAACATTTTCGATATTTTGCACAAGCATGTTTCTCAAATCATCATCGTGCAAACCACGCGTCAACATTCTGGCAATAGATGCCATTGTTTGTGTTATTGATGCATGATTGGATGCGTTGTATGCAGTGATGGTTTCTGCATCATACTCATTTTTCTGCATCCATTGAATGATCCACTTCTTTGTATCACGCACAGCATACAGATACGCATAGTAATTCAGCGCATTGATTATTTGGTATCGCTTGGCGATGCCGTCAAAAGACGGTTCTTCGCCAAGCATGCTTTTTTCTATGGTTGCCTTTCTGGCCATTAATAATCCACCTGATAGCTGAATGTGCTTTCTGGTTTTTTGTGTTCGATCTCTTTTGGCGGATTGGAAGCAATAATGTTTTGCAAAAACCCTTCCCATTCTTTCGCACGAACATCCCAGGAATAATTGACATTTGCATATATCTGCTGACCAATCAATTTGGAAATCAACGCAGGATCATTCTCTCGAATGAGATCAATAGAATTCATCATTACTTGATGAATGAGACCAGCGTGCGTTTGTTGATCTTCTGAATAATGATACATGAACGTGAATTGTCCAGATGTTTCAAACAAAGCACCGTAATTCGGATGCAAACACATCAAACCAGATGCCATCGACTCGATCAATGATCGGCATGATGTTTCTGGCCAAATATTAGGATATGCAAATATGTGTGCCGTCTCTGCAAGAAACTGTCTCACTTCATTGTTTGGAACTGTGCCATGGTATGTCATGGAATCATGCGCTTCGATGCGATCAAAGAGTTCCTTAAAGCGTTCATCCTGCTGCTTCCAGCCATAAATCTGAAACGACGAGAAAACGTCAAGATGCAGGTTTTTGTACTGACTCACCAAGTGCTCAAATGCCGGAACCAGCAAATGCAATCCTCGGTGTGGTGTCGTGTGATACACTAGACGAATTTCCTTCTCTGGATCGGAGAAGTCCCACTTTTTTTCCATATCAACTTCGATAGGATCGATTGCATTTCGCAAAACCATGCACCGGCCCCACGGTATGTTGTATCGCTCGATAAACCGCTGACACTGCCACACAGACACAAAGACGAACTGGTGAAATCTAGACCAGCCGCCATCTTTCAGAAAATTTGCAACCTGCGGGTCTTCTGGCAAATCATGGCACCACAGAATTCGAAATTTGGTTTCATCCAATTCATGCAACTCTGGTCGCGAAAGTATGATCTGAAAATTATCCAGAAGCTTTTCATCGACGCGTCGGTGCAATTCAGTCATCATCAATTCAGAACCAGACATTGCATTCTGGTTTAACTCATTTCGCCACTTTTCCATTATTGATCTCCCATCGACGGAAACATGTAATCCAACAAATCAAGATAGCCACCAATGCACTCGCCTTCGACAAGCACAATTGGCAGCACCTTACAATCGGGATACTTTTCTAGAACATCTTCGCGAGTGATGTCCAGACCTATATGCCGCTCTTCAAATTCTTTGTCATTATCTTTGAGCAGTTTTTTCGCTTGATCGCAATACGAACAGCCTTCACGAGTAATCAGTGTAATCATGCAAAACTCCTTATTTCATGCCACTCCTTCATTATATATGAACAACAACACCAACGATACAAAAAACCAGATTATGAAAATGACTAGAAGTATGTCTGTCAAAGATAGTTTTTTTAAGGCTTGAACCGTATCACTGATTATGAGAAACCCAATTAGCGCAGACACGACAATGATTGGTGTGTGGAGAAACGCATTCCACAGAAAATCTTTCATTGACGCGAATCCTTTCCATAAAACAGAGCCAGCAATGCTGCAACAAACCACACTCCAAAAACACATGCTGCTGCAACCATCACAGGATGTTCACTTGCCTCTATCATGCCAACCAAAGCATGGCCAACAAATGTTATGACCAGCAGAATGAAAATGAAGATGGGTGTGTACACAAATGCGTTCCACAGAAATTTTTTCATTCCCCATCTCCAGCTTCTGTTGGCTGCTCCGACAATGAATTTTCCAACCGAAGTTTTTCTTCCTCTCGAATAACAGCAAGCTGCTTTGGTGTCAATGTCCCAACGTCAATGAGACCAACACCATATTCTGACTTCGTTCTGTTTTGTATCAGAATAGCATCATACAGAGCATCCCGCATATCAATGTATACTCGATCATTGGAAGCAGCAATGATCTGTGCTTCTGTGCTGTCAATCGAGCATTCAGAAACCCGAAAAGAATTCGGATGTGCTATGTTGTATGGATCGAAATATTGGATCACGAAAACTCGTCTGTTATCGCTCATTGTGTGTATCCTCTTACAAAGTCGGCTTCCATTTGTTCATCAGCCAAATAGTGAATTGGCTCTCCTACATATGCATGTGCCTTCGTGTATATTTTGAAAAACACAGCCCAAGAAACACTCCACTTGATGTCTTCTTGTGCTTCAAGGCGTTGCATTATTTCGCGATGTATTTTGTCCTTCATCTCATTCTCGATTTCTCTGCATCCAAACAGTCACAACATCCATTAGCTGCTTGTGCGTGTCATCAAACCATGCACTAACATGATAGTTATACTTGGTCGGTTCTGTGTAAAAGGGCAGATCATCGCCCTTCAAAGTGTCCATCCAAACAACAAAGTCAGGATCGATTCTGTCTCTCTCGAATTGATATTCACAAACGCAGTCGATGACTGCAATTTTTCCTGCTCTTACTATGCCATCTGAAAGCAGAAGCATTTTGTATCCTATGCCACAAGAGACAAAATCGTGACAACCAGAATACTTCTGGTAGTGCTCATTGACTTCTTCTTCGCCAAGATACACACCACCAATCAACTCTGAAAACGGTTTTGCCAGAACCGTTTTTCCTGAGTTTGGTCTTCCGCAAATCAGAATTTTCATGCACCAACCTCGTCATCGTCCAACTCAAATTGAGTTTGTCGATTGGCCGCAGCCATGCCCGACTGCATGAGAGCCTTCAACTCAATGATGTGCGCTTGCTGAAACAGATACATAGCAAGCTGTCGCTCAGTAAGTTTCGATTTGGTTGCTTGTGCAGTCGGATCGTGTTTCATGACACTGATCATCAGACTTGCCGTGACTTGATCGTATTCGGCTGACATTGCTATTTCTCCACATAGTGTGTCCTATCGATGCTGCAATCTTGCACACATACATACTCGTGTCAAGAGGTAATTTGAGGATCAACATGTGGACATATCAAGAGAAGCCGTTCATCGAAGACATGGCAGAGGGATTTGTTGGGTTTGTGTACTTGATCACCAACAAGACAAATGGAAAAAAATACATCGGTAAGAAGCTATTCAGCAAAGCAAAAACTTACCAGAAGAATAATCGCAAACGAAGAACACGCGTGAAGTCTGATTGGGAAATTTATACTGGCTCGAACGCATTACTCAATGAAGACATTAAACAGGGTGATGAAATCGAGAAGGAAATTCTGCATCTCTGCAAGAGTAAAGGTTGGGCATCGTATTACGAAACGCTCGAAATTCTACAGAGAAATGCATTGCAAGACGATAAATATTACAACCAATGGGTTTCCTGCAAAATTCAGGCGAGACATCTAACATAGAAAGGTTATGAAATGATCAATGAAGAAAACATGTATGAAGAACGCATCGCAGAATTGAAAGGTTCCAATGGCGATAAATGGTGTTGGTTGCGACAGGATACTGGTGCTTGGGAAGGTCCGTTGAAAGATTGGAATACATCTCACTATGAAAAATACGTAGAACCAATCGAGCAGAAAAATGTTGTTGTTACTGCTGGTGGAAACATGGGTTTGTATACCAGAGCATATTCAACCCTCTTCAAAAGAGTGTATGTATTCGAACCAGACCATATCAATTTTCATGCGTTGGTTCGCAACAATTTAGCACACAACGTTTTCTTTTTTCGGGCTGCTCTTGGTGCCACTTCTGGATGGTGTACTATCGATCCAAGCAATGACATAGAAAACGCTGGCATGCACAAAGTCACCGAAAGACATGGTGGCATCATACCAGTAATGACCATCGATTCTCTCAATCTTCCTGAATGCAATCTCATTCAGCTTGATACCGAAGGCTACGAGCCACAGATCATTTCCGGTGCTCTAAATACTATTGAAGAGCATTCACCAGTTGTTGTTACAGAAGGAAACAACGCTGATATTACCAAAATGCTTGGTTCTATGGGATATCAAATGACTGGTGCCTCAAAAGCAGATTTCATTTACAGGAGAGTACAGAATGCCTGATGACAACAATGGTTGGGTTTGCCCGGTTTGCCACAAAGTTTTTGCACCAACAGTTAAGATGTGCAAGAAGTGTTCCAAACAACTCAAAGAGAGTGAACAACTTCTCGAAGAATAACGCAAAGTAAGGTGGCGTTAACTCTATTGCTAACGCCACCTTCATCATTATTCGTCTTCTTCAAAAGCATCCGATTCTTCATTGAGCAAATCATACGCTTCATCATATGCATCAGATTCTTCACGCAACGATTCAGCAAAATCCAAATCGTACCACTGAATATGTGGAATCATTTCATGATAAATTGTTACGCGCGTATATCTCGAACTGACGTGCTCTTCGATTGATTTCAAGAATTCTAGAACAACTTCTTGCATGTATCCCTCCTATATTTCACACTGACCAGCAGAACAAGCCAGTGCCTGCAACCCTTCTACCATATCAAGCTCTTCGTGGAATTCGCCCCAATTAATTTCTGTTGGGAAATCCTTGACCAACTCTTCATACTTATCCTTGGTAATGGTTTCATATGGTGCTTGTCGATAACTGCCGCCGTCATATGGCAAGAATGAGATACCAGAAACTTCGTCGAAATTTTTGTAAACCCACGCCCCAACTTCCATCCATTCATGTTCTTTCACAGAGATTGTAACAGATGGATTGTGCTCACACCAATTCTGTTTATACATCAGCCACATTTCCAGGTGCTGAATTGCACTGATATCATTTCTGCAAATGGCATCCTTTGGCGCTTTTTTGGGAAATGAGAAAACAACAGTGCTGGTTGGCTTCGTAACATCAGGCTCATTGGGAATTTTTTGTGTTATCATGAATTGAGTAAGTGGGTCTTTGATATCGCCGCGAACTCGACGAATATAGTACGGATCATGACGCTGATGAATTCCTGACGAGCTATCTGTAAGTTGACTGACAGTTCCAGAGGGTTTCACTGTTGTGATGGCAGCAGATTGAGCAATTCCCATAGCACTTGCGTATTTTTTGTTTACCTCAATTGTATATTGTCGCAATGCAGACAACCGCTTTTTGACATCATCGGTTGGTTTGTTCAACAATGGACAATCCATGATTCCAGTCATTGAAACACCAAGCAGCCGCTCTTCCTCAGCGTTTTTCTGCCAAATCTTCCTGAGATATGGAAAATGCGTAAACGACGCTTGAACAGTTCCTATTATTGTTGCCAGTCGAATTTTACGTTTCAGTGTTTCATCAATATCATCAGCACGAGCAACAATCTCAGTCAGATTGCAAAAGCTATTTGAACGAAGCAAAATTTCTCCACATGGATTAACACCCTGAATCAGACTTCCGTCTCGCCTTCCATTTCGATTGGCTTGTTTTATTGCTGCCTCTCGATTGAATATTCCTCGTTCGCCACTTTTGGATTCATATAACGCCAACCATTCCTGCATGAACATTCCAATATCTGGTTTTTCGTTATACACAGCACTGTTGTTTGCCAATGCTCGCTGCACATCATGTTCCCACCATGCTCCTGATTTAGCATGTCGCATACGATCATCTGATAGGTTTGACAGAGAAATCAAAGCTGATCTTCGCACGCCACCAACAACAACAACTTCACCAACCTTGCACATAATATCGTGGCACTCAATTGAAGTTAGTTTGCGACCACGCGCATTCCGAAACGTTGCAATAGTGAAATTGAATAGGTCTTCAAGAGGCTCTGGTCCAGAAGCTCGACCACCAAACGTTTTGAGCGGCGTACCAGCAACACGCACCTTTGAAAAATCTCGATTTGGAATTTCACCAGCATAGAGCATTGAGATGAGAACTCGAAAAGCCTTTGCCCAACCTTCCTTGGAATCCTTTACGATAATTGTACTATCGCTATCGAACATTTTTTCTGGGACTTCTGGCAGTTTGTTGATGTATTGACGCTCTACTGAAAAACCAACACCAGTTCCACACATCAAAACAAACATAGCCTCATCGAAGGCTTTGGGATCGTCAACAGCAATGAATGAGCAATTATAGAGACAAGTATTATCACGAGCCAATGCAGGACCAGCAGTCATCATTCCACGCATGGATGGCATTATTTCATGAGCCACAATCGCGTTACGTATTTCCTCCCATTCTTTTGGCTTGATTGCCGCATTATGTTTTTCATCAACATGAGACTTCATGAAATTGATATATCGATCAACCGTTTCTTCCCAATGTTCTCGACGCGATTTCTCTGGCAAAAATCTAGCATAGCGGCTTTTATGAATAAAGGATTCGTATAGTTTCATGTGGTGGCACTCCGTGGAACTTAAGTTTGTGGCTCTAGGGTTTTTATCGCTGAAACAAAATCAGCTTTTAGTTTCTTGACACGTAATAATAGTCGTTTTGCCTCCTGTATTTGTGTTTCTGATTGTTGAATTTCTTTCTCTATACGATCAATCTGAAGTTGATAGCCGTCTCGTTTTTCTTTGAGAGCATCAAGCACACTATTGTCCATCACACAACATCCTTCCACATAACATCAATTCCACCCAGACTGGTTTCTAGAAATGGATACAGCGATAGAAGTATTGCTTTACACTCCTTGGCAATTAGCCGGTGTTCTTTTTGTGTTTCTGGTCCTTCTCTCAATGCAACGTATGTGATCCATGATCTGAGGTTTCCATTCATGTACATACGGCTCATGACCATTCCTTCTGGAAGAACTGCTCTGGCTTGTTCTTTGGCTATTCCATTTTCAATGGCCCATTTGTATGCCAGTTTACATTCGTGCATTATCTGCTCTTGTTTCAAAACCCAGGCACGATGCAATTCTTCATCATTCACTTCAATGCTATTCTGTCGATTTTTGCTATCTTGAAGTCTTGATTCTCGAACGCTATAACCAAGTTCATTTGGGTCAGCATAGCGTTGTGAGAATTCCTGAAAACTGAATGATCTGTGCCGCAAAATTTGTCTCGCAATATCTCGCGTTGTATTGATTTCCAAAATCACATTGGCCATTTCGAAAACTGACCAGTGTTTATGTTTGATGCAATAGTTGAGAAGTTTTTCTGCTGTCTGATTATTATTCTGATTGGAAGGATTGGAAACTCTGGCACAATATGCCATCAATTCATGCGGTGGAGATTCATAATCATTTTCTGCCTGTGTGTGTGCAATCAACTTTACTGTATCCATGAATAGCTCCTTATTTACTAATCACACTTCTTTAATGTGTACCTCATACACTGGTATTTCACTAAAAACAGTGTTTTTTCTAACGATATCTAGAATTTCCCATTGTCTATTTTGACCCAAAGTGGAAAATTTTTTCACATCCCCGACAGTGAAATTTTCAAACCATCGAAAATGTGTCAACAGTTGCCCGTTCTCTATGAAATGAACGTAACCATAAAAACGATCTTCGATCACCGACAATTTTCATCCCATCCATCACAATCCTCCATAACTTGCCATAAGATTTGCTGATTGACTTGCCGCCAGATTTGCCGCCAGACTTGCCACACAACTTGATCATATACTTGCTCCAAAACTTTCTGATCGACTTGCTGATCGATTTGAACCAAGAATGATTTTACGTTATACATCATAATCATCCATGATTTGCCAGAAGACTTGCTGATTGGCTTGCTTATTGACTTGCCGCCAGACTTTCTGATTAACTTCCTGATCTACTTTCAGATTGACTAACCAAGCAACTTTATTCCAGACTTGATGTGCGCCGCATCCGAATGTTTTATATATCAATTCCATCATAATCATCCATAGCTTGCCGCTTGGCTTTCAACCAAACTCGATCCCCAACTTGCCACCATACTTGCTGATCAATTTGCCGCCAGACTTGCTGATCGAATTTCCGCCTGACTTGCCGCAAGACTTTCTCTCTGACTTGCCATCCGATTTGTATATCAATTCTCGCGTTATCCATCAAAATCCTTCCAAAGTTGAAAATAGCCTTGCTGCCAGCGTTGCCGATTAACTTTCTGCCAGAGTTGCCACACAACTTGATCATATACTTGCCCCAAGACTTTCTGACGAACGTTTTCCAGACATTGCGCATCGATAGAAGAAAACCCTTGCTGCCCGACTTGATCAACGATTTTTATTTTATTCATCAAAATCATCCACCAATTGACGCCAATATTGCCACTGCTTTATTTCTTCTATTCGTCTCCTACCCTTGCTTTGTATTCTCACAAACACTTCCATGTAAATATTACGAGATACATGACACGAAACATTCAATCTCGACGCATCAATATGATGCAATGCAGAATCCTTAGCACCGACCATAACCAAACACCCATCTGATAAAAAAAACCGGCGTAGGTTTCCCCACGCCGGTTACTCCTACCAACTCAAACAATACGCACTACTAGTCCTGAACGCGACGATAGCCTTCTGGCGTGTACTCGCGCTGACGGATGATTCTGTAGTCACCCGGCTCAAGGAGCAGAGATTCGTGTGTATCATAGTCGCGAAGGTGAGTAAGCTCACTCGCGCGATGAAGCGTCAGAAACGCTTCAAGTTCGTTGTCCGGGTTTTCGAACATGCTTGCATCATTACGATCCAGCACGTGGTGGTGCCCGGTTTCAGAGTGCGTGACAATCAGGTGGTTCCCTTCCGGCGCAACCTCTTTCAGATTGCTTCGGTCGAAGCTGTCCACACGCATGATCATCACATCACCCTGAGCAGCGATTTTCTTGAAAGTTCTCATATTACGTCCTCACTTCTGGTTTGACAAACTCGTTGACATCGATACCCCATGTGCTCGCTTGCGCTTCCATGGCAGTATTGACATCAGGCGGCACGGGAATGGCAAAAAATCGTCCAGTCCCACACTTCACACGCAAGAACCTTTCGGTTCCAACGTCAGGGAGATCGACTTCAAGCAGAGTGCCGATCTCAGGATCATCATCCTGATGGATGACCTTGGCATCAAGTTGGTTGAGAACGCTTTCCCACCCAACGATTTCAGAAAAACACCGGCGCTGTTCGATGTCTTCCCACGTCAACGCGATACGCGGATCGAGTTGGCTTTTCGGCGTCATCAGCCATTCACGCGGTACACGCGTGCCATGCCAACAACAAACAGTCCAACCATCGCGATAACGCAGCGAAGGTCCTTCTTCACTGTGTTGCCGCCCTTCGTCATCGAGTTTGATGAATTCGGGACGATTGACAATCACAGCAACATCCTCTTCCCACCACACGTTGTCACAGGCAGAACAGAGTTCTTCAAAAACCTTGAAGTTTGCGAGCGTTTCGTTCTCCCAATTGAGAACGTCACGGAAGAAGGTGATATAAGCGCACGAAGAAACTTGCGAAGAACCGCAATACAGCTTCGAAATCCCATCGTAACATTCTTGTTTTGTTGGCTCACGGCCAAGCTGATGTTCCAGGCCCATCTTGATTGCTGCAAACGGGGAGTCTGCAAAAAGCACAGTTGGGCGCGGACGCTCGATGATGTCGTAAATTTTCAGAACACGCTCTTTTGCGTACTCGAAATCCACGGGTTCAGTGGAAAGACCAATCTTCACCCATTTCTCAGTCCAACCAGGAATTTGTGCTTCCTGTTCAGGTGTCATGCTCTCGATTTTCTCAGGCATATAAAAATCCTATTGTTTCTGCCGTCACTCAAATTGTCTACCACAAGTTCTATTTACTGTCAACAACCTTTTACATTTTTCTGCTCCCTCTGTTCAATGTCTTAACCTCTTCAAGATGAACACACCCTAGCAAAGTTGTGTGGTGTCGTCAAGCACCTTTTTTAAAATCTTCCCTCGCCTGACTTATGAAGTGTTTTTCGAAATTCATATTAGCGTTTATAGCTTTCCTGAGTTGCCATCTGACTGCTATGTTGATACGTACGGCTTGCAATGCAGACAGGAATCTAATCGACCCAACTTTGCTACATATTGTCATGATAATCATCCATAACTTGCTTCCTGGCATCCCGCCAGACTTGCTCATCGACTTGTCGATAGACTTGCCACCAGACTTGCCAATTGATATGACGTTCGACATACAGCCAGAATTGATCATTGAGTTGATCCCAGAGTTGCTGATCAATTTTCCGCCCGACTTGATTATTCATTTGCTCTTCATTCATGATAATCATCCATAACTTGCTGCTTAGTTTGCCACCCAACACGCAAATAAACATCCTGCACCTGTTCCCATTCTACTATATTCCATACTTGCCGCTTGAGTTGTATACTTAATTGGTTTCTGGATGTCTCATAGACTTGCTCATAGATTCGATAGTGGATTCGGTGTTTAATCATGATAATCATCCATAACTTGATGAACAACTTTCAAATTGCATTGCTCTTCGACTTGCCGATAGACTTGCCGCCAGACTTGCACTTGGGCTTGTTGCCATAGTTGCTGCCCGATTTGCCGATTGATATGATGTCCGACATACAGCCAGAATTGCTCATAAACCGGATCGTAGATTTGCTCTTCATTCATGATAATCCTCTTTCAATTGATCCACTTCTTGCCGCCCGACATGCCACCAAACACGCCCATCCGCTCTCCACCAGACAAATTCTCTAACAATATATCGAATATCTTTATCAATACACTTCCAGACTTTTGCGTTGAACACAACCAAAAATGTTCTGTCGATATCAAGATGCATGAAAATCTTCTCTCGCTTGTTGACGCGCTTGTTTGTCGGCTTGTAGTCTCGTGTTTTCTAAAATGTCCCACCAAACCGGCACATAAACTGCGCTATTAATATTGTCCACCATCATATTCCATATTGGAGTTTCAACTTTCTTCTCAACTTCAATATCAATCCTCATGATAATCCTCTTTCAATTGATCCACTTCATGCCGCCCAACTTGCCGCCACCAAACACGTCCATCCGCTCTCAACCAGACAACTTCGCCAACAAGATATCGAATATCTCTATCAATATACTCCCAGGTTTTTGCGCATGCATTCGCCCAAAACGTTTTGTTTATATCAGTAATCTTCATGATAATCGTCTTTCAGTTGCCCATCAACTTGCCACTTGAGTTGCATCCAGACTTGATGCCTAATCACGCCAATCATCCTTCAATTGCATCTCTGCACCCCCTCCCTGTTGCGCCCACAATCGATCATCAAGCTTCTGTTTGATTTGCTGCCAGAGTTGCCATTCAACAT
>Ga0180436_10000601_pt1 | contig 36598 bp, 30 predicted proteins | sample SS_ome_2_FD_132434 | JGI IMG/M metagenome (GOLD analysis project Ga0180436, IMG submission 132434) | Hypersaline lake sediment archaeal communities from the Salton Sea, California, USA - SS_3_S_2 metaG | ecosystem: Environmental > Aquatic > Non-marine Saline and Alkaline > Hypersaline >... | reverse complement strand
GTGTTTGGGTACTATCTCGAAGTGACCAAGGCGAATGCTTCCCAGGTTCCGGAGGAGTACCAGCGCAAGCAGACACTGGTCAATGCCGAGAGGTACATCACTCCCGAGTTGAAGGAAAAGGAAGATATGATCATGACCGCCGAAGAGAAGATCTTCGCGGTCGAAGAGGCTCTATTCGCCAAGCTGGTCGCCTTTGTCGGCGAACAGATTGAATCGATAATGATGGCAGCCAGAGTGGTTGCCGAAATCGATGTCGTGGCTGGCCTGGCCGAGTTGGCCGTGAAACGAAGCTACACCCGACCGGAGATTTTCTCCGACGGTCGCCTCAACATCACCGGCGGAAGACACGCCGTAATCGAGACCGTGATTCCTCCCGGTTCATTCGTCTCCAACGATGTCGTCCTCGACGACGATGCCAACATTGTGATCCTGACCGGACCCAATATGTCCGGTAAATCGACTTACCTCAGACAAATCGGGTTAATCGTGATACTCGCGCAGATTGGTTCCTTCGTTCCGGCGGACAAAGCGGAGATCGGTCTGGTTGATCGCGTGTTCACCCGCGTGGGAGCGCTGGACAATCTCGCCCGGGGGCAGTCGACCTTCCTGGTAGAGATGGTGGAGACGGCCAACATCCTTAACAACGCGACCGAGAAGTCTCTGGTACTTCTGGACGAGGTCGGGCGCGGTACATCTACTTTCGATGGTCTCTCGGTGGCATGGTCGGTGGTGGAACATATCAACGAGAAGAACCACAGTCGCACCGTCTTTGCCACTCACTATCATGAACTGACTTCGCTGGCCGAGATCTACAACGCGGTGCGGAATTTCCAGGTAGCCGTGAAGAAGTGGGAAGACCGCGTGATCTTTTTGCATCAGATAATTGAGGGGGGATGCGACGACTCTTACGGTATCGAAGTTGCCAAGCTGGCCGGTGTACCGCGCAAGGCTATCTCCCGGGCGCGGCAGATTCTCAGGCTGCTCGAGTCGGGCAAGTTCAACCGCAGCGAGTTGGGACAGGGGATTCTAAAGGAACGTCTACAGCCGACCCTGTTTGATCCGCAACCCTCCAGGGTCGAATCGATGCTCGAGGAAGTCGAGGTCGACAACATGACACCGCTGGAAGCATTGAACCTCCTTAAGAAACTGAAGGAGGAGTTGTGATGACGGAAGCACCGAGAGTCATTCGACCTTTACCTGAACGAGTGGTCAACAAGATTGCGGCCGGAGAAGTGATTGAGCGTCCGGCGGCGGTCGTCAAAGAACTGGTTGAGAACTCACTCGATGCCGGCGCCACACGGATCGACATCACAGTCGAGCAGGCGGGAGTCAAACTGCTCCGTATCGTCGACAACGGTCACGGCATTCCTGAGGAGCAAATCGAGATTGCCTTCTCACGCCATGCCACTTCCAAGATCAGCAGCTTTGATGAACTCGACGAGCTGTACTCCTATGGATTCCGGGGCGAGGCCTTGCCCTCGGTGGCTTCGGTCTCGCGTCTGAGGATGGTCTCACGCGCGGCAGGAGCCGACAGCGGAACCGAGCTGGTCATCGAAGGTGGTGTCGTCCTGTCGCGAAAGCCGATCGCGGCTCCTCCCGGCACGACAATCGAGGTGGAGGATCTGTTCTTCAATACTCCTGCGCGCCGAAAGTTTCTTAAGGCCGACTCCACCGAGACCCGCCACACCGCGCGCACGGCAACCGCCCTGGCCCTGGCCAGCCACAACGTCGGCTTCAGTTTTACCTCCAATGCTCGCGAGGTCTTTTCGGTGCCCGCCGACCAGACCCTGGGAGACCGGGTATCACAGCTGCTGGGCAAAGGGAGAAGATTTGTCGAAATCAAAGGTGAGTCGCCACTGGTTTCGATCGACGGTTTTTTGGGTACGCCCGACATGGTGGCCAACAATCGCTACGGCTTGTACTTGTTCATCAACGGTCGCTACATCTTCTCACCCGTCTTGTCGCACGCTCTTCGAGCTGCTTACGGAGAGATGATCCCAGGGGGAAGTTATCCTGTCGGCGCGGTGCTTATCGGAGTCAACCCGCGAACTCTGGATGTAAACGTCCACCCCTCTAAAACAGAGGTCCGCCTTTCGCGCGAGCGTGAGGTGCACGAAGCGATTCGGAAAATGGCCAAGGAGGCTCTTCGGCAGGACGGCATAATCCCCAGTATACCGCACACTCCAGAGGCAGCGTCCGGAGGTTCGGTGTTTGCCCCGTCACAAGAACCACCGCCGGCCCCACATATTCCGGGAATCTACTCGCGACCGGACGATCGTCTGGGAGTCGTTGGTCGGACGTTGGAGAGTGCAATCCCACCGGCATCTTCCGGTGCACCGGGTTCGGTGGATCCTCACACCGGTGAGATCCACGAGTCCGCTCAGCCGGCGTCGCCATCGACCGGGCCCGCTACCGGCTATCGCTTCATCGGGCGACTCGGGGAGTTGTACCTGCTGCTTCAGGCAGGAGATGATCTCTACATTGTCGACCAGCACACAGCTCACGAGAGAGTGCTCTACGAAGAGACGCTCGCTCGTATCGACGACAGCTCAGTTGAAGCACAGGCGTTGCTGTTCCCCGCTAACGTTGAACTCAGTCCAGAGCAGGTGGCGCTTTACGATGATTCCAGCGAAGTCTTATCCAAGTCAGGTTTTGTCTCCGAGCCGTTCGGCGGACGGACCGTCAAAGTCGAGGCGATTCCCTCGGTCATGGCCAAGAAATCGCCGGAGGAACTGTTTCTGAGAGTATTGGATGATATCCTTTCACTCCGCAAGACCGGCTACGATATCAAGAAGGCAACCGCTCAGTCAATCGCCTGCCGGGCCGCAGTCATGGCGGGGGACAAGCTCACCGATCGCGAGGCAGTGCATCTGATCGAACGACTGATGGCTTGCCGCGACCGCTACGCCTGCCCCCACGGGAGGCCGACATTCGTAAAGGTCGACCGTCAAACCCTGGACAAACAGTTTGGGCGAATCTAGCGACTACAGGATTCCGGTCATCTGCGGCCCCACCGGGTCGGGTAAGACTTCCTGTGCCGTCAATCTGTCCGAACACTTCCCGCTTGAGATAGTCAACGCCGATTCCCGACAAATCATCAAGCACTTGGATATCGGAACCGCCAAGCCGACTACCGAGGAATGCAACAAAGTGCCGTTCCATCTCGTCGATATAGTCGAACCCGGCGACCGATACTCCGCCTTCCGGTTCATTCATGATGCCGAGAACGCAATACTGTCCGTTCGCGAACGTGATCGCATCCCGATCGTGGCAGGAGGAACTGGGCTGTATCTTAAGGCACTGGCCGAAGGAGTGGTCGAGATTACCGAAAGCGACATGGAAATCCGCAACCGACTCGAACAAGAGATGGACCGTCTGGGGCCGGAGGCAATGCACGACCGACTCAGCCAGGTAGATCCGCTGGAAGCGGCGCGCGTGCATCCGAACAATCGCATTCGAGTCGTGCGGGCGTTGGAGCTGTTCGAGCTGACGGGAAAGTGCAAATCTGAGCTGGTTGAGACCGAGGCCTACGTCAAGCCCAACTTCAGATACGAGTTTTTCTGCCTGCAACCTCCGCGAGAACTGCTGTATCAACGTATAAATGAACGAGTGGATCAGATGATGGCCGCGGGGCTTCTTGCCGAGTTGCAGGGGCTGGTCAAGGCCGGTATGAGAGACTCAATCCGGAAATCGAAGGTAATCGGCTATGACGAACTCCTGGATTTTCTCGAAGGAAAACGGACCCTGGAAGAGTCGAGAGCCTTGATAAAACAGAACAGTCGTCGCTATGCCAAACGTCAGATGACTTGGTTTCGATGGCAATCTGACGGCAAGACGTTCGAGGATTCAGCAGCCCTGGAAGCCGCTGTGTCGCAAGAACTGAGGCTGATTGCTCAGACTTAAATCTTGCATACCGGAGTAAACCTGGATATTATCAACAACTTGAAGGACTGCGCGTTAAACCCTATCGGCGACGGTACCGATAACCTGAGCAGATGGATGATCACCTTGGAATGAGGGCGAAAACGTGAATTGCTGTTTAACACGGACTGTTACTAGGGCCTTAGCTATTGTTCTGATATTGTCTTTCGTTGTCGCGGCCGGATGTTCCGGCAAGCACGGCATGAATAGCCCCCGGATGTACGGGGAGCGACCAATCCAACCGGACACTTCAATCCTGGACAGCCGACCAAGCGGTCCCGACGTGGCAGCGATCGAAACCCGTATGTCGACCTTGTCGCATCATCAAAAGCAAGCTCGTCGCAGCAACGACAAGGATCCCGACCAGGTGCCGGAGACCGCCAGTGCCAGCACGCCCGCAAAGGAGATCAAGCGAACCACCGACTCTCGCGCTGTGTCGTTCGGAAGCGCCGATATTGACGATTCCTCTTCAGCCGTGGACGACGAGATCTGGCGCAGGTTCGAACTGGCCGAAGAGTACTACCATATGGGCGCCATGGCCAACCGCGATGCCAGTTGGGAAGAGGCCCAGTACTACTTCGAGAAGGGGATGAAGATCCTCGCCAAACTTGATATCGATTCCGACTCGCTCATGACACCGGAAGCGGTGAAATACAATCGTCTGCTGGACAACTTCGTAGCCGACTACCGGGCCACCTTGCGCTCGCTGGGTCATCTCGAACCAGGTGTTTCGCCTGCGGTCATCGTCGAGCGATTCAGCAACATGTCGCCGGATCTCGGCAGCGACTCGGTCAAGGTGTTCAAGAAGGAAAACGAACCGACGCAGATTACTTACGATCTGCCGGTAAAAATGAACGATCGCGTCAAAAAATCGATCGTATATTTCCAGACCGTGGCTCGCAAGGCCTTCGAGCGCTATCTCAATCGCATGGGACGATACACGCCCATGATGAAGGAGATCATTGCCGAGTATGACCTCCCGCAGGACTTTATCTATCTTTCGCTGGTCGAATCGGGATACAACCCCCACGCCTATTCCTGGGCTCGCGCCATGGGGCTGTGGCAATTCATATCGTCGACCGGGCGATTGTACAAGTTAGACCGCGACTGGTGGATAGATGAGCGCAAGGATCCGATCAAGTCGACCCACGCCGCCTGTCAGTATCTCAGAGACCTACACGAGAGGTTCGGTGACTGGGAACTGGCGATGGCCGCCTATAACGGCGGTCCGGGCCGAGTCAGCAGGATGATGCGAAAGCAGAAGACCAACGACTTCTGGAAGCTTCGCCTGAAACGTCAAACCATGGATTACGTGCCGCTCATCTACGCTGCTGCAATCATCGCCAAGAATCCCGAGAAATACGGATTCACGGATATCCAACTGGAACCGGAGGTAGTCTGGGAGACAGTTGAGATTGATCGCTGTCTCGAGTTTAAGACTATCGCCAAGCATCTGGGGACGACAGAAGATGAAATCAAACGACTAAATCCCGAGCTGCTTCGCAATTACACGCCGCCCCAGGTCAAGAAGTACAACTTGAAAATCCCGGTTGGTTCCAAAGAGAAGTTCTTCGCCGCACTTGACAAGATGCCATCGCCGGCGAAGACATCCTGGGTGAAGCATAAGATTCGTCGCGGCCAAACCGTGAGCCACATTGCTGCCAGATATGGCGTGTCACAATACGCAATTCTTCAGGCCAACAACCTTTCGCGTCGGTCCCGCATCTATGCCGGGAAGACACTGGTGGTGCCAGTACCGCTGGATCGCTCGGGTGGAGGAAGTTCCTCCAACAGTAATCGCGACTATACCGCCGACGGTTCGATCTACACCGTTCGATCGGGCGACAACCTTTGGGATATCGCGCGCGCCTTCGGTACCTCGGTCAACAAACTCCGCCGGTCGAACTACATCGAACGCGGATCGCGCATTTATGTCGGACAGAAGCTGAAGATTCCGTCCTCGGCCACCAAGCTCAAAAGCAAGTCCAAGAACAACACGCAAAAAACTACTTATGCAGCCAAGGGCAAGAGCAGCGGCAAGTCCGGAAGTGGTACCAAGTACAAAGTCCGCCGCGGAGACACCGTTTGGGATATCGCTCGCAAGTACGGAACGACGACAGCCAAGATCCGCCAGCTCAACGGCCTCAGCCGCTCGAGTCGAATTTATCCGGGTCAGATTCTAACCGTAAGCGGCAGCGCTTCCGGTGGTGACTATGTGGTCCACAAAGTACGCAGAGGGGAGACTCTAAGTCGGATCGCGCAGAAGTATCGTGTCAAAATGTCACGGATCATTTCCACCAACGACATTTCCGATCCCGACGAGTTGAGAGTTGGAATGAAGCTTAAGATTTACAGATAGCAGGAAGCTATGGCACGTAAGCGTGATGTAATTGTCGCAGTAGTAATCGCGGTCGCATTCTTGTTCGTGATTGCTATGTTCGCCCTGATGTTCATCGGATTGGCCGAAAGCGGCGGCGGAGACTTCCAGTTTGCCGGTTTGGGTGGCGATGTGGGCGTGGTTGAGGTCTTTGGACTTATCGACGAGTACAGTGCCCGCAGAGCGATCAGAGAGATAGATGATTTCGCCGACGGCTCGGTGTCTGCGATAGTCGTGCACATCAGTTCTCCCGGTGGCGGAGTGGCGCCCTCGCAGGAAGTCTATGATGCCATCGGACGTGCTCGAGAAGAGAAACCGGTGGTGGCATCGATGGGCTCGGTAGCGGCCTCCGGCGGACTCTATATCGCCTGCGCCGCCGATCGCATTGTAGCCAATCCGGGAACCCTGACCGGTTCGATTGGAGTGATCTTCCAGTATCACACGGCCGAGGGTTTTCTCGACAAGATCGGTGTTGAGACCGAGACGGTGAAGTCGGGCCAACTGAAAGATGTCGGCAGCTATTCCCGTAGAATGACAGAAGACGAACAGCAGATGCTTCAGTCGGTGGTGAACGACACCTACGAGCAGTTTCTGGAAGCAGTCGCCGAAGGCCGTGGTAGGACTACCTCGGAGATAAAACCGTACGCGGACGGGGCGCTGTTCACGGGACACCAGGCATTGAATTATGGACTGGTGGACGAACTGGGTGGTCTTCATGACGCCGTCAACCTGGCCGGTGACTTGGCCGACCTAGATGGCGATCTAACAGTAGTTCGACCCTACCGAAGGGACAGATCAAACGTATTTGACCTTCTGGGAGGGCTGGCTCAAGACCTGTCGGGAGAGGTGAAGAGCAAACTAGCAGGGCCAGAGTTGATGTATCTTTATCGCTAGCGCCTGCATATATCTTCAACAAATTTCTGGACAAAAGCGAATTTTTTCCTTTTATTGCTGGCCGGCTTTGCGTATCTTGTCGAACCCCAAAGGGTTAACGACTAGCGTCGACCTCAGGCGAGTCGGCACAGAACGGTTATGGAAAAGAGTAGAGTGAACATATTAGGACAGTTTTCCCGAGGGAGGATGCTGTGACTAAAGCGGACTTGGTCGAAAAAGTGGCCGAAAAGACCGGTCTTACCCGGACTGATGTTGCTGTTGTGATCGACTCGTTTCTTGACACGGTCAAGAAGTCGCTCGAGGCGGGACACAATATCGAGATTAGAGGGTTCGGCACCTTTAAGGTGAAATTGCGCAAAGCCAGGAAGGCTCGTAACCCACGTACGGGTGAAGTCGTGCCAGTTCCTGATCGCAAAGTCCCGGTTTTTAAGCCGTCGAACGACTTTAAAAACATGATAACCAGGCAGCCCATTTAGCCAACCAAAGATGGAGGATTGATGCCCAGCGGAAAAAAACGGAAGCGTCTCAAGATCAAGACGCATAAGCGGAAAAAACGGAGACGTGCCAACCGCCACAAGAAGAAGAAGGTCTAAGCGGTTTAGCTCCGTACCCTCGTTCTTTTCGGAGGGCAGTTCCCTCCAGACTTAGAGTCATCTTTCGAGTAAGGCATCGTGCAGATGCGGTGACTTGGTGGCGAATTGCATAGAGAGATTTCAGAGCGCCCACGCCTGATGGTATGGGCGCTTTGTCTTTTTTTGCGACCGTATTCGGACGGTTTTGGTCCAGTAAGCTCCCACAGACCAATCACTCAGTCGCTACTCGCTTAACCATATACAGTTATCACTCAAAAAACTGATTCTTTAGTTGTGCCTAAGCAACTTCTGCGCCGCATATGCGTACACTCCAAGAAGAAGACGAAAGGAACAAGCTTTGGAGGTCATATGGTAAGGCTCACAGTATGCACCATCGTGTTGGCAGGACTTCTGTTCGCAGGGGCCGCGATGGCAGACAACAGCGGCCGGATCTACGGAAAGATCTTGACGGTTGACGGTGATGAGTTCCAGGGGCTCATTCGTTGGGACAAGAACGAAGCGAGTTGGGTCGACCTGCTCGACGGCACCAAACAGCTCAAGAAGTCCAAAAAGAAAAGTCGACGACAGAAGTACTCAGAGCGCAAGCGTAATATCGAAGTTTTTGGCATTGGCCTGGGCAGTAGCAGCAATGTCTGGTTCAGCGGCCAGGCCCAGTCCGGAATTCGCTTCGGCCACATCAAGACTTTGGAAGTAGTCGACGACGACGCCGCCCTGCTTATCCTCAAGAGTGGCGAAGAAATCGAGTTCATACACGGATCATCTGATATCGGTACCGGGATTAGAGAACTGGTCATTGAAGACGATGTCGAAGGCGAAATAGAGCTGGTCTGGGACGACCTGGAGAAGGTTGAGTTCATGGCTACCGATGGCGGTCTTGAATCTTCTTTTGGCGATCGCCTCTATGGCACTCTGACCACCCGCCGCGGCGATGAGTTCACCGGCTACATCTGCTGGGATGTCGACGAAGTCTTTACCACCGATGTTCTCGACGGTGAGGAAAAGCGCCGTTCCCGCAAGGTAAAGTTCGGCAAAATCAGCGCTATCGAACGTTACAGCTCCAACGGTGCCTCGCTGACTATGAATTCGGGCGACGAAATGCTCCTTCGCGGCACTAATGATGTTGATGACGGCAACCGTGGCATTATCGTCTCCGATCCGGGCTTCGGCCAAGTCATCGTGAAATGGGACGAGTTTGATCGACTCGAGTTCCAGACCGCGCCACGAGAGATCGACTACAACCACTTTGACGGTGGTAAGAAACTGGCCGGTACCGTCTACACCGAGGATGGTGAGTCTTACACCGGTGAAATACGATGGGATGACGACGAAGAATACACCTGGGAAATCCTGGACGGTGACTACCGTGATCTGGAGTTCGATATCGAGCTCGGTCTGGTCAAGAAGATTGAGAAGCGGTCCTATCGATCTTGTGTCGTGACCGTCAAGGACGGCCGAGAGTTCCGTCTGAGAGGCTCCAACGATGTCGACGAAGACAACAAAGGAATCTATGTCATCGAATCCAACGGTGACGAAGTTGAAGTCGACTGGGAAGATTTCGAACGCGTCGAGTTCACGCACTAGCAACGGAGCAGGATGATAAGGAACGGAAGCCGGATCATCTTGGAAGTTGATATGACAAACCGCCCCGAGCAATCGGGGCGGTTCCTTTTTTCACGTATTCTCGGGCAGCACAATAGAGGGTGACGAGCATAAAAAGACCCCGGATGATGATCATCCGGGGCTCGTCTTGTCCAATCTTGTTCGAAAGAACTACTGCAGGCTTGCGGCAGTCTTGGCCTTTTCCAGTTCCTTGATATGTTCTCTGGCCTGTCCCACCAGGGTGTTGGCCTGAGTGTTGTTCTTGTACTTAGCTACAAACTCCTGCCAGACGCCGATGTTCTTTCCGTAGTTCTCGGGGTTCGAGGATTCTACCGCAATGGCGTAGTTGTAGAAAGCCCGGAACTTGGCTGGCTTGGCATTTGAAGCAGCCTGGAACGATGACGCGGCGCTCTTGTACTTCTCGCTGGCCAGGTAGAGCTGTCCCAGTGCGTAGTGGCCGTTGTAATACTTGGGCTTCTCCTGTACACATTTCTTGTAGGAGGAAATAGCGGCAGTTTTTTCACCGGTCTTGTCCTGGGCCTTGCCCAGCAGGAACCAGGTGTAGTAGTCGCCGCCACCGGCAGTGTGGCACGCCTCGAGGGTCGCAATGGCTTCTTTCCACTTCTTCAACTGAGCCTGGCTCTTGCCGAGTTGCTTGAGGACATCGGCGTTGCTGGCATCGATTCCCTTGGCGGCAGCGAAAGAGGCTTCGGCGTCGGCATACTTCTTCAGCTTGTACTGGACGCTACCGAGATTCTTGAAAGCGTCAAGACTGGTTGCATCCTTTTCCGATGCGGTCTTGAATGTGGACAGAGCGTTTTCGTAGTCCTTCTGCTCGAAGTAGATCACGCCCAGGTTGATATAGGCGTCAATATAGTTTTCGTCGGTGGTGATGGCCGCTTTGTAGGCCACTACAGCGCCGTCGATATCTCCTGCCTGAGCGGACGTGACAGCGGCATTGAAGTGCTCTTTAGCCTTCTCGGTGTCGGCTTGGACGTTGAGGGCAAAGGCGGCTGCGATCATGAGGATCGTAACTGTGAGTAACGGACGTTTCATTAAGATAACCCCATCTGTCAGGTTATTTGTTTTTCATTCCCTTTTACAAGCCAGCCGGGGTAGCGATCCCGGTAATTGGCCTATAGACTGTCGCGGTGCTTAGCGACTGCTTCGGCAATATCGGCGTGTTTGATGGCGAGTATTCGTGCTGCCAGGATCGCTGCATTCTTGGCGCCCGGGGAGCCTATCCCCATGCACGCCACCGGTATACCAGGAGGCATTTGAGCTATCGCTAGAAGCGAATCCATGCCGTCCAGGGCCGCCGGAAGAGGTACTCCGATGACCGGTAGATTGCTGTGAGCGGCCACAGTGCCCGGTAGAGCAGCAGCCAGTCCTGCCATAGTAATAAGAACTTCAAAGCCGTTCTTGTCGGCTTCTGAGGCCAACTTGGCGGTCTTAGTAGGATGCCTGTGAGCGGAAGAGACTTCGGTGACCGACTCAATACCCAGATCAGCGAGTTGCTTCTCGCACTTCTCGGCATACTCCATATCCGACTTGGAACCAATAAGAATAAGTACTTTTGCCATGATTTTGTCTAGGTGGACTCAATGGGCTTGGAGGCCCGTCCGCCAATGTCCTTGCGATAAGTTGCACCTTCAAACTTGATCCGGCCTACCATGCGGTATGCTTTCGACAGGGCCGTCTTAAGACTCTTGTCTCGAGCCATCACGCCCAACACGCGGCCGCCGGCGGTGACAATCTTGTTGTCTTTGCGTGCGGTGCCAGCATGAAAGACGAATGTGCCGTCTTCATGTTTGCCGTTTAGTCCGTTGATTTTCGCTCCGGTTGCGTACTTCCCGGGGTAGCCCTTGGAGGCCATTATCACGCAAGCCGCGGCTCCCTGATGCCAGGACAGTTTGCCCATCCCGGCCAGCTTCCCGCTAATCGTCGCCTGGAAGAGTGCCAGGAGGTCGGTCTTTAGCAAAGGCAGAATTGCCTGCGTCTCGGGATCTCCGAAGCGGCAGTTGTATTCCAGAACCTTAGGACCCTGAGGGGTGAGCATCAAGCCCGTGTAAATTACGCCGCGGTACTTGATTCCCTCAGATTTCAGACCAGAAAGCGTCCGGAACAGGATGTGTTCATTGATTTGCTCCATCGCTTCCTTGTCAGTGAATGTCGTCGGGCAATAAGCACCCATCCCGCCGGTATTGGGACCGCGGTCGCCATCGCGAGCCTGCTTGTGGTCCTGACTTGAAAGTAGGGGGATTATACTCTTGCCGTCGCAGAGGGCCATAACCGAGACTTCCTGGCCTCGCAGGAAAGACTCGACTATAATGCGCTTGCCTGCTTTGCCGAAGGTCTTCTTGACCATCATCTGGTCAATGGTGTCCTCCGCCTGTTGCAAGTTGCGGACCACCACGGCACCTTTGCCGGCGGCGAGTCCGTCGGCCTTGATAACTACCGGGAACTCAACCGATTTGCAAAATCCGAACGCTTCGGCCGGATTGTCGAACACTTTGAAAGGAGCTGTCGGGATGTGGTATTTGCGCATGAATTCCTTGGCGAATACCTTGCTGCCCTCCAGCTGGGCGCCCTTTTTGTTGGGGCCAAATATCTTGAGCTTGCGCTTCTGAAATTCGTCGACAATTCCCGCGTTGAGGGGATCCTCGGGACCAACTACGGTCAAGCCAATCTTGTTGCGAGAGGCAAAGTCGACCAGCGCTTTGGTGCTCGAAGGCTTGATGCGAACGCACTTGGCCAGGTTACCAATGCCCGGATTGCCCGGAGCGCAGAATATTTTGTCGACCTTTTTGGACTTGTTTAGTTTCCAGACGAGCGCATGCTCTCTACCGCCAGAGCCAATTACTAATACATTCATCTCACTTTTCCGCATATCTCATGAAAGAGCTAAGTAATAAAAGGTCCCCTTGAAACTCAAGCCTTTTTTTGGCGGGAGGCGGTTCGTGCCTGTCTGCGAGAGTTACTTTTGCAGTCGTTCTGTTATTCACAAGCCGACAGACTTTTGTGCGATCACCATTTGTTTTAAGTCGCATCTGGGGAACGATTTCCTTGGACATATTCTGTTGACAACACGTCCTATGTATACTTTATTAACCAACTAATTGGCTGGAAGGCAGTGTGTGGTAAAGGAGTTTGAGGCTTCCACTGCAATTGGATTGGACCGTGAACGGCATAGCATTGAGGATGGGGTACATGAGAAAGAGCTCTTTGATCATAGCAATCGTAATCTTACTCGGCGCTAGTATTCCTGTTATGGCTCAGGACGAGGAGAGGGATCTTTTGGAGGTTTGCGTCTACGGTGGATATGGTTTTCCTTCGGGCGGAGCTTCCGATTTTGGTGACTCGTTGGGTGCCAAAGCTGGGTTACTCCTGGGTGGAGATCTCGGTTACTTCCTGCGATACAATATGGTTATTGGGTTCAACTTTACGTACACCCAGTTCGGAATCGATGCCACCGGCGAGGTCGGCGATCGAAGCCACCGGTTGTACAATCCCAACCTGTATCTCAAATACTACTTCATGGGTGAGAGCGACCTGGAACCGTACTTGAAGGCTCACGTGGGCATTGAAAACGCCAAGTTTACAACTCTGTTGTCCGATCCGGCCAAGTATCGCGCGACATCGTATGATCCTTCGCTGGCCTTTGGTTTTGGTGGCGGACTCTTCTATTACACCGCCGATTACAGTGGCATCTTCATTGAGGCCAACTACCATTATGCCAATACTGACGGCGCCAAGAAGGAGTACCTGGATCAAACCCTGGAGTTCGAAGACAACATCGCTGTCTTTGACATTCACGCCGGTATCCGCTTCTTGATCGGTTCCGGCGAATAGTATTCAGTCTGAAGATTTGAGCCCGCCTTGTTCGTATGGGCGGGCTTTTTTTGTACGAGGGTCCGTATCAACGAGGGGACACAAGGCGTGACGAATCGCAAGATTCTGGTTGTCGACGACGAAGAATCACAACGCAACCTACTCAAGGGTTTCCTGGCTAAACGAGGGTGGGATGTCACCGCTTGCGCCAACGGGGAAGAGGCGGTCGAGCAATACCGCAATCGCATATCACCCCTTGCCCTCGTCGATATGAAGATGCCCGGCATGAACGGCGTGGAGCTGATCGAACGCCTGCGCGAAATCAACCCCTTCGTCCAGGCAATCATGCTTACCGCCTTCGGTTCCGTGCAGACTGCCGTGGCGGCAATGAAGGCCGGAGCTGTCGACTATCTCACCAAGCCCATAGAAGATCTGGAAGAGTTGCTCCTGAAGCTGGAGCGCGCCTCGGAAAAGAGCCAGCTTGTCATCGACAATCAAGTGATGAGCGAACGGCTGGCGGAAGTGTTCCCATCGTCCGAGATCATCGGCGAATCGCCGGCGATGCAAAGAGTGAAAGAGTTGATCTCGCTTGTGGCCGGCAAGGACGCCACGGTGCTGGTCACCGGTCCTTCGGGCACCGGCAAGGAGTTGGTTGCCAGGGCGGTTCATGCCCTTTCTCCCCGAGCCGACAAAGAGCTGGTCGCGATCAACTGCGCCGCCTTCCCCGAGACACTACTCGAGTCGGAGTTGTTCGGCTACGAGAAAGGAGCCTTCACCGGGGCTGATCGTGCTAAACCCGGGAGATTCGAACTTGCCGACGGCGGTACCTTGTTCCTGGATGAGATCGGGGAGATGCCGCTGACAATGCAGGTCAAGCTACTGCGGGTGCTGGAAGCACGCACTATCCAGAGGCTGGGATCGGTGAAGGAAGTCGAGCTGGATATTCGGATAATCGCCGCTACCAATCGCGATCTCGACAAGATGGTCAAAGAGGGTGGGTTCCGGGAGGACCTCTTCTATCGTCTAAACGTGATCAACGTTGGACTTCCGGCGCTGAAGGATCGAGCCGGTGATCTCATGCTTCTTTCGGACAAATTCCTGGCTAAGTTTGCCAAGAAGGTCGGAAAGAACATCAAGGGCATTTCTGCCGATGCTGCTAAGCTGATGGTAAGCTACGACTGGCCCGGAAACGTGCGTGAACTGGAGAATGTAATCGAGAGAGCCGTCGTGCTGGCGCGCGGAGATCAGATAGCAGTTACAGACCTGAGCGGTCTCAGAAACAGCCATACCAACATACCTGCGCAGCGTTTGGCCCCGCTGGCCGAGATTGAACGAGACCACATCAAATTCTGCCTGGATCAGCTGGGTTGGAATCTCGGCGACAGTGCCGCACAGCTCGGAATTCACCGTAATACTCTTCGGACAAAAATCAAACAGTACCAATTAGTTAAGCCGGAATAACACAATTCCAGTGCAGGGGAGGACACGGGCGCACAATTGTTGTGCGTATGAGTTCGTTTGGACAGTTGTCGCTATCGCCTATGTGGATGTGGCGTAGTCGCTTATGATGTTCGGCATGCCATTCGCTTATAATCGGGCCAGCTACAAGCGAAAGGAGTTGAAAATGAAGAGACTTGTCATAATAACAACCGCCGCCATGCTGCTAACTCTGTCCCTGGGATGTGAGGATGAGGACACGATCTATGATCCGTTCCCGGCAGCTCCGCAGGGAGTTTATTCGGTTACGGCTGACAACGCGGTCTATCTGTTCTGGAACGGTCCCTATGAGGCCGACATCGACTACTACGTTATTTATCGTTCCTTCGATCCCGTTGACAACTACACTGAAATTGGCCAGCGTGTGGCGGCCGACCAGTCCAATCTCGATTTGTATGTTTACGAGTACATCGACGGAAGTGCCGTCAACGGCCAAACTTACTACTACGCTGTAACCTCGGTCGACATGGCCGGTCAGGAATCTGATCTCTCGGCCGAAAACGTCTTTGACACCCCGCGTCCGGACGGCGTTGGCGTGATCTATGATCACTTCGCCAAATCGGACTCCGGTGCCTTCAGCCTGAATCTGGGTCGCACGGTGCCCTATGGCAGTACTCTCGCCGATGTGTTCATCGATTCCGATGGCTCCGGCACGCTCTATATCAACGCCGATACAACCCTCAATTTCCAAACCAATATCCAGGATATGGGACACACTGCTAGTCTCGATGATATTGGTTGGGCCCCTGAAATCGGCTGGTCCGGTCTCGGCTGGGCTGAGTTGATTCCGGAGCACACATATGTGATCTGGACCGATGACAACCATTTTGCCAAGATCCGCGTGACCGGTTTTAACACTATCACCGGCAGAGTGGACATCGAATGGGCATTCCAGACTGATCCCGGAAACCCGGAGCTGGTGCCGGTCCAACCCGGCGACAGCCCGTCTAACATAGATTCACCGGCGCTCTAAAGGCGCCGGTGACCTGGATTCGAGAAAGGATTAGCTATGAACACTAAGATATCAACTACGCTTACGGCGGCCCTGGTGCTGCTGTTGACTTTGGGCTTAAGCCCGCATATCCGAGCGCTGCAGGTCGATGATGACGATCCTGTTGGCTATGATGAGAACTACCGCTATGACCGGTTCCTTAATGTGGAAGTCTGGACGAATCATAGTGACGGCGACTACTACATCGGGGACAACGTCCTGATCAACTTCCGGGTAAATCGCGATGCCTTTGTGGCTATCTACTCGATCGATTCCCGTGGCCGGGTCAACATGCTGTTTCCCTATGACCCGGGGATGGACAACTTTGTCAACGGCGGTGTTACCTACACCATACCGGGTCCCGACGATGGATTCGATCTGGTGATCTCCGGTCCGGAAGGGGTTGAGAACATCCAGGCAATTGCCTCCCGCGAGCCGATAGCTCTGCCCGATTGGTTCCCCGAGTCCGGTCTCTACTGTGACTGGGACGACCGCCACGACTACATGGACTATCTCAACAGTAAGTACTTCGTGCGATACGGCGGCCAGAGACTCTCTTTCGATAGATCAGCGATCTATGTCAACGAATGGGAGCGGCATTACTTCCGACCGATTTATCGTCCGGTTTATCCTTCCTGGACGCTTTATGGTAACGTCTATATCGACTATCCCTTCGGCAGGACGGTCTATATCGACGGTGTCTACTGGGGCGTGACGCCGCTTTACATCCCCCGGATGTACGTCGGTTGGCACACCATTACGGTCTACGACCACTGGGGTTACTGCTGGGAGCATGACTTCCATTCGACCCGATACCATACGGTGGTCCTGGATCATAGGATAATCCGGCCGCGACCGAATGTACGATCCAAGTACAAAGACATTCATGTTGTAGGCTACCGTGACCCGGTAAAACACGGCTATCCCAAGTATCACGACCGCAAGACCAAAATCCTGAGTTCGCCCAAGGTTACGCGCGGCAGCGTTAGCGGCAAGGTCACCGTCACCAAAAGCACTCAGACTACTTTCACGGCCGAAAAGAAGTATGTCCGTGGTACTCCCAAACTGGTCGAGACCAAACGCGGTTACGAGTCAGCCGGAATCGGCAATAAGAAGTCGGATACTCGCATCGGCACTCAGAAGCGAGTGACCAGCTCGTCCAAGGCTCGGACAACAAAGAGCGCCAGCTATGACAAAGCCAAGTCTCGCAGCGGCAAACGCAGCGTAACTTCCGGCAAGAGCTACTACGACTCGAAGTCGACCACCGGAAGTAGTTCCAAGAAGAGCTACCAGGGCTCGAGCGGTTCCTCCGGCAGCAGCGGGAAGTCTGGATCTTATCGCAAGAAGTCCGGCTCCAGCTATGAGCCGAAAGGCAAGAGCAGTAAGGTTGGTTCTTCGAAGAAAGGTTCTTCCAAGAGTGGCAATAAGAAGGCGACTGTGAAGAAGAGTCCGCCGCCCAAGAAGAGCGGTTCCGCCGGCAAGAGTCAGCCGAAAATCAAGAAGTCGACTCCGAAGAGCAAGCCTTCGAGCAGCTCCGGCAAGTCGGGCGACTCTAAGAGCTCCGGCGGGAAGTCCGGCAAGAAAAGCAAGCGCCGTTGAGCATTATGATTGCATACTTCGCACCGATAGGTTAGATTCTATTCGGAGGACATTGCCATGCTCAGACAAATCGCCATCTGTATAGCGTTGATCTTCGCTCTCTCGGTTGTCTCGCCGGTTGGCGCCGTGGACAAGAAGAAGAAGAAGGACACAAAGACCGAGAAAGTTCAGAAGAAGACACCCAAAAAGACTGCTACTAAGTCGAAGCCTAAGAAGAAGTACGACAGCTTCGTAGATAAGAACAACAACGGCATCGACGATCGCAAAGAAAAGCTGAAACCGAAGGAAACGCCCAAGAAAGCGGCTCCCAAGAAGAAGACCGAAAAGAAGAAGAAATAGCTTCTCAGGCATATCGAGTTACACGCCCGTGATCCAAGACGATCGCGGGCTTTTCTTTGTTCGATTGGATGTGATATGGGATTGTGGGGGAACAGTTTAGGCTTGACTTGGGTTGGATAATGTTGTACTTTAGCGAATGTATGACACAGGTGCTGCCATAATGGCAGTGCATCCCATCGCGCGAGAATCGATCATATGGCTTTCGAAAACCTAAGCGATCGCGAAAAACAGGTCCTATACAACCTGATCACGCATTATATCTCCTCGGCTGATCCGGTAGGCTCCCGGGTGATCGCCAATCGCTTCAGTATGGGTATCTCTTCGGCCACCGTCCGGAACACGCTTCAGGACCTCGAAGAACTCGGCCTGGTCGAACAACCGCATACCTCCGCAGGTCGTGTGCCCACCGATCGAGGTTATCGCCTATATGTAGACTACTTGCTACGACCGGAGGAGCTTTCAGCCTCCGAGAAAGAACTGATTCGCGGATCGGTCCTAAAGAGCGGCCGCGGACTCAGCGAAATTCTAGGTCAAACCAGTAAAATACTCGGCGAGATCACGCACCAACTGGGGGTCTCGATTGCACCCAAGTTCGACCGCGGTGTCCTGAAACGCCTCGAACTGATTCCCATCACCGAAGAACGACTCATGGTCGTGGTGGTGGTGGAGTCCGGTCTGGCTCGAAGCATCATCATTGAAGTCGAGACGGCCTATACCGAAAGAGAACTCCGCGATATCGAACAGGTGCTCAATGAACGATTGTCCGGTCTCAAGTTGGGCGAAATCCGTCAGACCATGGCCGAGCGGCTGGGGGATGTCAAAGGCGAGGGTCGTCTGGTCAAACTCCTGGTCGATGCCAGTCACACGATCTGGACCGACGATCGCAGCGAGGGGATTCATCTTGCCGGTGCCCAGCACCTGATTCAGCATCCGGAGTTCGCCGAGGTGAGCAAGATCTCTGAGCTTCTGCGACTTCTCGAGAACGGCCCGGCCATCAACGAGTTCTTGAACGAAACCGGCTCCGAGACCGGGCTGGTGATCACGATCGGGCAAGAGAACCGTTTTCTGGAAGTTATGAACTGCTCGGTGGTAGCCTCCAGCTATCGCGTGGGCAATATCTCCGGAACGATCGGAATCATCGGTCCCACGAGGATGCCCTACAGCAAACTCAGTTCAATTGTCGACTACACCGCCCGCACTATCAGCGAGGCGCTCGCAGGAATAGAGCACAAAGAAGGTGAATAGCGCATGAGTGCGAAGAAGAAGTTGGAAGTAGAGATTACCGACGGCGAGGCGGACGAATCCGCCGCCGAATCAACCGACGAAACCGCCGAGTCGGACTCGCAAGAGGAGGCACAAGAAGGGGCAGAGGTCGCTTCCGAGGCGCCGGAGCTGACCGAGGAGGAAGACCTGCAGCGTAAGCTACACGAGTCTGAAGACCGGTTGCTTCGTCTGGCCGCTGACTTTGAGAACTACAAGAAACGTACTGCTCGCCAGTATGACGATATGATGCGTTCGGCCAACGAACGTCTGCTTTCCCAGCTTTTGGACGTTATGGACAGCTTCGATCGGGCGATTGAGCAGGTCGATGAATCTAACTCGGCAGACAAGGTACTTGAGGGGATGAAACTCATCCACGGACAACTGGGCGACCTGCTGGGCAAGCACAACGTGAAAGCGATGGCCTCGGTTGGGGAGGCGTTTGATCCCTCTCGTCACGAAGCCCTGATGCAAGTCGACAGCGATGACGTTCCGGAGGGGAGCGTCGCTATGGAGATGGCCCGCGGATACACCATCGGAGATCGCGTCCTGCGCTTCGCCAAGGTGGGCGTGAGCAGCGGTCCTGCGGCCAACGAAAACGAGAATAAATAGCAGTTGATTGGAGATACGAGATGAGCAAGGTAATAGGTATTGACCTGGGAACCACCAACTCCTGTGTGGCCGTCCTGGAAGGCAAGGATCCGGTAGTTATTCCCAACCAGGAAGGAGCTCGCACGACTCCTTCGATCGTGGCGTTCGCCAAAGATGGTGAGCGTCTGGTGGGAGCTGCCGCCAAACGACAGGCAGTCACTAATCCGGAGAACACCCTGTTTTCGATCAAGCGGTTTATGGGGCGACGGCATGGCGAAGTCGGTTCCGAAGAAAAGATCGTCCCTTACGCCGTCAAGGCCAACGACAAGGGAATGGTTGTCGTGGATGCGGCCGACAGTTCGTACTCACCTCCTGAAATCGCCGCCATGATTCTTCAGTCGCTCAAGAAGGCGGCCGAGGACTACCTGGGTCAAACAGTCACTCAAGCCGTGATTACGGTACCGGCTTATTTTAACGACTCTCAGCGTCAGGCCACGAAGGACGCCGGCAAGATCGCCGGTTTGGAAGTACTGCGTATCATCAACGAGCCGACGGCGGCTTCGCTGGCCTATGGTCTGGACAAGAAGACCAACCAAAAGATCGCCGTCTATGATCTCGGCGGTGGTACTTTCGATGTCTCTATTCTCGAAATCGGCGACGGCGTCTTCGAAGTGCGCTCGACCAACGGTGACACGCACCTTGGCGGCGATGACTTCGATCAGGCGATCATCGACTGGATGGCTGAGGAGTTTCTGAAGTCGAACGGAATCGATCTTCGCAAGGACCGCATGGCCCTCCAACGCCTCAAAGAGGCGGCTGAAAAGGCCAAGATCGAACTGTCCTCCACGATGCAGACGAACATCAACCTGCCGTTTGTGACGGCGGATCAGTCCGGTCCCAAACACCTGGATCTGACTCTTACTCGCGCTCAGTTTGAGCAGCTGGTCGAGGATCTCATCCAGCGAACAGTGCGGCCGTGCAAAAGCGCCATCACCGACGCCAAACTGAGTGTGGGCGATATCGATGAGGTGGTTCTGGTCGGTGGTATGACGCGTATGCCGCGGGTCATCTCGCTGGTCAAGGAGCTGTTCGGTAAAGAGCCGCACAAGGGTGTCAACCCGGACGAAGTCGTTGCCGTTGGCGCAGCCATCCAGGGCGGCGTTTTGTCGGGTGATGTGCAGGACGTGGTCCTTCTTGATGTTACCCCGCTGTCGCTGGGCATCGAGACTCTCGGCGGTGTCATGACCAAGCTCATCGAGCGCAACACCACGATCCCGACCAAGAAGTCGGAGATCTTCTCCACCGCCTCCGATAACCAACCGGCCGTTTCGATTCACGTCCTTCAGGGTGAACGCCCCATGGCTATCGACAACCGTACTCTCGGCAAGTTCGATCTGGTCGGTATTCCGCCGGCCCCGCGTGGAATGCCTCAAATCGAGGTGACGTTTGATATCGATGCCAACGGCATTGTCCATGTCGGCGCCAAGGACAAGGCTACCGGCAAAGAGCAGTCGATCAAGATCGAAGTCTCCTCTGGTCTATCTGAGGAAGAAGTCGAGAAGATGGTCAAGGACTCCGAGAAATTCGCAGAAGAAGACAAGCAGAAGGCCGAACTGATCAAAGCCCGAAACGAAGCCGACCAGTTTGTCTATGCGACCGAAAAGACTTTGAAGGACCACGGCGACAAGGTCGACGAGGCCGAGAAGAAATCGATCGAAGAGAAGATCGAAGCTCTCAAAGAGGCCGCCAAGGGCGAATCTCTCGAAGCTATCACCAAAGCCCGAGAAGAGCTGGAGCAGGTCTCTCACAAGCTGGCCGAGGAAATGTACAAGGCTGCCCAGGCTGAGCAAGCTGCAGCCGGCGAACAGCCTGGTGCCCAACCTGGCGCCGAGCAGCCGGCCGAAGAGCCCAAGTCGGACGACGGTCAGGGTGCGGTCGATGCTGAGTTTGAAGTAGTCGACGAGGACAAGAAGTAGCCGCATGGAGAAACGCGACTACTACGAGGTTCTGGGTGTCGATCGGGGTGCCTCCGAGGATGAGATCAAGTCAGCCTATCGTAAGCTGGCTTTAAAGTATCATCCTGACCGCAACCGCGGAGATGATTCCGCCGAGGAGAAGTTCAAAGAGGCGACCGAAGCCTACGAAGTTCTCAAAGACGATCAGAAACGCCGCACCTATGATCAGTACGGCCATGCCGGGCTGGGGCAGGGCGGTGGATTCGGCGGCTTTGGTGGATTCGAGGGCGGCTTCGATATCTCTGATGCCCTTCGCGCGTTCATGCGAGACTTCGGCGGTGGAGGTTCGGTCTTCGATGACCTGTTCGGCGGCGGTGGCGGCCGGAGGAGTAATCGAGGCGAGGACCTGCGTATCAGGATCAAGCTCACGCTCGAGGAAATCGCCAAGGGAGTCGAGAAGTCGGTTCGAGTTAATCGTTTGATCAGTTGCCAGGCTTGTGATGGTTCCGGTGTGGCCGCGGGCTCGTCGAGGTCAACGTGTCCCCAGTGTCGTGGTGCCGGACAGGTTCGCACCGTGACCAGAACCTTCCTGGGAACGGTTCAGCAGGTCCGGACGTGCGATCAGTGCCGGGGAGCGGGAGAGATAATCTCCGAGCCGTGTACTACGTGTCGTGGCGAGGGACGCACTCGTGGTCAGTCCACGGTCAAGATCAACGTTCCTCCCGGGGTGTCATCCGGCAATTACATGACCATTGAAGGTATGGGCAACGAGTCCGGCCGCGGCGGCCAGCCGGGAGATCTTACGGCTATATTCGAAGAGGTGTCGCATGATATCTTCACTCGCCACGGTGACAATATCGTCTGCGACTTCCCGGTGTCGTTCACTGTCGCCGCTCTCGGTGGTACCGTGACGGTGCCGACCATCAGCGGAGAGACCGAGTTGAAAATTCCGTCGGGCACCCAACCCGGCAAGGTCCTCAAGCTCCGCAATCAGGGCATTCCGCACTTGCACCATGGCGGCAAGGGTGACCAACTGGTGAGAATCGTGGTGTGGGTACCGACAAAGCTCTCGTCCGAGGACAAGAAGCTCCTGGAGTCACTTGATCGCTCGGAGTCTTTCAAGCCGCCCGAAGCTAACAAGTCGTTCTTCAGTAAACTGCGCGAAACCCTGGGGGTATGATGAACGAAAGCGAAGGATCGTCACAGTTTTTCGAGGTTACTCTCGAAGTGCCGCAGCATCTGGGCGACGCCGTCTGCAATTACATCATCGAGAATATCTGTTCTGGAATGGTCCTGGAGGACGAGGAAGGATCAGACAACACCACCATAAAGTTCTATGTTCCATCGGATGGCTGGACGCAACATGAAGGCGGCCTTGCCGAATACCTGTCTGCCGTGGCAGACAACGAGCAGATCGATATCCCCGAGTTCTCGGCCAAGCTGATCTCATCGGCCAACTGGGAAGACCAGTACCGAGAATCGGTTACGCCGGTGTGGGTGGGAGAGGATCTTGTCGTTCGCCCGCCATGGGACCAGAGTCCGGTGAAACCAGAGTACGACATCATTCTCGAACCCAAAATGGCCTTCGGTACCGGACGCCATGAGACCACCCGCTCCTGCCTGAAGTTGATTCTGGAGCAATATGAGGGATCGGGGAGATTTCTGGACCTTGGCTGTGGCAGCGGTATTCTGGCGATACTCGCCGGGAAGATGGGGGCCGATTACATCAAGGCCATCGACTACGATCAACTTGCTTGCGACAACTGCGTCGAGAACTTTCAAATCAACAAAGTCGACACGCCTCACGACATCCTGTTCGGCTCGGTTGAGAAGTGTGACAAGGACGAACCCTATCAGTTCGTTGCGGTCAACATCATCAAAGAGACTATCCTTCCTATCCTGACTCGCCTGAAAGAGTTGGTGGCTCCCGGCGGACGACTACTTCTGGCCGGACTTCTGGCAAAAGACAAGGACGAGATCGAAGCGAGCTTGAAGTCGGCAGGTCTCGACCAGTTCGAGATCCTCCCCGACAACGAGTGGATAACTTTTAGTATTCGGCGCAGCTAACAATGGACGCACCGATATTCTATGCCCTCCCGCAAGACATTGTCGGTGATGACATCCGACTGGACAAGGACGAGCTGCACCACGCCTCGAAGGTGATGCGGCTGAGCGTCGGTTCGCAGGTGATCGTCATCGATGGTCAGGGGATGGCCTATCGTGGCGAACTAACCAGCCTGGACGGACGCTCGTCGAATCACGTTCGCTGCCATTCTACCATAAGAAATCTGGGCGAGACCATGGTACATCTGACCCTGGCGTCGGGACTTTCGACCGGCCACAAGTTCGATAGTGTCGTTCAGAAAGGGACCGAACTCGGGGTTAAGAGGTTCGTTCCCATTCTGGCACACAAGTCAAAAGCCAAGTTGGACGACAACCGCCGCGCCGAAAAGAGACTGACTCGTCTCGAGAAGGTTGCCCTGGCGGCGGCCAAGCAAAGTCGACGCTCCTTTATCCCTCAGATAAGCCACCCGATGTCCGTCTCTGAGTTCATCGAGCAAACCGATGAAACGGGACTCAACCTGATTTTCCACCCTTCCCGAGGAAATCAGCTCAACCAGGAGCTTGAGTCGGTTGGCGATGTTCGCCAGGTCAGTTTGCTGGTGGGACCGGAATCGGGCTTCACCGACGAGGAGGTAGAGGCCGCCCTCGGACGTGGTTTCAGACCGGTTTCGCTGGGGAATCGGGTCTTGCGTACCGAAACGGCCGGCCCCGTAGTTTGTGCTCTGGTTTTGAATCAGTTAGGCGAAATGTCCTAACCCAGTTGTGTAGCCTCTGAGAGAACTACCGATACAACTGAATATGGAAGCTATATGGTTCGTATGGACAGGTCTGCTCGGACTGGTCATCGGTTCGTTTCTGAACGTCGTGATTTACCGGTTGCCGCGCAAGATCATGTGGGCGCAGAAACGTTCTGTCTGCCCGAAATGTGACAAGCAGCTTAAATGGTACCACAACATCCCGGTGCTCAGTTTCGCCTTTCTCGGCGGAAAGTGCGGCTATTGCGGCACCAGGATCTCATGGCGTTATCCGCTGGTCGAAATGCTTAACGCCGGTTGCTATCTGTACTTTCTGTACAGCTACGGCCTCGGTTGGGAGTTCGGTGTCGCAGCGGCTTTGTCCTCGGCCCTTCTGGTGGTGTTTTTCATTGACTACGACCATCAGATCATTCCCGACTCGATCACCCTCCCTGGTATGGTCCTGGGATTAGCCTATGCCTTTGTCCCCGGCGGACTGACCATTCTGGAATCGTTCATTGGCCTGCTTGTAGGCGGTGGTTCGCTCTATCTGGTAGCGATCCTGGGAGATTTCCTCTTCAAAAAAGAAAGTATGGGAGGGGGGGACATCAAACTGGCCGGGATGCTGGGTGCTTTTATTGGCTGGAAAAAGATCCTTCTGGTCTTCATCTCCTCGGCTGCTATCGGGTTGGTAGTGTCAATTGCGATCATGATGTTCAGTGCCAAGCTGCGCGAGTCCCGAATGATCCCCTTCGGGCCGTTCATCGCAATCGCAGCCCTTATAGCGATCATTGCCGGTGATCAAATCATCGATTTCTACCTGGTCCAGGTCGTGGGCATACCGGTTCACTAGTCGGAAAAGGCATAACTATGGCGTCCCGACGAAACCGATTCAGCACCGAGGTCAACTTCGGTTTGCTGGCAATCATATTCGTCCTCTTGCTGCTGAACGTAGCGGCCAATTTCATCATTTTCAAGACCCGCAACGCTCAACGCGAGACGGTCGCAGACCGACTTCACCACGCCGCCTTTCGGGTGTCGACCGAATGGCAGCGGGGACAGTTCTCGGAGTTGCCTCCCGCCAAACTGGACGAACTCAAGGACCATTACCAACTGACCGAGCTTCTGTTAATTCCTGCGGGGCCTCGGGATACAAGCCTGCTCGAGAGGCGCAAATGGGCCGAGGCAATCTCGCGAGAACGAACTCACGGCATCGACAGCCGGCAAGTTGCATTGATCATGAACGCCACCTTCGGGACGATTCTGAACGGAGAGTCGGACCGGTTCTACATGCTTCAACTTCTGCCGAACGAGCGCGGGCGATCGCTTCTATTGGTCGGAACCGAAAACCGTCTGCTCGGCTACCTTGATGGCTTCGGTCAAGTTGTTTTGGTCGTCAGTTCCGCGGCCGGTCTCCTGATTCTCGTCTTGTATCTTCTGCTCTGGCGCTACATCGTCGCACCCTTCAAAAAGATCCGGCGACAGGCGGAGGAAGCCGGAAGAGCCGTCGATGATCAGGACGACGAAGTCGAGGCGGTCGTAGACGAGTACCGTCGAGTGATCGACGAGCTGCGCGACAAAGAAGCTGAGCTACTCAAGGCCAACAAACGTATCCGCCACAAAGCTGATTCGCTGGAGCAGTACAATCAGTATCTGCTCGGCTCGATCTCCTCGGGGATCGTGACGGTAGGCCCCGACGGCAGGATTGGTAGTATCAATTCGGCGGCCAGCGAGATGCTCGGAGTTCTGGATGAAGATTTCCGCGACACTCATTTCTGGGACCTGTTTGGCGGCAACGTTGAGCTGGTCAACCTGATCAGTCGAACTCTCGAGTGTGGTCAGAGCCAGCCGTACCGGGAAACCGAGTTCCGTTGCCTGTCCGGGCCGAAGATGGTCCTGGGAGTATCCGTGTCGTCGGTCTCTGACTCTGAAGGCGCGGCTCTGGGAGCTTCGGTGCTGATAAACGATCTTACCGAGGTCGGACGTCTCCGGACCGAGTTGGAGTCGCATCGAAGACTGGCGGCACTGGGGGAGATGGCCGGTGGTCTGGCTCACCAGTTGCGCAATTCGTTGGGTGCGATTGTCGGCTACGGAAGACTGATTCAGAAACGGCTGTCGAAACAGGGGACTTCGGTGGGCAGTATCGATTCACTCATGCAAGAGTCCAAGGAGGCTGAGGCCCTGATCGAGCGGTTCCTCGACTTGACTCGCCCCTTCAACTACAATCCGACCGTATCGTCCATCGACGATTTGATCGACGACATCCTGGATTCCTTCCGCGTCCGCCCCGACTGCTCCGAGGTGAAGCTTCGTATATCCAGGCGTGACTCGAGCAAGATTTCGGTCGACGCCCTCCTTCTCAAGCAAGCCCTGGCCAATCTGATCGAGAACGCGATTAACGCCCTTCCCGACAGTCGGGGCAGGGTAGAAATCAGCTGCACCAGCGACGACGGATGGCTGTCAGTGCATATCGAGGACTCCGGGGCGGGGATTCCCGAGGAGGACCTCGAGCGAATTTTCACTCCCTTCTATTCTTCGCGCCCCACCGGCACCGGTCTGGGACTGCCTCTGGCATCGCGAATAGTAGACCTCCACGGTGGTGGACTGACTGTCGACTCCCAGGTTGGAGTGGGGACAGTCGTATCACTTCGCTTTCCCCTTGTCGGCGACTCCGAAACCGACCAGAAGCGAGTCGAACAGGTCGATCGAGTCACTTCCTAACTCTGTCTCTATCTCTCCCCTCAGATTTCACTTGGGCTCGGATCGATATTTGTTATATTTGGGGCCGAGTTTTACAGGAGGAATCATGTACAGTGTTTCGGATTTTAGGCGCGGACTGCGCATTATCGTTGATGATCACCCCTACTACGTAGTTGAATACCAGCACTTTAAAATGGGTCGCGGCAAGGCCAATATCCGCACCAAGCTGAAGCACATCAAGACCGGTGCGGTGGTCGAAAAAGTCTTCTCTTCCAACGACTCTTTCAAAGCTCCGGATATGGAAGAAAAGAAGATGCAGTATCTCTACGAGGCCGGCGAAGAGTTTGCCTTCATGGATTCGCAGACTTTCGAGCAGATAGAGATCCCTTCCGAGAAGTTGGGAGATGCCAAGTGGTACCTGCTCGAGAATGAGGAATACAAAGTCTTGTTCCTGGACGGAGAAGCGCTCTCCGTGGACCTTCCGGCATCGGTGGTACTCGAAGTCGTCGAGACCGAGCCGGCCGCCCGCGGCGACACGGTCTCCAATGTCACCAAACCTGCCAAGCTCCAGACCGGATTGGTGGTGAAGGTGCCGCCGTTCGTCAAGGAAGGCAACAAGGTCAAGGTGGACACTCGTTCGGGTGAATACCTCGAGCGCGCCAACTAATCGATGACCTCTACTCGCCGAGTTATCGGTGTTGACGAATCCGGCAAGGGGGACTTCTTTGGACCTCTTGTAATCGCTTCGTTCTTGTCGTCCGATGCCGACCTCAAGATTCTTTCCGATGCCGGTGTGCGGGACGGGAAAGGGATCAGCGAGAATCGGCTGCTACAGATCGATCTCTACCTTCGACAGAATTACCAGTACAGTGTGACGGTGATTTCTCCGCATGATTACAACCGTCGCTACAAGAAGATCCGAAACCTCAACAAGCTCTTGGCCGAAGGTCACGCCGAGGTCATCGACGATCTTTCTCGCCGGGAAGAGGCTGATCTGGCGATCAGTGACAAGTTCGGCAAGACCGAACTGGTCGAGTCCGCGCTTGCCCGCCTAGGTTGTGATATCGACTTGAAGCAGATGGTGAGGGGAGAGAAGGTCCTCCAGGTCGCGGCCGCATCGATAATGGCCCGGGCCGAGTTTATCCGCCAGATGAAAGACCTATCGACCGAGTACACCATGGAGATTCCCCGGGGAGCCGCCGCTCATGTCGACGCCGCCGGGCGAAAACTGGTTTCGCTGTTCGGGGTGGAGGTTCTTTCCAAGGTGGCCAAGCTGCACTTCAAGAACTATCAACGGGTGGTCAACCCGGATCTGTTTGCTCGCTAAAAGAAAGACTTCTGAACAAGAAAAGCCGGGCGGCTAAGCCCGGCTTTCGCATTGGAGGGGGCACGACCCGACTAGAATCCGTAGCTTTTCAGTTCGCCCACCTGGGCGCCGTTTGCCTCGGAACCATCCTCAGCGTCGATCACGAACTTCACCAAACCGATACCGGTGACATACCAGTAGTAGTTGATCTGGCCGCCGGCACCCACGCTGACAATCTTGACCGCTTCGGTGTAGTAGTCGTCATTGTCGAGGGTGATCGGCTGCTTGCCGGCCACACTCATGGTGATGCTGTTTGACAGAGGAAGCGAGTTCTCGGGACCATCGGTATCGATGCCCTTGTTGTCATCGTTGTTGTTGATGTCGTCGTCGGACTTGTTGATGTCCGGGTCTTCGACCTCGATGCTGTCGGTTAGGTCCTCGGGTTCCTCGAAGTCATTCTTCTCCCAGCTCTTGCCGATAGTGAACGGCAGCTCCAGGACCTTCTCAGGATCGGAAGTCTTCGACGCATAATGATACACGGCGTCGTCCGTGTAGCGAACGTAACCGGTGTCGCGACGCCCGTTGTCACTGTAGAACAGCTCGATAACGCTGGTTCCAGCCATGTCGACTTCGTCGCCCGCCTCGTACTTGACCTGCTTCGTCACACCATTGGAGTACTCAACTTCGTAGATCGTAGTGTAACCCTCTTCCGTTGGGAAGAAAGCTGCTATTCCGGTAGAACGGCTAGTCTGAGCCGGGTTGAGTGCACTGTTGTCATCGGAACATCCTGTCCAGGTGAGGCATACTACACTGAGGATGACTCCGAAGACGATAGCCGCTTTGAATACACGCATTTTTGTCTCCCTCCGCGCCTTGGCGGGTTGGTCGTTTCGTTGTTTCGTCGTTGACCATGCAACCCCAATGCCCAACCTCGTGGGCTCTGTAACCGTTGTCCCCACAAGAAGTTGACCTGGCGTCACCACGCCGCCATCGGCCTCGGATCGAGCCAACTATGGAGACGGTCCCATAAAAGCTGGGTTGGAAGCTATCCCGGGATGCCCGGTCAGGTAAATCAGGTGGATGCCGATAACAATATAAACGCCTGCCAAAGATCGGTTTAGGAGATTGAAGTGGATGTGAGTTTTGTGGACTTGATGATCGCGATGGTACCCCTCGGAGGCCTGATTGTCTTGATGCGCTACAGAGAGATGATCTGCAAGGCAGACAGCTCCAGTTATCGCCAGATGGCGGGTGGCACGACAGTGTTGACAATCGTCTCGGTATTGACGTTGCTCCGCGACTACGGTGCCTTCACCAATGCCCCCTTTATCGGACATCCGCTGGCATCGGAACTGATCATCTGGATTGGTGCTATCAGCGGTAGTGTGATCCTGGTCAGCGGGGTGTCGCAGTATCTGCCGATCGCTCGCGAGTATCGCCGAATCGCCGGTGGACGGGTGCAGCGGCTGGAACTGATCAAACAGATCGAACAGCTCCTGGCTGTCGAGGAACGCCCCAGGGTGATTCTTTCTCGCTCGCTGGAAATGATAGTGGAGTCCTACGAGGCGCGTCATGGTGCGGTGATGGTCTACAATCAGTCGCAATCGAGTTTCCGACTACTCTCCATGGCCGGTGAGGAGTCCGACACGGTTAACTGGCCCGAGGGACTGTCGCTCTCCGATGAAGAACTGGATGCCTGGCTCAACGAGCCTTCGAAAGCCCGTTCCCGCAACATCGCTCGTGTCTGTGAGCAGCTGGACTGCAACTGCAGGATTCTCCCGTTGAGGACCTCTGAGCGTCTTTACGGTGCCATTCTCCTTTGGTTCGAGAGCAAAATCGACGCCGTGGCCGAGGAGAGCCTAGACCTGCTTTCGATTACAGTGGATATCATCTGCCGGAAGATTCTGCTCGATCGCCACCGAATGGCCGTCGAACTCCGAGACCGCCGCAACAAATGGAAGAAGACTGTTTCGTCGTTGGTCGACTACAGGAAAGACCTGCCCTGGAACCTCAAGCGCCTGGGACCTGAACTGCTCAAGGGACTTAACGCGGATCTGTTGACACTGGTGGTGAGTGGTGACAGGAGAATCGCTCAACGATATACCCTGGGACAGGGCGGACAGCTACTACACGAGATCGGCATTGACCTGGCCAAGCTGAGCAGGCACGTGGGCGATCTGTTCGCCGCCGGCGAAGCGATTCTGATCGATGACATTAGTGTTCTGCCGGCGCATCAGCTTGAACCGGCTTTGCTGGAAAGCGACACCCGTTCTCTGATGGCTGTGGGCATAGACCGAGCGGACAAGGTCGTGGCAGCAATCACCGTCGGGTCGCGACAGGCGAGTCGATTCTCGGCAAGGGAGCAGAACGCTCTCAAGATGGTCGTCGCCACAATCGGAAACCTGGTAGTCGAAGACCTCCATCGGGCCAGCCTGGCCGAGCAGTACGAAGGCCTGTCCAGGCTAAGTTCACTACTGGAGGAAGCGAACGCTGGTACGAGTCGTCGAGGCCTTGCTCAGAGCGTGACCGACTGTCTCGCGGGCGCCATACGAAGTACGATAATACGAATCAGCTTTTTCGAGTCCGAAGGAACATTCCTCAAATCGGTCTCGATGCACACATCCCACGAAGTTGAAGTCAACACGCCGCCGGCCGGCCACATGGTAATGTCTCTGATGCCGTATCATCAGTTGCTACGAGATACCGGCAGAGTAATGCTGATTAATCAGCAGGAGACCGAGAAGCGACTTGCTTTGCCAGAGGTGCGCCAGGCGTTTTGCCCCGGCGTGAAATCGGCGCTGCTGGTGCCGATCAAACGTGGCGGAGAAGTCATCGGCGTCATTAGCCTGGCTGATGTCCGGAGTTGGGGCCGCTATCAATACCGTGACGAGGACATTCTCCTGGTTCGAGTATATGCCGCGTTGCTGGGAACGGCGCCTTTAACACAGGTGGGAGGACGGTTAGCCGAAAGCGCCAATCGTCTGGCGAGTCTTGACGAATCAAAGAAGGTAGTGGCAGCTTTCGATCCCTGGTCGGAAATGCGTTCCTCTTTGACCGGGATTCTGGGGTCGGTTGAGATGATGTCTGCGGACGACAGTATGGACGACCGGTCACGCGCCCGTTACTTGTCGATTATCAATCGCTCGGCACGTCGGATCGAAAGCTATGTAGATGCCGGAACGGACACTCGGGAAAACGCCAACATGGCCACAATCGAGTAGAGAAAGACACTGTGGGTACGAAGACACTGACACAAACCGAACAGGGAAGTTTGATCGGAAATCTAAGGGGAGCGGGCTGGCCCGACAATGTCGAGGTCTATGTTGCCTCAGGTATCCCACAGATGTTCAGACGGCTGGACGAACCAGGTTCCCAGCAGTTCGAGGACTCCTGGCTTTATTTGCCGGTGTCGACGGTTCGATCCCTGACCCAATCCTTGATTGTGGAATGTTGTAGTCCCGAGAAGAAGCTCATTTCGACCAACAGTATTGATACCGATCAGCGAAAACTATTGCCGGTTCTCGCCAATGGTCGTTTCTCTGCCGTTCTGGCTGCCCGAAGGGGCGACAGAGTTGACGTGGACGAGGAAGCTTCCGAGATGCTGTTCAAGTTCCTGGAGAATGAAGCGCGACCGGAAAACGGCATGGGAATTCAGAGGGAGTTCGTTCGTCGCCTGTTTCATCGTGACCAAAGCCTGGGTAGCTTCCTGAAGTCGGTGGTTTCACTTCTGGCCGATCAATGGCCGGCGACGCTCGCCGGAGTCTACTATTGCTATGATCAAGTATACCAGCTGAGATTGGCGCTGGGACAGCTGGATCTGTCGGGTAGCCTGGCCAATCGGATCGATGACGTCGTCGCCAGGGAGTGGATAGATTCCGTCCGTCGGGGCGACTTGTTCGTACCCGCCGAGGTACTTCCAGAGTATCCCACGATGCTCAACCACGCGCCGAACTTCCAGTTCGTGCATCCGGCTATCGAGTCCGAGCGAACCGACCATCTCCTGGTGGCTGTCGTGCGAGGTGATCTCTCTCAGGAAGCAGCCATGGCCATGTACGCAATAGCCAATCTGGCGGCCTGTATCGACGAAAACCAGTTCACCACCCGTGGTGAACTTCTGGATCTGTACTCATCGCTGGCCACGCAAGGTGAAAGCGAGGTTCCGATCGAGAGTTTCCTTCGAAGCCTCTTTGAAGCCATGGATCGAAACCTGGTGGTCAGCCGTTTGGTTCTGACGACCATTAGCGGACCTGCCACCGTGGTCCAAAAGCTACCCGACGGGGAGGCTATAGTCCGAGCCGAAACCAAGTCGCCGTTACCCGTCGACCTTTTCGAGCGGAGTGGCGAGCAAGACATTGTCTACAAAGAAAACCTGGCTGTCGCTTATCGCGGCCACGACTTGTCGCTGAGGTACAAGCAGGATCAGGTGGTTTCTGAGATTTCGATTCCCGTGCAGATCGGGAACCGGGGCATGGCCCTTCTCGCGATCGGATCTCCGGTCAATGAAAACTATCTGGAGGGGCATCAGGACTTCATGGAAGCGGCCGCGCGACTGGTCGAAATCCATCTCCAAATGAGTACTCGGGAGACGATGGAAAACGTTCAGCCCGGCGTACCGATGGTAGTACCGATCGGCAAGGACGATGCCACTCGAGACGCTGTTTCCCGAAGGATTTGCGATGGCCTGCTTCACGCCATTGTTGAGCAGCTATCGATTGTCCTGGGGCACGGCGAGATTATGGAAGAGGAACTGCTTGACCTGGGGCCGGGTGAGATCCCCGAACTGGTTCAGGATGGAGCTCGAAAGATCAACGAGGCCGCCGATTCTATAGCAGAACATATTGAGTATCTGCGTCGACTGGTCGTCCCAAGCGATCACCACCAGGGGCAAACAATCCAGTTTGCATCTCTGGGTGAGGACCTGGCGACGGTATTAAGCGGGTGTACGCGCAAGATTCAGGCGATCAAGAGGATAAAGATCAACCTCACTTTCGATCCGCGCACCGACCAGCAAATCGCCGTTCCCCGGATGTTCGTAGTACGCTGCCTCCTTCCGCTACTGGTTTCGCTCTATGATGAGGCTATATCCTCCGGAAGAGTCAAGCTCTCGGCCCGGGAGTACACCGAGGACCTGAAGTTCGTGGTCCAGTTTGACCGAAGAGTCATCGGACACATCGGCCTCGACGAGCTCCTGACACGAGTTTATTCCGAAGGAGAAGCCGAGATGAGCGAGAATAACGCCGGTACGATTGCAATCGAGGGCGGGATGCTAAAGTTTGAGGTCAGTGCCGCCGATGAATGTCGTCTGGAGTTTGAACTAGCTAAGAAGCCCGAGGCGATCCAATCCGACGAAAGTCAGGAAATGGCAGGGGAGAAGAAGCACTGAGATGGATTCCGCGACGACTCAGATAAATCGACTGTTCAAATCGGTAGCCACTGGTCAACGTGCCGATGCCATACATCAGCTCGACCGTTTGGCCATAATCGTATCAAACTACCTGGGCGCTGAGTTCCTGGGACTGTTCTGCCGTAGCCACAACGAGGACTGCTATGTGCCCTTGGCTCTGTGTCGCAATGATTCCATCGAGATAGACAACCTGAGTTTGCTGGTCGAACAATGGAAGGCACCTTCAACGGTCTTCCCGTCGGCCAGTCTGGTGGATGTGCATACCGAGCGGGCAGATGCCGACTCTGACGAGTTTGCCCAGAACAATGGATTGTCGTATCGGGCCCATTACTTCCACGGTGATCCAAGCGATGCCCGGGTGGTGCTGGTGGCCTACTGGAACGAACCCCCTGAGAAGATTCCTGCAGAAGACGACGCTGTCCTGCAGTCCTGCTCACGAGCGGTTCAGGGCATGATCTCACTGACCGAAAGCCTCGGACGGTCCGGAAGTCTGTCCAATAGAATCGGCCAGTTGGTTGAGCTGTTCGAACTGGATCCGGAGAAGCTCAGATTCCGAGAGCTGGTGCCGGAGATAATCAACCGGTCTGAGACGCTTCTTCCGGTCTCCCACGCCGTGCTACTTGCCCGACGAGGCAACCGAGAAGGCTGGGAAGTTGCCATGCGGAGCGCCCGCGGCCGAGAAGACGACCCCATAGAACACGAACTTATGGTCTGGCTGGAGCAACATGCCGGCGAAGAATCGCTGCTACAGGGCTGCGAGTGGCTCCGATCCAACTCCGTATTGCAGGGTGAACACGACATCTCTATTGCGACGATACTCAACGAATCGGATCTCAAGTATGTCTTGGCCCTGGTGTACGATACTTCGGTCGCCAATGACGCCACGGTGGCTCAAGTAGTATCTCTATATTACCATGCGGTAAGAGTTGTCCTGGGCAATTCCCGCGCTCGCGACAATCTCAAACGTTCCCACCGGGCGCTCAAGCGGGCCAGTTCAAAGATGGCCGATATGGAAGCCCTGGCTGCTGTTACCGACATGACCTCGGGTGTCGCGCATGACTTCAACAACATTATTGGCGGTATCATAGGCCGTGTTCAGTTGATGAAGATACGCGCCCAGGAGGACAAACTGGTGGCCGATCTCGAAAAGATCGAGACCCTGGCCATCGAGGGAGCCGAGACGGTTCGGCATATTCAAGAGTTTGCGACTCGAACCAAGTACAAGAAAGTCGAACCGTTGGATCTGGACGAGATGGTGCGGAGTTGTATCGAGCATCCTCGAGCGATGTGGCGTGAGGAAGCCGACCTTCACTCAATCTCGGTGGTGGCGGAGTCGGAGTTCGATCTGGCCATGGTCGAGGGCTGCCGGGGGGACTTGCTCTCTGCCCTGGATCAACTGATCATGAATGCCGTGGAGCACGCCCCGGAGGGATCCACCGTAAAGGTAACTCTTACCGAGCAATCCAAGGGTTTTCGGATAGCCGTCAAAGACAAGGGACAAGGGGTACCCGAAGAGCTGGCCTCGAGAGTATTCTTCCCATTCTTCAGCACCAAGAGTCAGCGTGGTTCGGGATTGGGGCTCTCCATTGTCTACGGTGTCGTGGTACGACACGGGGGGAGAACCGGATTCGAGCCTAACGCCGACGGCGGCGCAACCTTCTTCATGGATTTAGATTATCCTGATACACCCGAGGACCGCGAGACCACGCGCCGGAAACGTCGCAAGAGCGGATCACTCAAGGTCCTGGTGGTCGACGACGACCTGCAGATTCGAGAAGTACTAACCGACATGTTGACGATCGGTGGCCACAAGCCGGTCGCCTGCGAGGACGGTTTCAAGGCATTGCAGGCGTTGGAGAAAGATGATTTCGATCTGATCATCACCGACCTGGGCATGCCCGGAATGTCGGGACTGGACCTGGCAGGAATCGTGCACGAGAACTATCCCGAGATCCCGATCGCCATGATCACCGGATGGGGGACGCAGCTAAGTCCCGACGAGGTTGCGCTCAAAGGAATAAAATCACTTCTGGCCAAACCCTTCCACCTGAAGGACATTCGCGGGCTGGTCTCCGAGCTCGTGCCGGGAGCGACGCTGTAACCCGCTGATCAAAAACCTCTTGCCAATCTCAGCAAGCTGTATATATTGGACCCTAATAATCTTCGGGGCGAGGTGGAATTCCTCGACCGGCGGTATAGCCCGCGAGCCTTGGGAAACCTTGGCTGAACCTGTGAGATTCAGGTGCCGACGGTAATAGTCCGGATGGGAGAAGCAATGCGTCAGGCATAGTCGCATCGGTGTATGCCTGTCCGAGCCGCGCCCCGGAGTCTACTTTGGGGTTTTTTTATGGCCGATAAGGCAGACCGACAGTTCATGCAGCGAGCTCTCGAGCTGGCTGCTCGTGGCCGGGGTCGGACATCTCCGAACCCGATGGTTGGGGCGGTGATAGTGCGCAAAGGCAAGATTGTCGGAGAAGGTTACCACCATGCCGCCGGCAAACCCCACGCCGAAGTCGAGGCCATCCGCAAAGCCAAGGGAAAGACCAAGGGCGCGACGATCTACGTGACGCTCGAACCGTGCTGTCACAGCGGTCGCACTGGCCCCTGCACCGAGGCTATTATCAAGGCCGGAATCACGAGAGTGGTGTTCGCCGCCAAGGACCCCGATCCTCGGGTTTGCGGTGGAGGCGGAAAGTGCCTCAGGGAGGCTGGATTGGAAGTTTCCTCCGGTTTGATGAGGCAGGAGGCCCGCCTGCTCAACGACATGTACTTTGGATACAAGGAAAAGGGCCGGCCGTACATCGTGGCCAAGACGGCTCAAACGATCGACGGTCGCGTGGCGACCGTTACCGGCGACTCCCAGTGGATCAGCTGCCACGAGTCTTTGGTCTTGGCTCACCAGCTGCGTGCCGATGTCGACGCCGTCCTTGTTGGCGGCGGTAC
>Ga0180436_10000600_pt1 | contig 36604 bp, 19 predicted proteins | sample SS_ome_2_FD_132434 | JGI IMG/M metagenome (GOLD analysis project Ga0180436, IMG submission 132434) | Hypersaline lake sediment archaeal communities from the Salton Sea, California, USA - SS_3_S_2 metaG | ecosystem: Environmental > Aquatic > Non-marine Saline and Alkaline > Hypersaline >... | reverse complement strand
TCGGACGAATTGAACTTTTTTGGAAAAATGAAAATTCGTCCGATCGGGCTAAGATTAAAATTTTTTTTCGAAATTTTTCTGCCAGTTTTCCCATTTTTGATTTTGGCCTCCCGACAGGGGGTCATCGGGATCTACACTACCAGTCCAAATGGGCAAATTTTCACTTTTACCTCGCCCGTCTTTTGCCTCCCATATCTTGAACTTTGCGAAACTGGCAGCACCCCGAAAAAAAAATTTCAATCTCAGGCCGATCGGACGAATTTTTATCCCAAATTTAAAAAGCCCAAAACCGCCCGGAATTCATTTCTTGGTCTTCCCGGGACCATCATTGGTCAGTTTGTCGTGCATTTCGTTGAGTTGCGACTCCATAATATCCAGCGCCCCGGGCTGTGCGTCCTCTCGCTTCCTGCCGTCCTCCTGGCTCGCCATGCGAATGCGAGACTCGGCACTGTGAACGAATCTCATACTGACGAGCAACATCACCGGCGTCAGGAGGGCTATGCCGCCGACCCAGACCCACACGATCGGACAGTACTGCGTGGGTCCGTCGCGCGGACAATAGGTCCCGAGCAGGGAGCCGGAGATCCAGCCGACAAACAGCTTGGTGGTAAACAACGGCGCCGACGAGAGGGCGGTGTACGAGCCCTCCTTGTCTTTGGGCGCCAGCGACATGCTGTACGAGTAAATGAGCGGAGAGTAGAGCGACTCGCCGACCGAGAGTGCGACGCCGAACAAGACGACGGAGAGGGCCGACGCCTGCATCGCCAGGATAAACACGGCCAGCGACGAAATGAGACTGCCCACGATCATCCGCTTGTAGACGTCGTAGCGGCTCAGCAGGAGCGGAAACACGATGGTGAGGATAATGACGCAGAACGGATCGACGATGTACAGGGTACCGAAGGCGACCTTCTCGCCCAGGGTGCGCATGAGCCACGTCGGCAGCGTGGCGTCCATGTGGCGGAAGATCATGTTGACGGGCGTCATGGCGAAGCTGAAGATCGCCAGCCGCCAGAAGAACCGGTCGCGCAGCGGCTCGAGCCACGCCCGCGGGCTGCACCCGCCGCGCGACGGCGGTTTCAGCTCGTCTTCGTCGAGTTCGGCCTTGAGCATCTCCTGGTCGATGATTTCGTTGTCGTCGGCGGGCGCCTGTTGCAGCGGGCCGGGGTTGGCGCGGGCGACGCGCAGGTACACGGCGCCGTGTTTGGTGACGACAACGTCGCGGATGACGCCGACGGCGAGCAGGGCCATGAGCAACATGAGGATCCCGCCGAGCAGAAACACCACGCGCGGGGCCGAGGCCGTGTAGCCGCCGTACGAGACGCCGCCGGCCACGCCAAAGCGGATGGCGTCGACGCACGGGCCGGCGACGACGGCGCCGACGTTCATCATCGAGTAGAAGATGCCGTACGAGAGGTCGCGGTTGCGCGACGAGGTGTAGCGTTTGATGCCGATCGTGAGGACGGGGATGCCGAGCGACGTCGAGAGCGGCATGAGGCAGCAGATGGCGAGCAGGATCCAGCCGCGCGAGCGGGCCAGCGACATGACGACGGCGCCGGCGACGCCGAACAGCGAGCCGACGACGAGCGAGCGTTTGATGCCGAGCCGGTCGATGACCGGGCCGCAGACGACGCCCATGACCGACGTCAGGAAGCCCCAGACGCCGTACAGGGTGCCGGCCTCGACGTCGGTGTAGTTGAACTCGTTGTGCATGTAGGGCACGAACACGAGGCTCGACGAGAAGTAGGCCAGCGAGCCGATCATCTTGACCAGTATGACGACCCACAGCTCGCGCGGCGCCGCGCGCAGTGCCGCAGGCAGGCAGCAGCAGAACTTGCCGCAGGCCCAGGTGGCGCGGTGGCTCCGGTAGTAGCGCTGCATGGTGTTGGGCTCTGGGGCAGGCGGGACGGGGTACGGCGCCGGGCCTGTTCGTTTCGCGCCGACGCAGTGCCGGCGGCGGGCGGATGTGCGCCAGTAATTGAGCCGGCGGCGTGCGTAGACGCGATTGCGGACCCAGTGTGCAAATGCAAGCCGAGGCTGCGGGTCTCTCGCGGATGCGGCGCACGCGGGCTCGCAGCGCGTCGTCGGCCAGCCCGCCCGGCGCCAGTCTGTTCCAGGCGGCGCACACGCCGGCGGGCTCGCGCAAGAGTGCCGAGTACGAGGACATTGGCACCGACTACTGTGCCGAGGAGTTTGTGCGCGCGCTGTATGACACTGCGGACACGATGCTGATTGCCTCGGAGGCCCGCGCGCGCATCAAGTCGCCCAGATCGAGCGACGCCGACCTGCTGCGGTCGTACAGTGCACCGGTCTCGCCGCGCAAAGGCTCGCTGCGGCGGGCGCTGTCGACCGGCAACAAACACAAGACGCGGCAGAGGTCCAAGCTGGCCACCGAGGCGCTCAGCAGCGAGAGCGAATCGGCCCACGGCTCCAGTGTCAGTTTCAGCTCAAGCGCCAGCGCCAGCGACGAGAAGCGGGTTCGCAGGCTGTCGCTGTCGGGCCGGCTGCGCATGCCGCGGCTGCAGCCGATATCGGAGGAGGTCCCGGCTTCGCTGGTGGTGTACTTTAAGGACTTTCTGGGCAGGGCGCCGCCCATTATTCTGGTGATACCGAACAGCAACATCACCGAGTCGATGCGGCGGTGTTTCGACATGGCGGCGGCGTGTGACTGGGACATCGAGGCCGAGGACAGCAGCCTGAATCACACCCTGAAGCAGGAGGTCCTGTACATGATCGATCCAGACTTCCACCCGAGACCCGGCAAGGGAGGCCGACGCGGACTGCGGAACGAGCTGATGATCGATCACTGCGGCGAGCGGATTCGGCAGGGCCAGCTGGCGCGGCTGTACCGACAGCCGCACGGGACAAGTCAAGCGACGGGCTATGTGATTACGAACTACTATGTCTTCCGCACCACACTCTAGGCACTCAATAAACGTTTATTCTGCATCCCGCAGCTGTCCATAGAGCCGCACGAGCCGCTCGACCGGCGCGCGACACAGCCAGCAGTTGATCGGCTCGACGGCGCGCTGACAGTTGCTGCACAGGCACACGTGCCCGCACGGCACAGCGGCGACATTGGCCTCGCCGCCGCACAGCACACACTCGAACTGCACCGGCTCGGGCGGCGGCGACGGCGGTGGCGCCGGTCGGATAGCCGGTTCTGTTTCGACTGTCATCGGCTCTGCTGGATCGGCCGAGAAGAGGACGAGTGGCGTTCGTTTCACGAAAAGGCGCCCGGGTTGGGACATTGCGTTGTTGGAATTAGTCTGCGCGGGCGCGGAGGGGCCCCTGTGCCCGATCAAAAGCAAAAATGTCGATCCTATTTGAGGACCAGCTCTGCTGCACTGACCTCTCGGCCCTCGAGCTGCCGGTAGCGGCGGCAGCCGTTCTGGGCAACGTCGTCGATTGCGGCGTCGTCGTCTGGCTGCTGTCGCTGATCTGGTTCCGCACGTGGCCGCGGGCGCTGCTCGTCGTTGGCTTTGCCGTAAACCTGGGCCTCAACCAGCTGCTCAAGTACCTCTTTGCCTCGCCGAGACCGGCGGGCTCGTGCCTCGCCGGCTTTGACTTCCCCTCGGGCGAAGTCCAGACAATCGCCTACCTGGCCGTCTACACTGCGCTGACGAGCCGCATCGGCGTCTTCAACCGCTGGATCCTGGCCTTCGCCGTTATCGCCGAGGCGGTCTCGCGCGTGGCGCTCGGTCACCACACAATCCCGGCCGCTGTCGCCGGCGGGATACTGGGCGGGCTGTTTGGGCTCGGCTGGGCGCTGCTGGTGCGCCGGCGCCGGCACAAGAATGAAGATTCGTAAAAAAGTGCAGAGTTCATTTGTTGCCAAACATGCTCTGGCCCGACCACGCGAACGCCGAGCTGGCCGGGGCGGGCGTCTCGGCGGCGCCGCCGCCAGTCTCCGGCGCAGCTGGCGTCGCGCCCGGCGCAGCCGGAGTCGCCGGAGTGGTGGCCGCAGTCGGAGCAACAATCGGCGCGGACGGACCGGCGTTGAGGTCGCGGACCTTGTTGAAGACGGACTCGTAGATCTGGTCGACATTGGCCGCGCCGTCGCGGATCTCCTGGATCAGGTTGTAGCCGGAGTAGGTGTTCTCCGACGACGTGACGTAGATGTCCGGCATGCGGTTGCCCAGCTCCACCGTCGCCGCGAAGAAGACGATCGAGAGCGGGGCGGCGAGCAGCACAAAGTAGTCCGGGTACAGCGGGATCAGCCAGAACGGCATGTAGATGATCCAGAGAACGAGGAAGAAGTAGTAGAACACCTGGAACACCTGCGGCACCGAGGCCGCGGCGTCGATGGCGACGTTGCCGAGCGAGTCGACCAGGTCGCCGTTGAACTTCTCGAGGATCTTGTCGCCCTTCGAGAGCAGGCCGCCGGCGTCCTCGAGCTTGGCAATGCGGTACCAGATCATGGTCTGCAGGGTGACGAGCGGATCGGACTGCGGGGTGCGGCGCTGGCGCTCGTAGACCTCGGAGATGAGCCACGGGTCGAGCGGCAGCTTCTTGGCGTCGAAGCCGCCGCGCTGGACGTTGCGCTGGGCCGCGAGGAGGGCGCCGATGAGCTCGGAGATCTGCTCGAGGCACTTCATGACGCCGACCGACTGCTGGACGTACTCGGCGTTGTTGTTGATCTCGAGCTTGACCTTGGGGTCGCCGAGCCACGCCGAGTACTTGATGTTGGCCTCGATGCCGGACATCGTGTTGACGGCGGCCGAGATCAGCGACTTGATGTTGCGGATGTTGTTGCCGCGGCGCGTCAGGCCGCCGTTGAGAATGAAGCCAGAAAGGAACGTCACGGCGCCGAAGATGATCGCCGGCACGGTGTTGTCGATGGCCGGCAGCGCCAGGATGCCGAACTGTTCGAGCAAGACAAAGAGCAGCACCCACGCCTCCACAATGAGCAGGAGCCACCACGAGAGGGCGATGGGGTTGCGCAGGAAGATGAGGTAGGCCAGGCCGACGAGGTCGGTCTTGCGCAGGCGGTGCGTGCGCTCGTTGACCCAGAACTTCTTGTTGACGGACTTGCACGCGACGTCGCCGGCCATTTTTTTGGCCGACGCGCCAGACGCAAGGCCCATTTCCATGGTACCGGGCGCCGCGAGGCGCTGGTAGCGGTTGCGAGTGGACATTCGGACGGGAGTGTGCACTGGACGGGTCTTGCCCGGTGAGAGACGCGCGGGTTTACTATAATCACCCGCGGCTATTTTCCCCGCCCTCGGCGGCGGCGTGCCAGCCGTAGCTCGCCGGGTCGAGCCAGTCCATGCCGTACGCCGCCAGCGCCCGGGCGACGGTCTCGAGGTCTTCGGCGGCGCAGCGATGGCGGCCGTCGTCCAGCAGCATGCGCAGCTCGCGCGCCGCCGCCGATACCTCGTCGGATGCGAAGCGCACAGTCCGCCCGTCGTAGTACAGGAACAGCGAGTCCCGGTAGGCCGTGAAGTAAACGCGGGATTTTCCCGAGCTCATTCTTTGTTCCGCCGCTGGCAGAGTTCATTTGTGCACAAACATGCGAGCCGCATCGGCGTGAGTCGGTATTCTGCGGGCGGTCTGGTAATCGACGAGGCACTGGACCAGCGACTCCGGGACCAGCGAGATGCCAAGGACCTCGCACAACTCTCGCGCCAGCTCGGCCACCTCGGCGCGGATCACAGCCACGTCTTCGTCCGTGGGGCCGTCTTCGAGGCACCTTACGAGCTCGTCCTCGTCGACGATGCGCACAGCGCGCTTTTCGGCGGCGTCGGCGTCGTCCGGCGCATCCGCGCCCGGGTCGAAGCGACGTACAATTTTCCCCGCCGACAACAGCTCACCGAGCCGCCGGCTGGTGCCCCGGACGGCGTCGAGGTCGAGCGAGTAGAACCGCTCGATCCCGAGGCGGCCCGGGGTCGGACTGTCGCAGACATGCGACAGGGCGAGCTGCATCTTGGTGAAAAGGGTCTTGTCCGCCAAAATCTCCCGCGGCAGTCGGAGCTCCTCGACCAGTTCGCGCACAGCAGCGCCGGCGGCGTTCTCCCCGTGCGCGATCCGGCCGCCGGCCAGCGCGGCTCGCCCGACCAGCAGCGTGCCGCCAAAGTTCCCGCCGCGCCACGGACCCTGGCTTGCAATACGGCCCGTGCGCGGCTGGAGAACGGCGCGACCGTCGGCAATGAGTTGTTTGAGGCGCACTCGCTGCGAGCGGCAGGTCGGCCGCATGAGCGTGTCGATCATCTCGCGGCGTGCGCGGCCGTGGACAACGGCCTCGATGCCGAGCAGGTGCCGCCGGCGGCCGGTCTCGGGGTCGGCGAAGTAGACCAGCGTGTAGACACGGGCGACAGACGAAGACATCGTTTATTGGAGGGCGGGCTTGGGTCGGGCTCGTTGTTCGATCAGCTTGGCCGCGCCGATGGCTGAGCTCATAGCAATTGCGTCGTCGGGCTTGATGTAGTAGTTCTGCTGCAGCAAATCCCTGAGCGCCTCGCGGGCTTCGCGCGCTTCGGCGACGGGCCAGCGGCGGTTCTTGCCGTCGTAGCAGATGAACACAAAATTGGTGGTCCGCGTGACCTGGATGCGTTCGGCGCTCATCGGGCAGTCGCGCGCGTGTTGCTGCGCAGCGGCGAGGCGGACGAGCTCGATCGGCGAACGATTTTTTATTCCATCACCTCTGCGTGCTGACTTGGATGCGTCGGCGTGTGCCGGGCGGAGGCGGCTGCGCGGCGCGGCGCTGGCGGTTGCGCGGCCGGCGGCTCGGCGCGACGTCGGCAAACAGGACGAGCCGACAGCAGCAGATCAGCAGGACGGCGCCGATGATGGTGGCGATGGCCACCAAGATGAGCAGGAAGTCGGATCGGACCCGCTCCGGGTTGGCGGCCGCGTCCGAGTCCATCGGGCCGTCGATGAGGACGCGGTTGTCCGGCACGACGAACTGGGACGAAATGCAAGGATCTTCGAAGTTCGGGTACGTGTACTCGAGCTGGCGGGAGCAGAGCGACTCGACGAAACACGACGGGCTCTCGACGGTCAGCGTGAGCCGCACCGGCGTGGCCGATGTTGTGAGCAGGCACTCGGGAATGATGAGAGTGGCGGCCAGGTTGCCGCCGGGCGGCAGGCTGGACGCAAATGCCTTGGCCTTGATGACGGACTCGAGGTCGTTCTGGATGGAGAACTCGGGCCTGCCGATTTGGCCGGTGGCGTTGTTGACGGCAAAGTTGTGGAACGCAAACAGCGTGCCGCACACGGGCTCCTCGTCGGTGAGCCGCTCGGCCGTGTAGCGCAGCGTGACAGGCTCGCTGGCGACGGTGTCGTTGGTGTTGATGACGCGGAAGATGAAATACAGAAGTCCGCGCTCGGCCGCGGGGTCGGTGCACTTGGCCAGCTCGTCCGCCGTGCACACGCTCGTGTTGAGCCAGCGGCGGTCGACGAACTTTCCGGTCAGGCACGTCGGAGCGACTGACAGCTCGAACGGTGTGTTGTCGATCGAGCCCGGCGGCGGCGTCGGCACCACGACCGGCGGCGCAGGCGTCGGCGATGCGGTCGGGCAGGTGAGCTGGCGCGGATCGACCTCGAGCTCGTTGTAACACTCGCGAAAGTCCACGCCCTGCTCGCACTGCGTCCAGCGGCCGACGATGTCGGTGCACCGGTCGCCGTGCACGCGCGCGGTGACGTTGAACGTGTCGGCGGCGTTGTCAGTGCAGTAGACCAGCGCCGACTCGAAGACCACGGTGTCGTCGCCCGGCGGCACGCCCTGTAGGTACGCGTACGAGACGCTGGCGCTCGCCTGCGGCCCGACGCCGCCCGGACCGGCCAGCAGCGGCTCCTTGTGGACCGCCTCGGAGTGCACGAGGGCGTCCTCGAGAGGCACCAGCTCGAGACAGTGGATCGACTGCGGGTGCATCGGCACGGCGCGCAGCTCGATCGACGACGGCGGCGCGGCCAGGTCGGCGGCGTTGCTCAGGGTGTGGCGCAGGCGCACCGTGCGCCATTGCATCGTGTCGCCGCACACCTGGCGCGTGCAGAGGGTGTCGAGGTCGGCCAGCTGCTCGCCGTTGGCGAGGCACTCGTCGTCGATGAGGTCCAGCACGACGCCGTCGTCGGGGAACGGCCCGGTGTCGCGCGTGCACGGCGGGATCGGTTCGATGGCGCCGGTCAGGAAGGGGTACTCGTCGAGGCCGAATACTCCGAAGATCGACTGGCCCGTCGATGGACTGAAGTTGTTGCCTCGCAAGAAAATTGCATTCGCGTCGAAGGCGGCCTGTGAACTCAGTGGAGCAGGACGGAAGCCCCGCGGGATGGTCTCCTGGCGGATGCGGAGAAAGATTTGGTCGCCAGTCGCGGCCTCGGATTCGGATACCGGGAATGAGTACATGCCACTGGAGTCTGTTGTCGACACGCGATACACGGTGTTGTTGGCCCTGAATACAAGATCGATTGTGATGCCGACGGCTCGCGGCTCTGACGGGTCGAAAAACTGGTCGTTGTCTTCGTCGATCCAGATAATGCCATCGATCGACCCGGCACGTCGGACAGGTACTTCGCTCTCGCACTCTTCAGGGCATTGAAGCGACAAGCGGTTGTCGATCAACGAAAAAAAATTGCGGAATCGAAACCTCGCCGATAGTTCCGGGTCAGCGCAAAGGCCGGTGTCACTTGGCCACACAGAGGTGCACGGGTGGTAGCACCGCACCGTCGGGATAAACTCTACAGTTGTATCAATTTTCGCTGTCAAATAGAATCCAACTTCGAAGCAGAATGTCTCCCCGGGACTGACAACGTAGCAATCGGAATTCTGAAGCGGATTACCGATCAAGTACTCGCCGGTGCCTTCAGCCCTTGTGGCAATTCGTGTCCCCTGGTTGCCGGACAAGTCTCTCATTCGCAGCGTTCCCGTTCCTCCTTCGAGGGTGAAGGCGCCATTCGGCTGTGACAGAATTTGCCAATCGGGTCCAAACAAAACAGCGGTCGACCACGAACAGATAAGAACCGGAGCCGGAGCGGGGTTGTCGTAACACATCTCTAGCGTGATAAAATTATCGTCCTGTGCATCGGCATCGTTGCAGTTCCAGTCACACGTATCGGTGCCCGTGCCGTTTTTGGGCACAAGATTGTCTACCAAATTTGGGCAGATCTGCAACGAACACCCTAGCGCTCCCAGATCGACCGGCGTGTCGACTCGGATGTTGACCGGCGTACCAATCTCGCCCGGCGCGCACAGCGACGCATCGACGGCGCCCTGCGTGCACAGCACGTCTCGGTACAGGCTGGCCACGGTGAACACGCCGCCGATCGGCAGCGCGCTGACGTCGATAAAGATGTCGACCTGCTCCGACTGCTCCGGCGCCAGGGCCGTGGCGACGGGCAGACCGGGCACCGTGATTGCCGTGCCCCAGTCAGCGAGCGACGTGTCCTCGAACAGGGCGATGCCCGTTTCGGCCTCGTACGACGGCACGTTGTACAACGCGTCGAATCCGACCAGCGCCAGCGTCTCGAGCTCGGCCGACTGCAGCAACGGGCTCGGGTTGGTGGCCGTGATCCGCAGCCCATAGCGGTTCACGTTGGGGTCGAGCGGGTCGTCGCACGTGAACTGGCACTGGCGCGCCGTGACCGCGACATCGAGCAGCACGCCGCCCACGGCCGATGGCGGTGGGGTCGGCACCACCGGACCCACGCCGTCGCAGATCTGCGAGCACGAGTTGCCGTCCAGCACAAACACGGTGGCCGGGCCCTGCTGAAACGTGGCCGGGATGCGCACGTTGCCGGCGTCGGCGGCCTGCTGGGTGCAGGTGGGCGTCGAGCCAACGAAGAACTGCGTGCAGGTGTCGAACGGAAGGACGCGCACGATCACCGAGAACTGCGCCGTAGGCGAGCTGCCGGTGACGAAGATCTTGGCGCGCAGCGGCAGCGAGTCGCCCGGAAAGAGCGGGCTCAGCTCCGTGGGCTCGAAGATCTGCTGGCCGCCCTGCAGGCTGCCGACGGCGTCGAAGATGGGGCTCGAGACGCCGTTGGGCTCGAGTGTGATGGCTGCGACCGCTGCATCGCCGCCGCTCGCCGTGACGAAGACGAGGACCTGGTACTCAAAAAGCGGCCGGTCGGCCGAGCTCGGCAGCGACAGGGTGGTGACGTAGCTGAGCACGTTCGGATCGCCCGTCGCCGGGCACGTCCACGAGCAGTCCTCGGCGACGCCGCCGGGAATAGTGACGCCCGGGTGCGCCAGCGGCGAGCCCGACGTGCAGCCGGCCGTGATTTCTTTGACCATACATTTGAAGGCGTCGGCTTCGGCAACGGTGCCCGAAACCGGGCCGTTGCACTGGTAGAACTCACACCGATTGAGCGGCAGGCCGCGGGCGTCGCACAGGCCGAGCTCGGTGCAGCCTGAGAGGCAGTCAGACGGCGAGATGCAGCACGGGGCCTGGACAAAGCTGCTGTCCATGCGCTCGGCCAGGAAGAAGTCGCTCAGCTCGCAGAAGTCCGCAACACAGGTCCCCGTCAGGCACTCGCTAATGCCCTCACAGTCGGAATCGACGTCGCAGCAGCCTGTCGTCGACTTGGGCTCGTACTGGCACGTGAACTCGGGCAGCACAGTGAACCCGCCCAGGCTGAACGACTCGGCGCGGCAGCCGGCCACCGTGGCGCAGTTGCCGAGGACGGAACACTCGGTCTGGGCCTCGCTGTCCGATGTGCAACAGCCCGGACGCGGACCCGCAATCAACAGGTCGGGCTCGGCGACGCACTCGCCTGCGACGCACCGGCGCGTCGAGCACGAGCCGGGCGGCGGCGGTGCGCAATCGCCGTCGTCGCCGCACTGCTCGTTGTTGGCGGGGCCACACATGTCTTCTACGGGCACGCGCCTGCACTCGCCAGACGCCGCACTCGATTCCTTGATGCAGAGCGCCTTCTCGCATTTCTGCAGGCTGGGAAACAGGGCGGGGCAATCCGAGTTCTGTGTGCAGCACAGAGGTTTGTTGGAGTAGACGCAGTTGTTGGCGCTGTTGCACGACCGAATTTCGCACTCTTCGCGGAAGCTTCCCGCGACAGGGTCCGGGAGGTCAGGGTTGAAAACGGGGCAGTCGGTGGCAACCTCGCAGCACGCATTGTCGACGCTTTCGAGGTTTCCGAACGTGCAAGTTCCCAATGGGCCGCACGACGGACTGGCACGGCACCGTTTCGTGCCGCAGATGGAGGTGCCTGTTGGCTCCGGGGGCATAAACGTCGTGCCCCCGCCGGTGCCCTCGAAGCAGCAGAGGTTTGTGTTGCTGCCCAATTTCCGCGTCGTGCAGGCGGCGCGCACGGCCACGGAGTCTTCCAGAGCCTTCAGCTTGGGCTCGGAGAGTTGACACTGGCTTCCGGAGCATATGAAAAGATCGAGGCCCTGGAAGACGCTGTGGCCGACATTGATGGAGTCGCCGCACGTGTTGCAGTCGGCGGTCACGTTGCAGTTGTCCATCGCGCACAGGGCCGACACTCTGGCCGCGAGGCCAAGCAGCAGCCCGAGCGACAGGGCAACGGAAGCGGTCATGGTTCCGTTTGGTGTTCGGCGGGCCGACTGGGACTTTTGAGTCGATCGATATCAAAATACCGCCCACACACCCCCCAAGTTCAACGATGAACATCCACGGACACATCGACTCGCCCTCGGACTACCCACGCGGCCGGTTCCTGGTCAAGCTCGATCTCAGATACCTCGGCTTTTTCGGCGTCCTGGACTTTGCCAGTCCCTGGATCGAATCGACCGACCTCCTCGACACAGAACAATGGGCACGGTGCCAGAAAGCCGTGCGCAGCGGCGAGCTCGTCGATGGTCCGACTGTCAGCCACATACCGGGACTAGTCTGGACCGACACCTGCCTGCTCAGCTATCTGATCGACTTTTTCAACAACGGCGTCAACCCGCCGCTCTCGCTGGCCGAGGGCCAGCGGCGCAGGATCGTGGAGCTGGCGATTGCGATAGGCGCGCGCAGCCACGGCGGCACGTTCGCCAAGCGGCGGATCAAGGTCTACCCCGACTCCATCCACCCGCCGGAGACGTGCCACGCGCGGCGCAGGCTCGTATTCGGCACGCCCGGCAACGATCGCAAGCGCCGCAGGGTCGAGGAGCAATGAACGTGTACATAGACTTCATTCCTGGTGCATGCACAGCGCCTGCCGCGGGTCCTCGTACAGAGCCTCGAGGTCGTCCAGAAGCGAGTCCGCCGTCGGCAACTTGCCGTCGAGCAGGACTTTCAGCACCGTCGCCTTGAAGGCCTTGTGGCGGCGGATGCAAAAGTCCAGCGGCACGTTGGGGTCCGGCAGCGGGGTCAGTTTGACGCGTCGCTTCAGGTACTCGCGGAATATGCAGTCGGCGCGCGGGCGTCTGCTCAGGAAGACCACCATGTAGTACCGCGACACCGCGACGGCGAACGGCAGCGCGTCGTAGAGGCCGTTCTCGGTCAGGATGTACGCGCCCTGGCCGAACAGCCCGCGCGACCGGTTGATCACCACTCCGACGTAGAGCAGCTTGTCCGACGGCTCGTTCGGGTACAGGACGACCACATCGCCGGTGGCGGAGCCGTGTATGAGGGCGTAGATCGACGCCTTGCGCACCAGCTCGCGCGGCCGCGGCACGCCCGTGATCAGTTCCTCGTAGTCGGCGGCGTCGTCGTCGCCAGAGCCCCACGAGAACATCATGTCGTCGGCGGTGTGGGTTGGGTGGAGCGGGCGGCGGAAAAACCCGCTCGGCGCGCAAAATCTGATCGGCCGAGGCTTGCCAGCGCGGCACTGCGGCCCCGGGTCCAAGAACCGCACGCCATGAACCCCGTACCGCCCGTCGTCGCGACGAGCACCACCGCCATCGCGCCCGGCGACGAGTCGTCTTCCGAGGACCACTATGCCCGCGTGTCGGGCTCGATCCGGCCGTCGGACCCGTCGTTCGAGGTGCCCGAGCTCAAGCGCCGCCGGCGCCAGGACGGCTGGCTCCGCCAGGACGGCGACCCGACGCGTGTCAACGACCCCGGCGGCCTCTACGGCCAGAAGTACGTCGACGCCGAGCGCGCCGTCCGCGAGGCGCTGGAGGCGGACCCGAACTATCAGTTCGTGCGCATGGTGGCCGGCAACACCGACGCCCAGATCGAGGACTACTACGAGGTCTCGGCAGTCCAGGAGGAGGTCCGCAGACGGGTCCTCCGAGCCCAGCAGACGGCGGTCGAGCAGCGCCAGTCGCTCGACTTTATTAGGGTCCTGCGCACCCAGCTGGCCGACCAAGAGAAGCTGCTTGCCGAGAAGAAACAGGACCGCGACGACCACATCGCCGACCGGCGCGATCTCGAGGCCGGCCGCGACAACTACAAGGCCGCGCGGGATCTGCTCGCGAAGGCGCTCGACTTTAACCAGTACCTGGCCCTGCCGCGCGCCCAGCAACGCGCCCAGATCTTGGCGCCGTTCGACACCAGCAAGCCCACGAACAACTTTATCCGGACCAGCTTCGGCGCCGCGTTGTTGTTCGACTTCCTCACGCGCGGCGCTGTCATCGAACACGGCCTGAACGGCTACGCCGGCGAGCCATTCCGCCGTCAGATTGAGTCCATCGTGGACCGCGCGTGCGGCAAGCTGCCGGACGGCCAGGATGACATCGCGTCGGTCAAGAAGGACATCCCGCTCACCTCGCGCCTGGCGCTGTACCTGGCGACCCTCGAGGCCGTCATGCAGACGCCGCAGCTGTTCCAGAAGGCCATGGAGCTCTCTGACCACCGCCAAGGCTCGCAGTACGACTCGGAGCCGTCGACGTACGGCGGCGACCTCGAGGTCTTGCACTCGCTCATTTTCGGCGCCTTTGTCGAGGACGGGGCCAACTACCTCTACTACGGCGACATCACGCTGGGCCTGTACATCCACCTCGGCCTCATGCACCGACGATCGGGCTCGCTGCTGCCGCGCGTCGAGCGGCCCACGGTGCCGGGCGGCGGAGGCGGCGGGGCCAGCCGGCGCCGGCGCAACATCGGCGGCGTCGATGTGATCATCGACATCGAGGACGACGAGCTCGAGAAGGTCGATCTGACGACCGACGAGGCCGACCAGGTGCTGACCGAACAACAAAAGCGCCAGTACCGCAACAAGCCTCTGCCGGCAGCCAACGAGCGCGCCGCCGGCGACGCCTTGTCGTTGTTGGTCGAGCTCCTCAAGCCGATGTTCGACGCCGTGTTTCCGTTTGTGTTCTACTCGGCCGCCGCGCTCGAGTCCAACTCGCGCGAGCTGTCGTTCGGCGGGCGGCCCGGTGACTTTGAGCCGCTGCGCGTGCTCGACATCGGGTCCAATCCGGCCGACGGGCGTGTCGATTCGCTGGATCCCATCCCAGCACAGGGTGAGATGCCTCAGCTTGTGATCGAGACCCGCTCCGGCCGCTCGCGCCGCGGCAAGAGCAAGTTCGCCCCGTCCGGCGCACGCGTCAGTCTCGTTGGCACGGCGTTCGAGAACCTCTTCATCGGCGAGGAGTACTCGTCATTCGTGGGCGTCCTGTTCCTGGCCATCGGCATCTTCGAGCACGCGATGCGCGAGTCGACGACGGCGCAGACGACCCGCTTCCTCGTGACGTACGGCTTCGCGCGCGGCGAAACGCTTGTGGGGGAGATCGTCGACACGCTGGCGCTGGACGAGGCGCAGGCGCAGAAGTACCTGGACAACTACCGCAAGCGCCGCGTCATCGACGACCTGCTGCCGCAGGTGGCCGTCCTGCTGTCGACAGTGGAGCGCGCCGCGCCCGAGGCGTCGGCCAACTCGCGGCTCACCACGGACGACCTCGAGCTGCTGCGCCGGTTCATCCGGCTCGACGCCTCGGATCCCGACTACAAGCGGACCAGCGAGGCCGCGTTCGAGGTCTACGAGAAGCGGCTCGGCTCCGACGGCGCCAAGGCACTCCCGGCCGCGTCGCAGACGGCGCTGATCAAGACTATGTCCAACCAGAGGCTCAACAACCTCGTCGATTTGGGCGACTACGACAATGCCTTGATAGACGCGCGCGCCAAGGTCACCAAGATCGACAACAAGATCACCGGGCTCGAGTCCGAAATCGACGGCCTGCGCGACGACATCGAGAAGCGCGTCAAACAGACCGACGAAGAAGTCAAGGACCGCCTCGAGCGCGGCCTGCAGCCGTCGGCGACGGTGGACCCGCGCGTGGCGATGTCGGTCGCCAACACGGGCGTGGTGCGGCTGACGCCGATGTTCTCAGCGGCGCTGGCGAGCGCGTTCGAGAAGGTGCGGATGTACGTCGACGGCCTGCAGCAGGCCACGTTCCAGCAGCTCCAGCGCAACACGCACTACCGGACGGCGTTTGCGCAGCTGGTGGCCAACGAGATCCACTCGACGCGGATTCGGTTTCCGGACGTCTACCGGACCCAGAACGCCCAGGCGCAGCAGCTGCGCCAGGAGCAGACGATCATCAACAACCTGCGCATGGCCGTGGCGCGCCAGCGCGGCGTCATGCCCGGCGTGATGGCGTACCACCGGCACACGCACGCCATGACCCGGCACCCGGTGCAATTCGCGAGCTCGCACACCTACGGCCAGCAGCTGAGCAGCTCGTCGACGCGGGGCTATTTCAGCTGAGCGGCGAGAAATAAACGCTGGCCTGTAAATAACCGCGCGGCCCGGCCTTGGGGTACAACCCGCAACCTTGCACCCCGATCGACTGTCACACCGAACGACCGTCGACCGACCCCGCAACGCGCACCGCTGAGGACAACCTAACTCCCACCCAACAACCCACCGGGCCGGCACTGGCAACACTAGGACACCAAGCCCAAACAGCACCATGTCTGACTTTTCCCCTGCCGCTGGACACTTCACCGACGCCGGAGACGATCTCTACGGCTCGGACAACGAAAACGCCTCTGCGTCGTACGGCGACGAGTCCGATTCTTACGCGAACGAGGGCTCGCAGTACGACTCCGCTGACGAGCGCTCCGACGACGGCATCGGCGCCGACGAGGAGGACTACTACGATGAGGACGAGATTGCCGCGCCGGCGCCTGCCGAGCGCCGCGTCGCCGCCGGCGCCGTCGCCGCTCAGCCTGACGCCCTGATGAACGCCCTCGCGGCGCAGACCAGCGTCCTCGAGTCGCTCGCCACCGAGCTGTCGCTGATGCGCGCGCCGACGACGGCCATGAAGCTCACGGCCGACCAGATCGAGTCGGGCATCCAGCACCGCCGCGTCAAGTTCTACATCGAGACGTCGCTGGCCGACGCCGCGCAGGCCGGCGCCAAGAACCACGTCCGCCTCATGGGCGACGCCAAGAAGATCTTTGGCGCGACGCAGGTGACGATCTCGTCGATCGACATCAACGAGATCGACAACCGCTTCCCGGTCTCGCTGGCGATCGACGCCGCGCACCTGCCGGGCGAGAAGCTGCGCAGCGAGCCGACCGTCATCAACGAGCTCGTCATGGCCGACGCCGTCCGCGCGTCGCGCCGCGAGTTCGGCTCGCCGCTGCGCGTGTACAAGTCGACCGAGAACCAGTTCTCGCTCAACTTTTCGAAGCAGTTCAAGGACTACAACGCCGACAACCTCACGACCGACATCACCGAGGTCCGTACCGCCAAGCTGCTCGGCGACAAGATCAACGCGCCGCAGGGCCCGGTGGCGCTCGTGCCGGCGCTCAACCCGGTCATGTCGACGATCAAGGCCGCGCGCGAGGCGCAGGGCGATGTGGTCGACGAGAAGACCTTCATTCCGCACCTGCAGGCCTTTGTCGTCTCGTCGTACGAGGTGACGCAGGCGGTCAACACGATCCGCTCGTCGCTCGAGGCGTCGACCGAGGCCACGCCGGTCGAGAAGATCTACTTTGTCATGTCGCGCTCCAACCTCACGCAGCCGACGATCGAGAAGATCGACGCGGCCGAGACCAACCCGTGGATGGACAAGGCCGAGATCGGCACCTCGCTCAAGGACGGCCACGTCAAGGAGAATGAGTTCAAGAAGGTCAAGTCCCTGGCCATCACCGCCACCATCGCCTACCGCCCGCTCTGAGTGGGCGACGCCGGGGATGAAATAAAGTTCATTTAGCTGTTTTTCGGACCACTGTGCACACAAACCAACTCAACGCAACAATGATTGCCTCCGTTCTGATTCTGGCCTTCGCTGGTCCCGGACTTTGCCAAAATCTGCCCGTCAGCCAAAAAAACGCACTCATCACCATCTTCGAGACATTCGGCTACATCGCCCAGCGCAACCCGGACAACGTCAAGTGCTGGAGCCTATGGAGCGACGAGCTGGATTGCACACAGGCAGTCCGAGCCGATGTCATCAGCCTTCGCGTCAGGCCGCAAACACAGCAACGTGTCCGTGTCATTCCCACCGAAATTGGGCTTCTGACCGCCCTCACGGAGCTCGTCGTCGAGGAAGTCGAAAGGGCGACGATCCCGACGGAAATCGCATCCTTGACTCGGCTGCACAAACTGCGGCTCACAAATGTCGTTCTTTATCGACGCATCCCGGACGAGGTCACGTCGATGCCCGGTCTCGACTGCCTGGTCGTCACGCCGGGATTCGAAACCACGCGCAATTGCGCGGCGTGCGGTCCAACCAACAACTGCGTCGTTCACCCGGGAAATGACTGCGACGAGCTGTGCTACCTGGTTCGCGACAACAAAACCGTCCAGGACGAGGCGGCCGAACGGCCTCAATTTGACCCCAGACGGACCGAACTCTCCGCTGCCGATCGCCGCACCCTCGACGAGGCCATCGCCCGGGCCCACGGTCGCACCCTTCCGCCGCTGACGAGCCCCACACAAGAGACCTTTCCTGCTGACGCCAGCGACGCCGGTGCCGTCACGCCCAGCATGGCCCTGATGGCAGCGACTTCGGCCATCGCCGTGGCTGCGAGTGTAGCCAGTTCCGAACAGGACGTGGCTGTCGCAGCCGCTTCTTCAATCGAGGACCCGCCGGCCGACTTCACGCTCGTCTACATCGTCACGGCCGCCGCCGGTGCGATTATTCTGATCATGATCGCCGCCGCCGTCATGTTCTACTTTGCCGGACGGGCCATCGAGAGCGAGCCGCAGCCGCTGGCGCAGATGCACCGCAGCGACACGAACTACACCAACGTCTCGTCGCTGCCGGGCCCGACAGCCTACGGACAGACGAGTTTCTCCAACATGCTTTAGCGCGGCCTTCGCGCGGGTCGTTGTATGTAAAATAAACAGCCTTTGGCTAAACCCGCCGCGTCCCGCCTCGTGCCCCAAACAGCAGGCCAACAATGAGCGGAATCACTGTAGCCCTCAGCATCGTCTCGCTGGCCGTAGGCATCGCCACCAGCGTGCTCCAGGTCGTGGTGGAGGCGGTCCTGCTGCCGTTCCGGATTCTGACCGAACTGGCGCTGGTCCTGTTGAGCCTGTTTCCGTTCATCCAGACCATCATCGAGAACCGGCGCGTGGCCATCATCGTCCTCGTCGTGACGGCCGTCACGCTGGCGCTGGGCTTTGTCGCCCTCTTCCAGAGCAACGTCATACTCGGGGCGATCGATGTCGTTTTCGAGTGTTTCGTGGCTCCGGTGTACGAGATCGTTTACAAGTTCGCCGTCAACAACATCAAGGGCCTGGTGCAGATCATCGGCGGCGCGTACAACGTGATCCTGACCTACATCGTCGCCCGCGGGCGGCTCTGGGTCATGGAGACGGCCGACGTCGTACAGTGCGTCCTCGATACGGGCAACATCCTTCAGCTGCTTGAACTGCCCGCCATTTTGTGGGAGTTTCTGTACTCGATGCTGTTCGTCCTGACCAAAGAGGCCAGAATGTCGAGGAGGTTTATCTTCAACAGTCCGCGATTCTTTTACTTCACGCAGGACCCGCCCTTTAATTTCACCTTCACGGAGCCGATCAGTCCGACGGCTGGCAATGACATTGGGTTTCCTGGCCCGACCTTGGAGTTTCCGGCAGGATTCGGCGCGTTCGGTCCGCCGGAGGACGTTGTTCCGGGCAATTCTGCTTCGGTCGTGAGGCTGATTTTCCGCAGCCTCTACGTCGACCTCGCCAATATCGTGGGAACGTCGGGAAGGCTGATCTTCCAGATAGCCGGCGATTTACAGAGACCTGCACAGAAGTTTGGCCAAAATCTAATCAAGAGGGCCGAGGCGCCGCCCTCGTACTTTGGCCAGGCAGCCGATGTCGTGTCGCGTGTTGTGTCGCTAGCCGGTTTCACCTGGACGTACCCGTTATCGAACGCCGCCCCGTCTCGAGGATCAGCCGTTGGCGCCGGCGCAGCCGGATACTCGGAGCTGAGGTTCAAGGTCGAGGCTATTATCACGAAGGTTCTTCGTATTATCGGCAACGTCCTGCGCTTCGTCTGGCTCATCATCAACGACGTTTTGACGGTCAATCGGCCCGCCGAACTAGATCCGTTTTGCAACGAAATTGACTTTTCGAACCCGAACGAACTTCTGGCACTCTTTCAGGGCTTTCCCGTGGTAGATCTCTTCATCGTCGCGTTTGGCGTCGGGACTGGCAACAACCTCAACATTTTCCGGTCCAACTGGGAGTTTTGCCGTCTCAAGATGATCCAGTATCAGTTTCCTGACACTGTCGCCGAGTTCGGCACGCCAGTGGAGCCTGTCGATGAAATAGGTCAGAACTACCTCAACCAAGCCGAGGTGTTCCAGCGACACGCAGAGCTTTGTGGGTTTTTGACAAAAGACTCGTTTTCCAGCGGGTCCGTCGGTTTCGATTACCGTGGTTCCCTCTCGTTCTCGTTTTTCATCAAGAACGACTTTGCGCAAAGCGGAAATCAGGGATGGCAACAGGCATGCAACAGATGGGACGGCATCCAAAACATCGTTTTCGCCAACCGGATTGACTACATCGGCGAGATATTCATTATCATCGACGACATCATCGAAGTCTTTATCAACCCGTTCAACGAAAACACCCCCGCAATCACCAAAGAGGTACAAGAAGCAAAGACCACGGCCTCTATCACGGAATGTTTTGTCGACAGACTCGTCAACAGCATAGTCTACGCCGTCGACGTGGTGTCCGCAACGGCAACAAACCCGTCCATTTGCGAGCCATATCCGTTTACCTATGTCTATAGTCTCGGACTTGAGCCTTGTATTGTGCGGATTCTGGAGGAGGTGGCGTTTGAGCCTAAACGGATCTTCGGCACGTTCGAGTCGAGCCTCTGCAACGACTTCATTCTCTGCAACGAAGACGAACGAACGTCTCAGTGCGCGGCCAACAAAGGCAATTGGGTCTTCTGTCTCGTCGCAAAACTCTCCTTCGAAGAAAACTCCCTGTTCGAGACCCTGTGCGGCTTCATGACGTTCGAGGTGCCGCTGCTCACCGACCCGCTGCAAAAACTCCGATGCGCACCGGCCCTCCGCAAACGCGCGGCGCCGACGTTGGAAGAACGGCGCGAGAACATGCAGATTTCCTACACGACGCACACCCTCCTGCAGACGCAGCTGTTCAGCATGAAACTGGCGTCGGAGCTGCGCCAGAACTCGCACGTCTTCGACGCCTGCATCGCCGCCGACGACTCGGTGCTGGCCAACTGCACGACCGAGTGCGCCATGGCGCCGTGCGTCGACGCGATCGTCGACTGCATCGGCCACCGCGTGCCCGAGGACAGCATGCTGCACTGGGCCTCGGCCGAACACGCCGACGCGACGAAGCGGATCGCGTCGTTTGTGGCGCTGGCGGTCGACTTTGTCTACGGCTGCGAAGACAGCCAGCTCTCGGGCTACCTCCGCTGGTCCGACGGCGTCCTGACGTGGGCCCGCGACTTCTTTGCGCGCTTCGCCACCTTTGCGTTCGACTACACGGCGGCCTATTCCGAGTGTATGACGATGGCCGACAAGATGCGCCGGGCCGGCAACACGACCGCCGAGACCGAGCTTGCGTACCTGCGCTGCATCGGCGCGCCGGTGCCGGGTGACCACCCGGGTGCACCGGTCAACACAACGCGCGAATACTTTGCCGAGAGCCTGCGGACAGCCGGCATCGACGACGAGACGACGTGCGGCGTGGTGCTGCACAAGACTGGCTTCGCCGTCGACACCAAACCGGCCGGCGAGGCGAGCGGCGTCGTGTTCGACGCGGTGTACCGCACCTGTGCGTTCATGCACGCGTTCGGCGCCCGCGCCACGCGCAGCGGCTACGCCGCCAGCGAGCTGGCCGACTTCATGCACCCGTGGCGTGCCCCGCTCGCCATCACGTCGGCCACGGCCAACATGCCCGTCAACGAGGCCGATGGCATCCTGGGCCTTCCGGCCAAGCCCGACTCGATCCTGCAGCTGGCCGTGCCGCGCGCCAAGGCCGTCGGTCGCCCAGTCTGGGGACCGAAGAACCAAACCAGTGCCCTCGTCCGCTCGATCCAGGGGTCGTTTGGTGCCTATGCCACCCTGGTCGCACTCGGCGGCTACCTCGCCGACTTGCAGGACAATGTGCTCGACCAGGCGGACCACATGACGATCGAGGAAATGGACCACCGCGAGCAGTCGATGCGTCGCGCCGCCGCAGCCGAGATCATCAACGTCAACATGGACCCCAAGGCGGCGCAGCAGCGCTTCGAGTCCGAGCTGCGCAAGGCCGAGCCGGCACACGGCCGTGGCCACTCACACAGCCTGGGCGGCACGTTCAGTGCCCTGCGGCGCAGCATGGCGTGGGAGTCGACGACCGAGGGCGGCGTCAAGTACGACGTGGCGGTCAAGTTCCGCAACACGCACGGCTCGGTGCAGGCGTTCCTCGTCAACCTGCACAACCCCAACGCCACCGCCGCGCGGCTCTCGCACCACCAGCACGTGCCCGTTTCGTACCGCAACATCGAGGCCATTGTGACGGGCACGGCGGCGCTCGTCACAGGCCAGTCGTCGCTGCACCAGATGGCCGCGACGGCGCAGTCGCAGCTCGCGCACCTGCACGGCGACTCGATCTTCCGCACCGGCGCTGCCGTCGAGAAGGCCCTGCGCGCGTCCAAGGTCGTGCTCGGCACGGCCTTTCGCATCGTCAACCGCCGCCTGCGCCTCCACGCGCTGCCGCCGGTCCAGGCCGCCGTCATGTCGCTCGACGTGCTGACCAACAGCCGGCCCGCCGATCTCGAGGCCTGGTCCCGGAACCAGATGGGCTACATCATCGGCGAGGGCTTCGTGCCCATCGACGACTACGACCTGTACATGGCGGAGGAGCAGCGTGAGCGCGAGCGCTGGCTCAATCTGTACTCGCTCAACCTGGCCGAGGACGAGATGAACAGCGCCGCCCTCGTCAGCCACCGCTGGGCCGCCAACCGGCGTCTCGAGAACGAGCGCGCCCGCCGACACGCCCTGCCGCGGCCGAAGGAGCGACTGTGGGACATCTGGTACCGGCCCAACGCGCGGCGGCACGGCTTCGCCCGCCGCGCCCAGTTCCTCGTCAAACACAACCTGGCGCACGCCGACGAACACCTCCACCACCACGTGCCGCTCAACTGGCAGTACCGCTCGGCCGCCCTGCGCGCCAACAGCTCGAGCGAGCGGGCCCGCATCCTCGGGCTCGCGTCGGCCGGCAGCGACGATTTTCTGCTCGAGGCGCTGCAGTCGCTGTTGGACGCGATCGACCCGTCCTTCGTGATCGAGGACCTGCTCGCCGACTTTGAGGCGTTCGGCGTCCAGCTGTGGGCCACGGTGGTCGACTTCTTCGAGAACTTCCTCGAGGACGGCGGCACGTTCGACGACATTCTCGAGTCGGCGCAGTGCCCCGGGCCGGGCGCCTACGAGGCCGGCGGCGCCGACCAGTACGCGCTCGGGTGCATCCCGTACTTCCCGGAGCGGATCCTGGACTTCTGGGAGAGCTTCCCGCGCTCGCCGTCGCTCAACAAGGGCTTCTACGGCTACTTCGAGGGCCCGGGCTACATCGAGTGGCCCGGCGAGATGATCGTCACCGATTGCGCCTTCGACCGCGATCTGGTTGCGACGTGCGGCGGCGAGGACCCGCCGCCGTTCCTCTGGTCCGCCTACACGGAGAACGGGCCCGGCGACCGGCCGCAGTTCAATTCGACCAACTTTGGCCTGTCTGTGTGCCTGACCGACGAGTGCGCGGGCAAGCCGCCCTCGGCGTACCCGCTGTGTCCGTTCTGCGACTACTGCGTGCGCGAGTACCAGTCGGCGTCGGAGTTTGGCTTCTCGACCGGCTTCGACGTCCTGCTCGTGTGGTTCTCAGTGATCCGCGGCTGGGTCGGCCTCATCTTCAGCAACGACATCGACTTCCTGTACTTCCTCATCCTATTCCCGGCGTTTGCGCTGTCGGACTTCAGTCCGTTCGGGCCGGGCATCACCCTCTTCTTCACGCTGGCGATCCCGCTGGCCGACACGATCTGGTTCCAGCGTCCCGAGCGACTTCTGTTTCCGCTGTTTCCGATGTACCTGGTGCACGAGTTCCTGCCGCTCGTCGGCTGGGGCGTGTGGCTCTTCTCGCTCTGGCCGACGCTGTCGAGCGGCTTCCAGGGCGTGCCGTTCGACACCGCGCCGGCACTCGACTTTATCAACAACTTCCTGTTGCCGGACGCGCTAGTCCTGCAGCTGTTGCAACTCATTCGCGGCAGCTCGTTCATCGCCAGCGCGCTCAGCTTCCTGCAGCTCGGCGTCGACCTGACGTCGCTCGATCCGACGATCATGCGCCTGGAGTCCAACATCACCGCCGTCGCCAGCCTCGCGTCGGTCATCTACTCGCTGCTGGCGGTCATCCTGGTGCCCATCACGCTGGCGATTGTGGGACTCGGTGTCGTCTTGCTCTTCTACGCACTGCGCATCCTGTCGCCGGTGCTGCGGTTCCTCGGCGTGATCGTGCGCGAGCTGTTCGCCATCTACACGCGCGTGAGGCAATTTCGCTTCCGGCAGCGAGTGCGCATCCTCCGGCGCGAGGTCTCCGAGCTGCAGGACGACCAGGAACAGGACGCGTCGCGGGCCAGGCAACAACTGCGCGAGCTCGAGGACGAGGCCGTCGAAGACCAACAGCGCGACGCGCAACAAGACAGGAGGCTCGAGGACATCGAGGACCAGCTCGGGCGCATGAAGGAGGAGTAAAATGAATGCCCTGCGCCTAAACCAACCCGCCCCGTCGCCCGGCTACCAAACCAGCCTGCGCATGCGATGGCCCTCGGCAAACGTTCCTATCCCGGAGGCTTCCGCTGTCAGCTGATCTCGATCGGCGTCCTGCTGGCGCTGGCGTCGCTGTTCCACGCCTTCACGAGCAGCTACGTCCAACAGAACCAGGTCTACACCCAGGACGCCGCCCAGGGCTCGGCGTTCACGGCGCTGGCGGCGTCCAATGTGCCCTTCTACAACGCCGGCGGGTTCCCGGTCATCTCGGGCTCGACCACGGAGCTCTACTCGTTCGACTGGTTCGTCTTTGCGACGGACTCGCTGCGGCCGTTCCTGATGGTCTACACCCTGGTCGCCGTGGTGCTCGCCGTCCTCGTGCCCCTGGACACCCTGACGGCGCTGCTGTACCAGCCGATTGTGGTGATTATTTTGCTCGTCGAGCTCGCCAAAGTGGTCTACTTCCTCATCATCCTGCTGGGCCTGTTTGGCTTCTCCTGCTCGGCCTACGCCTTCTGCCGCAACCGCAACCCAGCCATCACCGCGACGCCCGACTTCTCGTTCATCCTGTCGCTTATCTCTGCCGGCGTGTTTGCGGTCGTGGCCATTGCGCTCACATCGCTTCCGGGCACGGTGCGGCGGGCGCACCTGTCGTCGGACCCAATTGGCGCGCGCATCAGCGGCAAGCGGTCACCGGCGCAGTCCGACTTTGAGATGGACGAGTTCGACCAATCGGCGCTCAGCTACCGCACCGCCGCCGCCAAGCCGCGCCGGTCTAAGAGGACCAAGGCTCGCGCCGGCGCAGAATCGGGACTGGCGCTGATTCCCGAGTTCCCGCAGCAAGGCGTGTGAATAAACTGAACCTAGTCCACCGGAATATTTGCCCCGACTGTCTATGCGCCGCGCCGACGCCCCTCCGGACCCAATCCACGGCACTCATGAGCAAGACCCGAGTGCCTGTATTTACACACGCCCCGCTGGCGTTTACGCCGGCCGGGGCCAAGGATGATCCGCCGACGAAGCGCGCCAAACTGCCCAGCTCGCAGGCAGACCGCATCGCCGCCGCCAGCCGCCAGCTGGACGAGCTGGTCGGCCGGGCGGAGCAAGCCAAGTCCATGTCCGAGGCCATCGACCGATACCTCGAGATCCTGAAATTTTTCGTCGATCGCTGGGCGTCGCTGTCGTCACAGGGGCGCTTGCGCTTCGAGCCCGGCCTCTACGTGCGCCCGAGCGTCGACGGGCCGTACGAGCTCTACCAGCCGTTCCTGCGGCTGTCGGACGACGGTACCGACGCCGGCTCGTCCGTGCGCATCGCCGTTGCTCGCGATCGTCAGCCAAGCACGACCAACCTGGCCGCGACGGACGAGGAAAAGTCCCGCGCGCTCAACTTCGACCAGGTCGCCTCGCGGCTGCGCACCAACTCACAGCTCGGCGAGATTGCGGCCGCCGGGGTGGAGTTTATTATTGAGTTCGGCGTCCTGAACAAGACAACGAACCCAATCCTCTCCTTCAGCGACAGCAGCGCCGGAACGAGCGAGGCCGAGGAGGACGACGAGACGGAGCAGATCGTCGAGGAGCTCAAGCAAATGTGCACCGACATCGAGGCAGCGGCCAATCCGACCTCGGTGGCCGATGTGCGCAGGGCCGTCGAGCGGGCCAGCGGCGCCGTGCGCAACGCCTCGGAGAGCGAGCAGATTCAGTTCAAGGGCTACCTGTTTGCCTTCATCGCCGAAGCGGAGAGCCCCGCCACGACGCGCTACGTCATTGTGCGCCGCCGCCCGGACGGCTTCCGCCTGTTCCTGGCGTCGGTGGCCGAGGGCGTGAAGCGCGTTTCGTGGTTCGGCGACGACGAGGAGATCGACAACTACCTGGTCAATGTGGTCGACCTCAACGAATCCGACGCGCTGCGCGAGGAGATCGAGGCGCTGGCCCGGCGCAACAAGCCCGAGGACCGCGTCGGGCGCGTCGTGACGTACCTGCAGATCGCCAGCGCCAACGAAGTGATCTGCTCGGTCTCCGGTGCGACGCTGGACCTCGGCTTCATCGCCGACCGGCCCGGCGCCAACCTGGTCCAGAACTACGTCCCGGACCTGGAGCCCTTCAAGCGCATCGGCAACGACGCCCAACGCGCACGCCTCGGCCGGGCGCTGTTTATCGCCGACTTCGAGGCCGCGCTGCGCACCCTGCCGCTGCCGGCGACGATCAAGATCGTGATCTACACCAACCCGCGCGAGGAGCGAGTCTACCGCGCCGTCGAACGAGCGGCGCAGAGCGGCGAGCCGCAGTTTCGTTTCGTCATGCCCGGCACCGACCCGCTGGTCTCGGTGCGCGCCGTGGCCGAGCAACTCGCCATCGAACAGGTCTTCAGCGTCGAGGAGCACCCCTCGGCGCGCATTGACGTCGAGCTGCCCGATGGCGAGTTCTCGGTCGAATTCGACCAGCTCCGCTCGCCCGCCCGTCCGCAGCCGCCCGTCGACGACGACGAGGACTCGGACGCCGACGTCGACGACAAGCTGCTCAACCGCCTCCGGCAGGAGCAGGAGCGCCGCGAGGAGGCGGACGAGGCCGAGGACATGGCGGAGGACCGCGCCGACGCGGATCCGGAAGTGGCCGAGGCGATCCGCGCCGAAGGACTGATCGACGTGGCCGACCAGGAGCGCCCGGCGCAGCCCATCGACGCGGCCGACGTGACGGACCTGTCGCGCGACGGCGATCTGTCGACGACCGACGTGGCCGACGCGCTCGCCGCCGATCCGGCGCTGCTGGCCTACCTGGACAGCCAGATCCGGATCAACAACATCGGCGTCATCGCCAAAGTGGGCCAGCTGCGCCTGGCGCATCTGGTCTCCACCATCTTGGCCTTCGAGAGGAAGGCCGACCTGCTCGAGGACGAGGCCGAGCTGACTGTCTGGTGGAGCTCGAACGGCGGCCAGTTCGACGACGACGACATTGTGTACACTTCGGAAAACAGCAACCCCATCCGCAGCAATCTGTTTGACATTCTGACTGACCTCCTGGCCGAAGCCGACGCCGACGAAGAGGCCGACGCGCGCCTGGCGGTGCAGATGGTCTATCGGCGCGAGGTCGACAGCGAGGACGACACCGACGTGCTGGCCGACGGCGACGTGCACCTGGCGCCGCTGGTGCGCACGGAGTTTCCGGCGACGGCGTTTGTCGAGTCGAAGCGCGCCCGCGCACTGATCAGCTACGAGGGCGTGACCGGGTTGCGCCTGGTCGCGCCCGTCGACGGCCAGCCGCTGTCGTTCCTGTCGGACACCTATCCGCTGTTCGACGGCTCGCAGCTCGAGCGCGGCATCGGCCGGTTCATGTACGACGGCTACGTGTTCGAGACAATGCGCCAGGTCCAAGAGGCGGCGCCGTACCTCGACCGGCCCGACATCGTCAACCAGATTGTCGGCGGGGCAATCGCGGCCCGCTCCGAGGAACAGCGGCTGCAGCTGGCCGTGCACGGCGTGGCACAGAAGCTGCACGCCGAGGGAAACTTTGCCGCGTCGCGCGCCCGGGCCGCCTACGTTCGCCACGCGCAGCTCTACCAGGAGGCGTGGCGCACCCGGCTGTTCTTCGACCTGCGGCTCGTCGAGCGCACGCGCAAGTTCTTCCTCGCCTCGTCGCAGCGGCGATTCGGCGTGCGCCAGGCAGCGCGCATTGCGTACAACTACAACCCGCGCACCAACCAGGACCGGCTCGCCGTCGACAAGCTCTACACCGGGCCCGACTCGAAGCTGCTCGAGGACCTGCTCTACGCCCTGCGCGCCGGGGACTTTATCCGCTGGACGACGGCCGGCGGACGCATCGACCCCACGTGGACGACGCGCTTCTCGCCCAGCCCGATTGCCAACTCGCGAAACCGCGGGGCGTTCGTCAGCCCGTCGCGCATCCTGGGCAACGGCTTCGGGTTCCTCGACAACGCCCAGCGCATGCAGGTCCGCGTCATGGCGATGCCGCGCAACCGGTCGGCGCGTCCGGTCGACCTGTGGTACTCGATGCCCGCCGTGCCGCAGAACGGCAAGCCGCTCGAATTCCCGGCCGATCCGGAGATCGTCGGCGCCGTCGATCCGGTCTACTTCTTCACGTCGCCGGACGACCAGCAGAGCGCAACGTTCCGCGGCCAGCTCAACTCGCTGCGGCTCATGAGCAACGCGCCCGACTTGCTCGTCGGCGCGGGCAGTGGCGGTGCGCTGGCGTCGGGCAACGAGACGCTGCCCATGCGCCGCGCGTCGATTGGCTCGATCAGAGACGGCGGCGTGCCCGACATCGTGGTGCGGCTGACAACTGTCCGCGGCGATCGGGTCAACGCCGAGGAGGAGGTGTTTGTCTCGCACTCGTTCAACCCGCGACAGCTGCTGGCCAGCGAGGATGGCATTCCGGGCGTGGCGTTCCCCATCGAACCGCGCGACCTGTCGCCCAACCTGCAGCCGCTGCCAGCCGGTCTCCAGGCCTACGCGCTCGAGTCGCGCGACCCGACGGCGCAGAACGACATCAACAAGATCAGCCAGATCGTCGTCCTGCTGAGCCAGTCGCTCGAGCCCGGCAGCGTCACCCTGCGCAATTTCACGGTGTCCCGCGTCGTGCGCAAGGAGGAGCGCGGCCGGTCGGTGGCGGTGCAGGAAAAGGTGCTCGACCTCATCGACCGCATGCGCACGCGCGGACTGCCGGCCGCAAGCGTCGCCGAGGCGGTGGCGTCGGGCGACTCGGTGGCCGAGGTGAGCTTCGGCAACATTCCGCCCGAGAACTCCGTGCCCGGCGACTATGCCGGCGGCAGCGTGAGCGACGAGGAGGGCGCTCCGGTGCCGCGCCAGGTCGCCGTCGTTGTGCCGTCGATCGAGCAGACGCAGTTCGTGCCCGACAGCGAGCCCGACGCCGGCCCGCTCGACTTTGGCGGCGGCTTCGATGACATGCTGGAGGACGCGCGTGCCGTCGTCGCTGGCGTCGAGTCGGGCAACGCCGTCCAGGCCGCCGACGCGCTCAACGAAGCCGACGACGGCGCCGAGCGACGCAGCACGCTGGCCGAGCGGCGCGAGGCGGCGATCCAGGCCCGACTGGACGGCGTGCTGCGCGACCCGCGCGACAATCCGTTCCTCCAGGTCCTGGCGTCAAGCGGGCTGACGGTGCGAGTCTCGCGCAAGAATCGCATCGCGCTGCAGGACAACGTCCAGTTTGCACCGCAGCCCGAGACAATCGCGAAGCTCGAGGAGATCCAGGACCTGCGCGCTCGGCTCCAGGCCGCGCAGGAGTTCGAGCCCGAGACCGACGACCAGGAAGAGCTGCGCGAGATCCTCGAGGAGAAGGCGGACACCATCGCCGAGCTCGAGTCCGAGCTGGCCGAGGCCGAAGAGACCCTCGAGACACAGATCGCGGCGAGCCAGATCGGCGACACCATCGCCGCGCTGCAGCAAGAGCTCCAGGGCGAGCTCGCCCGCGACGAGCGGCTGAAGGCCAAGCGCGAGCTGCGCAAGGCGCGCCAGCAGGCCACAGAGGCGACCGATCCGGTCTCGATGCTCGATCTGGCGTGGCCGTTCCGCGCCGAGGGCCAGGCTCCGCTGGTGCCGGCGCTGGCCAACTCGTACCTCAAGGCGGCGCTCGAGAGTATGCGCCTGGTGCGACCGGGCCTTCTCGAGACCGACGAGAGCAAGCGGCCCGAGGACCCCGACTACCAGACCCTGGTGCCGCTGTCGGCGACCTACATTCTCGACGGCCGGATCTTCAGCTCGGTGCACGAGTACGTCGCCTGGAAGTTGCACACGTTCGCCAAGCAGCGCATCCTGCGCAACGACAACGGCCGCAACCTGCCCGCCTTCGCGAAGCTCGAGGCGCTGCTGAGCGCGTTCGACGCATCGCTCGGCCAGGTCGCCGGGCCGTACGCCCGACCGGAGAAATCGCCGTACCAAGTCTGGCAGACGACGCGCGAGCTCCGCGACGAGCTGACGGCGTACAAGGAAGACGAGTCCAACCCGGCGGACCTGCGCCAGCTCGCCGAGACGACGTTCCGCGGGTACACCAAGGACCTGAAAGCCTACTTCACGCGAATCGTCTACCAGGCCGTGCGTGCCCAGTACGGCCAGAACCGCGAGCTCTACGCAGCGGCGACGTCGTACCTGCTGGCGCAGTTTGAGGATGAGCCCGTGCTGCGCCTGATCGCCGACATGCCCAACACGGTGCGGCCGTCGGTCGAGCCAGGACGCGTCGGCGAGCCCACCATTGTGGGCAACCTGAAGAGCAGCCGGTTCCTTTCCAGTGTGATCTACAAGCAGACCGGCCAGAAGACCCTGGTGCCGTCGGAGAACATCACCGCGCGCAGCTCCGAGCTGCCTGTCGTCGAGTACTACCAGCTCGCTGTCGGCCGCGACAAGGTGTCCGACGAGAAGATCGACGGCATCCGCGAGCAGCTCCAGCTGCTGCAGGACGTCTACGACGCCGACCTCGAGTTCCGGGTCGACCCTTCGATGCGCGACCTCGAGGACTACCGCAACGCAGCTGCGGCGTGGGCGTTTCTCACCTCCGCGGACTCGGGCATCGGCTCGTTGCCACAGGACGTGGTGGCGATCGACATCATCAACCTCCGCCTGCGCCTCAAGCCCAAGGCAAAGTCTGGCGCGCCGGCGCTGCCGCAGGACCTTGGCGCTGCGGTGCTGGTGCACACGGCGACGCCGGCCAAGCTGGAGGAGGAAGGCCAGACTCTCTACGCCGTGCTGCGCAAGACCCTCGTCCTCGCGACGACGACCACCGCCTCGACCACCGCCGCGGACTCGCAGCTCCTCGTCGACATGATCGAGAACGCGTCCTACTACTTGCGCGTGCGCGTACTGGACGAGTCGTCGACGTTCGAGCAGAACGACGGCATTCGCTACCTGGCCAACGCCGTCGGCGATCACCCGCAGCTCGTCCGCGACGGCTTCAAGGACGACTACGAGGACGAGGTGCTGGACGACGACGACCGGCTCGTCTACGTCTCGAGCAAGCCCGAAGTCACCGAGCCGGTGCGCGTGTTCGCCTACATCAACGAGGGCGCGTACGGCGCCGCTCGCTTCGGGCGCGACTCGGCCGTCACGTCAGAGGTCTGGGCCGCCACGCACACGCGCATCGTCGGCAACGTGCCGGTCCTGCGCGAGGCGCCGCTGCCGTTCCTCAACACGGCCGAGCTGACCGGCCGGCTCATCCTGCCGATCTTTGCGGCGCGCACGCGGCTGATCCGCGTCGCCGTGCTGGTCAACTCGTCGTCGGGCGAGAGCAAGCAGATCTTCACCACCGACTGGCACCCGCTCACCGTCGCCGTCGACGGCCGGGTGTCGGTCCTGCCGTACGAGAGCGCGCTGCGCCTCGACCGCGTCGACGCGCTGCGCGCCCAGCTTGAGCGCGCGGCCGAACAGGCGGCACAGGAGCAGCAGCGCCAGAATCCGTTCATGCAGGTCGACGCGCGCCAGAAGAGCGCGCCGCGGCGCCTGGCGCCGGTCGCTGCTGCCAACGTGATTCCGCTCGAGAAGCTGACCGCGATCGAGTTCGACGAGTCGCTCACCCTGGACTGGAACGTCGATCCGGAGCGATACCTGCAGCGCCGTCTGCAGGTGCCGAGCGACCGCGACGGGTTCCAGTTCGTCGACGCCGGCGTCTCGCTTGTGCAGGCCCTGCAGCGGTACAGCGCCGGCGAGCTGACGTTCGACCCCGACGCCAACCAGCGCGAGCTGCCGACGGCGTTCGTCGACGCCCAGGCGCGGTTCCTGAGCCGCACGACGGAGCCGATCCACTTTCTGCCGGAGAATCGCATGTGCTCGTTCGCCGGCAACACCTGCGGCCTCGAGCAGCAGGTCCTCTCGTTCGCGGTCTACGGCGCGTTCCTGACCGACAAGGCGGGCTCGGGCGACAAGCCGATCCGCCTCGCCGACGACGAGCAGCTGCTGTTCGAGAGCAAGCTGCTCGACAAGCGCACCTTTGTCTCGCAGGAGAACCTGTCGTCGATGGACGAGCTGCGCCGCGCCGGCGTCGACGATGCCGGTTACATCGAGGCCAGCCCGGCTGGCTACCTCGACATGCCGCCGGCCTACTCGCCGCCCGACGACGAGCAGATCGACATCGTGCGTCGGTACGTCAAGACCGCGGTGCGCGACAACAGCTTCGGCCTCACGGGCCTCGAGGTCGAGTTCAACAACAACTTCTACTCGTCCGTCGACTCGGACCGGCTCACCCTGGGCGCGTTCCACATCCTGACCGCCGAGGCCGACGCCGCCAATCGAGCCAAACTCGACGCGGCGCTCGAGAGCAAGAAGCTGCGTCCGACTCGCGGCCTGCCGGTGCCGAAGCGCAAACCAGACGCCGCTGCGCCGCCCGGCCCCGCCGTCCCGCGCGTCGACCCCGAGGACGCAGTGCCGTTCGGCGTGTACTACGACTCGACGGAGCAGGGCCAGCAGCTCCTGGCGCAGCTGGCGTTTTCGGTCGACCAGGCCGAGCTCCTGTACAAGACGCTGAGCGCCCTCAAGACCAACAAGACCATGAAGCTGGAGACGACGATCAACCCCAAGGTCGGCTCCGGGTCCAGCACGGTGATTCTGACGAACGAAAAGACGGCCAGCCAGTGGCCCGGCAAGACCAACACCGACTTCTCGGTCCAGAAGAAGGCGGGCCTCAGTTCGCACTACATCGAATTCCCGCGCATCAAGCACGCCGTGCGCGTGGCCGAGGGAAGCGATCTCGGCGAGAAGGAGATTTACAAACTCGAGTTCTACTTCAACTCCGGCGAGGCGCTGACGCAGCTGCGTCGCTGGCGCAACAAGAAGGAGCTGTTCGCCATCAACGTCCTCGTGGGCGCGGCGCCGGGCGACTCGCGTGCCAGCGTCACGTCGTCGAAGGGCACCCTGGGCGACTCGGCCGACATCGGCGGACAGTTTGCCGCCGAGCTGCCGCGCCTGATCAACGAGCTGCTCTTCCGCCCGAGCCTCGAGGTGGACGACGACCTCGGCGCCGTGAACCTCGACGCCATCGCCGAGGTCGACAAGGACATGGCTGCGCTGCGCAAGAAGAACAAGTCGCGCAAGGCCGACGCTATTGCCGAGCCGCACCAGCCGCCGCAGCCCGTCAACGTCCAGGCCGCGGTCCTCTCGCCGCCGTACAACGCGCCGGGCGAAGCGATGGCGCTCGACGTCGCCGTCCAGCCTGCGCAGCCGGCCCAGCCGGCGCAGGCCAGCACACCGGTCGCCTTCGAGGACATCGTGTGGAACGGCAAGCCGTCGCAGTACTTTGTCGAGATCAATCCGCTGACCGGCCGACTGCGTGCCGTCGTCGGCGAAGTCGGCAACCAGCTGCTCCGGACCAAGCCCGACGCGTACAAGTTCATGGAGCCGAACGACGGTCTGGAGCTCCAGGGGCCGTTCCGCATCCTGCGCACCGAGCTGAATCGCCTCACGATCGGCGACAAGCGCAGCGAGGCCACGGCTGCGATCCTGAAGCTCGACGACCCCGTGACGCAGTTTGCGCTGTTCGAGTACAAGGCGCAGCTCACGAGCGAGGGCTACGCAATCGACGTCAAGACGGCGGTGCCATTCCACACCCCGCTCTAATAAACAAGGCCCGTAGTTTTTAATCCGCACCGCACGCCGCCCCCCGAATAACCATGTCGAGCTCCTCGCGGCCCGGCGCGTCTCTACTCTCGTCGCCGCGGAAACGCGCCAGCGTGCTGTACGACGAGTACGGCTTTGCGGTCCAGAAACAGGCCGTCGAGAAGTACCAGATCTACTGCCAGAACAACGCCGAAAACGAGCTGGCGCGGATGGTCAAGTTCGAGGACTGCCTGTTCGACACGCCCGACGGCTTCAAGGACCGCATGTACTCGCAAATGGTCCGCACGGGCATCCCGCGCGGCCGACGGCGCATGGAGTGGCTCGAGTGCAGCGGGTTGCAGTTCGAGATCGAGCGATCGGCCAACTACTATGCCCAGATGGTCGAGGCCGCGCACGGCGACGTCGACCAGTGCGAGCTGGTCTCGCACAAGTGCCGCGATGTAATCGAGAAGGACATCGTGCGCATCGGCGAGAACTGCGTCATCGATCGCGACAAGATGGTGGTGGCGCTGCGCAACGTCCTCCTGGCGTACTGCGTCGACGCCGAGGGCGACGGCTATCAACAGGGCATGAACTTTATTGTCTCGGCCGTGTTGATGCTGGACTTCACCGAGGAGGAGGCGTTCTGGCTGCTGAAGCACGTCTGCACGCAACTCTTTCCGCTCAACTTCACGCCCACCATGATCGGCGTCAGGGCCGACTGCGAGGTCCTCAAGTACTACATGAACGTCAAGTGCCGCGATTTCATGGCCATCATCGAACACTTCGAGCTGCCGGTGGACTACTTCGTCTCGCGGTTCGTCATGAGCCTCGGCTTCGGCATCCTGCCGCAGGAGTCCTGCTACCGCGTCTGGGACCGCATGATCACCGGCGGCGCCCTCGAGTTCTTCAAGTGCATCATCAAGATCTTCAACGCCGTCGCGCGCACAATCCAGAGCCGCTACGGCGCCAAGCTGTGGAACCAGAAACACGACTGGGTCATCGAAATCATCGACGCCGAGCTGCGCGCCCTGGTCGACATCACCGACGTCCTCATCCGGCGCATTGACGGCAAGCCGATCGAGCAATTCTCGTTCAACAAACGCCGCCACAAGCTGCGCCGCACCAGCCGCCAGCGGCCGCGCGGGCTGTTGTACTCGGAGCGACGCGACAGCGCCAGTGACATCAACAAGCTGCGCGAGCGCGCCGAGGTCGAGGCCCGCAAGAACGGCCGCCGCGAGCCGATGAACCCCATTGACGCGCCAGAGTCCGGGCCGGGCCACTCGGCGGCCGACATGTCCGAGACGGCCACGGAGACCCCGCGCCGCGCCAACGGCGCACCAGAGCTGCGCATCGACTCGACTTCGGAAGACGACAGGCCGCCCGCCACCGACCCGCCGCCGCGCCCCACCGCCAATGGCAGCTCGTCTCCGCCGGCGGCCCTGTTCAGCAACTGCAGCTCCGGCGCCCGGGCCGAACTCTCCACCGCCACCGGCAGCAGCGACGGCGAGGGGGAGGTGCTGTGAAACGACGAAGGATTCATTGCTCCGGGCGCGTGGGGTGCAGCTCGAGACTGCGGAGCTGCGCCGCGATGAGCTCCATGTCGCTCTCGTACCGCTTCTTGGCGGCCTCGCGGGCGCGCTCGTAGCGACGGCGCATCTCGTTCTTGCGGTCGCGCATCATGTTGCGCACGATGCGCTGCAGGTCGGGCACGTCGATGACGACGGGCTCGGTGTTCTCCCAGTGGAACGCCACGATCTGCATGCCTTGCACGCGGTACGGCGTGTTCCGCTCGATCATCCACTTGTAGACGTTGAGCTGAATAAAGTACTTCGACGCCTCGCAGTCCACCAGCGACGCGCAGTAGCCCTTGGCCTGCCGCGCCGGGAAGGCGCGCTGCTTCTTCTTGTCGAAGCGGAACTGCCGCTGCGTGGTGTGCCACATCATTCGCTGCGGGTCGTGGCTCTTGCGATCGGCCTCGGTGGCGAACGGCAGGTACTCCCAGTTGCACTTGTCGGTGCACTTCCAGTCCTTCAGGTTGATCCAGTGCCGCTTCTCGGGGTCCCGCGCCCACTCGAGCGGCTGCGAGACGAGATCGCACATGCCGGCCATCTCGTGTTCCTCGTCGAACATGCAGAGCTCGGTGCGGAACGGCAGCTCCTCCTTCTCGACCATCGCCTCGACGTGCCACAGCCGGAACAGCCGGAACTGCTGCGTGTCTTCGTGTGGGTCGTCGGCGAGCCGGGCGCAGTTGAGGAACCGCTCGATGGCGGCGTGCATGTCGGTGCCGATCTGCGCCGCCTCGGCGCCGTTGGACTTCCAGTAGGCCTTGATTGCGTCGTCGGTCATCTGGTAGTACTGGTCCGACGGGTTGTCCATCCGACCGCGCTTGCGCATGCGGACGAGGGTCTCGTCCTCGTCGAACTTCTCGAACCACTGCGAAATGACCGCCGTCGTCGAACTATTGATCCGGCGTTCAAAGTCAAAGAGCCCGGGCGTCTTGCAGTAGTAATAGGTGTGGGTCTCGTCGACAAAGCGCAGGCATTTGTCGAACAGCTCGAACTCGTTGATAGACTTCAGGTGCCCGACCATATCGTGCCCGTACAGCCCGCCGAGAATTCTGACATGACCAAGATCAGCATCGAGGACGTCGAGGACCTGGTCCGGCCCGGCGAGTCCGGCACAGCGGCAGCGCCATTCCAGGACATCGATCACTTCGACCGAACCAGCCTTCTGCTCATCGCCGGAGTTGTGTTTTCCGTCTTGTTGTTTCTGTACACCCTGCGGCAGTGGTGTCTCAGTTATCGAAAGTTTCGCACTCATCGTCGACTTCGTGGTGCGGATAAGGAGGATTGAGGGTCGTGATGAATAAACCGAGTCCTCTTTTGAGTCCGGGACTTTTGGGAAAAAAAATAAAAATTTGTCCGATCGGCCTAAGATTGAAATTTTTTTTCGGGGTGTTGCCAGTTTCGCAAAGTTCAAGATATGGGAGGTAAAAGACGGGTGAGGTAAAAGTGAAAATTTGCCCATTTGGACTGGTAGTGT
>Ga0180436_10000598_pt1 | contig 36697 bp, 25 predicted proteins | sample SS_ome_2_FD_132434 | JGI IMG/M metagenome (GOLD analysis project Ga0180436, IMG submission 132434) | Hypersaline lake sediment archaeal communities from the Salton Sea, California, USA - SS_3_S_2 metaG | ecosystem: Environmental > Aquatic > Non-marine Saline and Alkaline > Hypersaline >... | reverse complement strand
ACTCTAACGTCCAACTTCCGGAGTAGCCTCCAATCGGAAGGGCCTTGATTGGTATCGAAGAAAGGTAGCGATGTCTCCGCGAAGGAGATGCAAACGCTACTCCCCCGTTTCCAAGTAGTTGCAACGAACTGTAGACATTGATGTAACCCCAGCCACTGATCGTGTCAGGGCCGGGCAGAGAATCGCCGATGCCGTACGGATCGACAAGATCATCGGCTCCCAAGAGCAATACTTCCTCGAGCACATCAAGAGGAATCTCCGGCCTTTCGCCGAGGATATACGCCGCTGCACCCGCGACAACCGGTGCCGCCATGGAAGTTCCGTCGGATAGGTAAAATAGACCTTCATCGCCGACTATCCGCACCAATGGTTCATCGGCATCGGCATACATGTCGGTACTGTCGGCCCGTATTGACAGAATGTCCCGACCGGGAGCAACTATGTCGATATGCGAACCGAAAGTCGACCACTCAGCCTGAAGACCCTGGGAGTTACCGGCCGCAACCACAAACGAGGAATCAAATGCCGCCGGGAAGAATCGTTGATTGTCACCGGTGTTTCCCGGGGCGATCGCCACGAAGACGCCGTTGTCCCGGGCGAACCGGAGGGCATCACGGAGAACCGCCGACTCAAAGGGCGTTCCCCAACTGATGTTGATCACTCGAGCACCGGAGTTGACGGCGTAGATGATTCCAGAAGCACCCACTGAGGCGAATGCATTCGGCTGAATCTTGATCGGCATAATTAAAGCTTTTGGCGCCACACCCACGATTCCGACGCCATCGTTCTTCGCGGCGACAATACCGGCGCAATGACTTCCGTGGCCGACTTCGTCGGTGGGATCGTTGTCAGGATAGATCGTGAAGATCGACTGCAGGTCGCCAGACATGTCGTACCCGGCGGTATCATCGACATATCCGTTATGGTCATCATCGATGCCGTTGTTGGGTATCTCGTCGGTGTTCACCCAGATATTGCCGGTTAGCTCGGGATGATCGGTATCTACACCGGAATCGATTATTGCCACTACCACCCGGGTCGCTTCGGTAGGTTGAGTCACGTACTCGGGGGCGATGTTGATATCGGCGCCGACAACTCCGGATGACAGACGAAGCGTATCATTAAACGGACCTTCGACTCGTTCGATGCCGAAATACTCCTGCCCGGTGTTGTTGAGATACCACTGGTGGGGGAAGAACTCATCCGTGGGAAAGTCGAAGAACTCGAGATAGTAGTCCGGCTCAACCGATTCCACCAGATGACTGCCCAGATGACTGGCAACTTGGTTCGCGCTCAGAGTCTGATCCCCGTCGACCAAACTATAGTACCGGGCAAAGACTTCTCCCCCCTTCTTGGAGGGGCTCATTTGAAGCGCCGTCAGCCGTTCGAGAGACTGGTTCGAAGACAGCGCTTTGGCTGCCTGATCTACCTTTGCTCCCGGTTTGAGTTTAACAATGAACCGACCCGGGACTGGTCCTGTGGGCTGGTCGCCGGCAGCGATCGCTACCGAAGGTGTCAACAGTACGACCGCCAACCCCATGAAGGCCAGAAACTTAGTCAGGGCGACAAGTATTCTGTGAGCCATCAATTCCTCTTTGCTTTCGAGTTTAAAGCCCGGCGTCGAGTATCAAGCGAGGGGGTGTTCATGTTATTGACGTCTAAAGCGGTCATCTGTTTAATCTCGGACATCATCCATAAGATACTATCAGACAAAAAGTTGTCAAGAAGTATGGAGTTGAGCGCGAGATATGCGGGAAGGCTGACTGGCGGCGTGCTAGCCTAAATACCGTACTTCTTTCTATTGATACGGAATTCGGCGTCCGACTGGTGGATATCGCGACGTAAGGAATCGCGAATAGCGTCGATTTTGCTGGACTCGAGACGACTCATCATGGTGATGGTCGCGAGATAAAACTCGATGGATGGTATCAGGGCGATGTTCAAGCGTCGACTGGTTTCTTCGCATTCCTGGCTAAACCAAAGCGGACGAGCCTCAGGCTCCTGATCGGAAAAGACATTGCCGATCACGACCAGTTTCATGAAGGCAGCCCCCTCTTCAAGATCAAACTCTTCGACGAGGGATTCGAGGTGGTGAGTCTCGACCGGGCCATCGTGCACATCGGCAAAAGCGAAAAACGTTCTCCGGGGTTTGCATCCGGCGGCCAGACCTTTGACAACTTTGAAGCCCTCGACCTCGACCGGACTGAGATCGGAGTAGCCGAGCACTTCCAGGGCGGTGAACATGGCCGGGAGCAGGCCGTTTTCCCCGCCGGTGAGGAAGACCGAGAGCCGGCTGAACTCGTCCTGTCGCCTAAGGAGAGCTTTGCGTCGCTTGGTATACTGTTCGATCTTGGTTTCGAGCTTCTGGATGGTACGACTGTATGGATTGTATTCACTGAGCTGTCGCTCGTAGTAGTCCAGCCACCTCGGGCGATCAGCACTTTCTCTCTCAAACTGGAGCCAAGCCTCCAGCCCGGCCGCCAATCTTTGGCTCTCGTCCGCGGCATCAAACTGGGGTAGAAAGAGGATCTGCCCGGGATAGTGGCGGGACCTGATCGCACTTATTGCCGGTGCCCCCTGAGAATTCGAGGCGACGGCGATGATTTCGACCCTGCCCTTGCCGATTGAAGTTTGAGTGAGCATGTGTTTCACCGGACAGTCACCCAGAAAGCGAGCGAGTGAGTGCTCAGGATCAGCGAATCGAATTGACTTGGATCCGGATTCCCGAAACTGGCAACGGCCGGTGTACTCCTCGAGCCAAAAGAAGGTCGAGACAATCGAGTCGGTCTTCGATCGATTACTAGAACGTGACTTCTTTTTGATTTTAATGTAAGACTGCGGAATGTTGGAGCGAACAACGAAAGTTCCGCCGCTGTCGAGCAGCTTGCCCAGGCTCTTGTTCACCACTCGGATTCGTGAGAGCAGATTCTTAAAGCTGGACTCCGACATCCCGAAGTAGCAGGTCTCAGTGCAATCGTTGTCCGCCTTCCACAGCTTGCGTCTTAGCGCGAAGTTGAGGGGATCAAAGAATACCAGTTTGTACTTGTGAAGCTCGGTACCATCGATGAGATCACAATGATCGAAGCCCTCGACTTCCTCACTCCAGTTGACAAACAGGATATCTTCGTTGCCGGAGTGCTGCACGACCGTGGTGTCCTCGGATACGAGATTGATCGTGCCGGCTTCTCTGGTATCGGTTGCGCTCATACTTGCGTTGTCGTTCCTAAGACTATGGTTCAGTTTCGGAGCCCCATCGATTCCCCACCTGCTTTTCGGAGGCCTCCGGCGTTAGTCCCCATTAATTCTGTTATCGGCGAAATACCGTTGAAGGCCAGTTCTGACCGGAGCCGCCAAAACCAATAATGCTGGTCTTTTTTGCGTATTTTTCTATATTGAGTCGGGAGTTGACCACAATATATACTCCGTAGATACTCATTGCCCAGCGGCATGTCCTCATAAGCGCAGAAAATGTAACAGCCTGAAGCGAAAGGTAGATCCTATGTATCGCGTTGGCGTCGCACTCGTAATAGTCGCGGCCTTGGTTGCCGGAAGTCTGTTGTTCTTCCAACCAGAAGAGCAGGCAACTTCCGAAGGCCCGAAATACTCCGACCTCCTCCCCTACATCTGGAAGAACAAGGGAAAAGTGCCAAAACTTAAGCAGCGTCCGAACGACTGGTATGTAGCCCAGCGCGCCTATCCCTACCAAACCATACCGCCGCAGAAGCAAGTCGCGGGAATGACCGCCGCCCGGCAGGCCAAGGCTGCCAAGTCGCCGGCCTGGTCCAAGTCGATTACGTGGACCGAAGGCGGACCGACCAACGTTCCCGGTCGAATCACGGATCTTGCCATCCACCCGAGCGATATTAACACGGTATATGCCGGCGCTGCGGCCGGAGGTGTTTTCAAGTCCACCAACGGCGGTGGAACCTGGGCCCCCATTTTTGATTCGGTAGGCACATTCTCTATCGGTGCTCTGGCTATCGATCCTACCGACGAAGACATCGTCTATGTAGGGACCGGTGAAGCCAATGCCTCGGCCGACAGCTACGAAGGCACCGGCGTCTACAAATCGATCGATGCCGGCAACACCTGGACCCACCTGGGACTGGATTCCAGTTATCACATCGGCAGAATCGTAGTCGACCCGCTTCGCCCGGATACGCTCTTTGTCGCCGTGGGCGGCAAGCACTTTGGCGCCAAGAACCCTGATCGTGGCCTGTACCGCTCTCAGGACGGCGGTAGTACCTGGGAGCAAATTCTGTATATTTCCGACTCCACGAGTTGTATCGATGTCGCCTACGATCCGGTATCGGGAACGGTACTGGCTGCCATGTGGGAGAAAGTGCGCTACGTGGATATATACAAAGTCTACGGTGGCATCACTTCCGGTATCTATCGATCTACCGATCACGGTGACAGCTTCACCTTGTTGGGAGCTCCCCAAGGGCTACCGGCTCCGTCGACCAACACCGGGCGAATCGGTGTGACGATGGACGTTGCCACCGGTATTTGCTATGCGCTCTATATCGCTCTGGACACTTATGAGTACATGGGCATGTACAAGAGCTTCGATTACGGCGCCACCTGGAGCCTGTTGCCGGGAGCCAGTGCCCTGGACGGAAGTTTCGGCGGATTCGGCTGGTACTTTGGCAATGTCAGAGTTGCGCCCAACGACCCCAGTGTGGTCTTCTCTTTGGGAGTAAGACTGTTCAGGTCTCAGGACGGCGGCAACAGCTGGTCCAATGTCACCGGCAACGCGCACGTCGATTTTCATGCAATGTGGATTGACCCGTCCAACAGCAGCCGTATCTACAGCGGTTGCGACGGAGGTGTGAACTACACCACCAATCAGGCCAACGACTGGACAGTCATGGCCAATATGCCCAACACGCAGTTTTATGCTATTACGGTTGATCCTTCCAATCCTGAGCGCATCTACGGAGGTACGCAGGATAACGGAACCAACGGCACCAAGACCGGCAACGTCGACGATTATCTGCACATCTTTGGCGGCGATGGCTTCTACACCCTCGTTGATCCCCGTGATCCCGACGTGATCTACTGTGAGTACCAATGGGGCAACATGTATAAGTCGACCGACGGCGGCAACAGCTGGTCCTGGGCCATGAATGGGATCGACTATGCCGGCGATCGCCACAACTGGAATACGCCGATCGCGATGGATCCAACCAATCCCGATGCTCTGTACTATGGTTCCAATCGCCTCTGGAAAACAACCAACGCGGCTAACGATTGGGATGTCGTATCGCCAGATCTGTCCGGCGGTCCCTATCCCGATAAGCCATCCTATGGCACCATCACGACGATCGGCGTTTCGAGACTAAACTCGCAAGTCATTTATGTGGGTACCGACGATGGTCGCGTACAGGTTACGACCAACGGTGGCACCACCTGGACTCGGGTCGATGCCGGACTTCCCGACCGCTGGGTTACCCGGGTAGTACCGGATCAGTATGATGTCAATACGGCCTACGTCACGATCTCAGGCTATCAATGGTCGGAACCGATGGCCCACATCTACAAGACGACCAACAACGGATCCACCTGGGTGCCCGTTTCGGGAGATCTCCCCGACGTGCCGGTCATGGATCTGATTGTCGATCCGCACATACCTGATCGCCTCTACGCCGGTACCGATGTTGGCGTCTGGGCGACCGACAACGGCGGAACCAACTGGTACCTGCTGTCGGACGGCGCGCCTATTGCCACGGTACACGACATGGAGTTCCATTTCGGCACCCGCAAGCTGGTCATCGGCACGCACGGTCGGTCGACGTTCTATACCTTCCTCGACTGTACCGGAAGTACCGATGCCGACTCCGACGGAATTCTGGACGATTGCGACAACTGTCCGAACATCGCCAATGTAGATCAGACCGATTCCGATGCCGATCTCATTGGCGATGACTGCGACGACTGCACCGATCACGATGGCGATGGATTCGGAACTCCGGGATTCCCCAACAACACCTGCCCCGACGACAACTGTCCCTTCGTCTATAACCCGGGCCAGGAAGATGAAGACAACGATGGAATCGGAGACGTCTGCGACACTCGTTACGGAGTTTGGGATACGGTACAGACCGACTGCATGGCTCTGACGGTCGGCACCAACGGCAACTTCGGCAATCAGGGTATTGGTGGAGCCAACATGGACTTCGCCTCCTCGGGAGATTGCAATCCCGGAAACTCCGTCTATCTCTATGACGGCTCTCCGGTGATACTCTGGGAAGACGGTGGTCAGTACTTCGGCTACTGGTCGATATTCGGGCAGGAGAACTTCGATCTGGCCGATGACATGAAACTGCCGGTACCAACGATTGAGACTTCCGAGTATCACGTCTTCGAATCCGGAACTTTCATCACCGAGGATTCGAGTATCGCTCTGGAAAACACTTGGTGGTCTCCTCAAGACTTGGATTCGTGCAACTTCATCATTCGTCGTACCAAGTACTTCTCGTACGACGGCTCCGCTCACACTGGTCTGACCATCGGTGAGGCTGTCGATTGGGATGTGCCTTCAGCCAGCGGTTCGGACAACACCGGCGGGTTCACGTCCTCGGGAATCGTATACCTGAGAGGCACCGGATCCGGGTGTCAGGACAACACCACGCGGTTTGGCGCCCAGGCAATGCTGGGATTCTTTGTTAACGACAGCTGTGGGCTGGTCCTGAACGGAAGCCCGTACGGCGCCTACACCGCCGACAACCCGACCTATGTCTATCCCAACGGCGGATTCGTGGCCTCGGAGCTGTACACTAACATGCAGTCGCCGGGCTACTCTGCAGATGTCAATCAGGTTGATCAGCACGCCGTGGTGACCTATCTAAACAACTTCGATCTCGGCAGCAGCGATACCCTGGTGGTGTTCAGCGTACTAATCTCTTTGCAGTCCGGCACAACCGGTGATCTGGACGCCGAACTGGCCAAGGCCAAGATTTGGCTGCAGAACCACCTGTTCGATGTCTGCAGCAACTGCTGTGAGTACTCGGGAGATATCAATCACGATGGCTCCCCGGTGCCGGACATCGCCGACCTGGTCTATCTGGTAGACTTCATGTTTGGCGGTGGTCCCAATCCTCCGTGTGAAGATCCGACCGGCTTCTATCCCGAAACCAACGTCAACGGCGATGCTAATGCCCCGGATATCGCCGACGTGGTTTACTTGGTTTCCTACATGTTCCAGGGCGGACCGCCACCCGTTCCCTGCCAGTAGCCGACACTATTCAGACCAAATGCAAAAGAGGCAGCCCGTCAGGGCTGCCTCTTGCGTTATGGTTTGAATTCAGAATCGTCAGTTGGTATTGAGATTGATTGTCTGAGCCGGAGGCACCGTATCCTGAGGCTGCGTTATCGTGCCCCACTCACCGGTACCAATGGTGCTGGCCAGATCCAATGTGTCGGTTCCGCCTACCGCCGTCCAGGTGACAGTGAAACCGTTGTTGGACCGAACATCGCCCCCCTTCGAAGCCGTAAGAATAAACGGGTTAAAGGAGGTTTTGAGCGAATCGGTTTGATTCTGCGATTCATAATGATATGTCACCACCCCGGAGACCCGGCCGCCATTGTCGGTGACGCCGGTGAGAACCGTTTGTCCGTAATCGTTTCTAACCGAGACATCCGCATTCACAACCGGAAGGTCATTGGTTCCGCGAACATAGATGTCGAGAGTACGCCGCAGTTTGACATCGGCATTGGAACTACCCCAGATCCACTGTATGTCGTCATCCGAGGCTCCCCCGGAGTAATAGATGTCCGTAAACTCGTTGCCAGTGTTGGGACTGTTGTACGTATTGTACCAGCCGTAGGCATAGACCAGGAAGTCATAAGTAATCGCGGGTTTGACGACCGTATCGCCGTAGACATGGTAGTTGCGGGTACCGTCATCGTAGCCCGAAGTGCCGATGGAGTAGATCCAGCGCGAACTGATCATTCGATTGTAACGGAAGGTGCTATGCGTATACATCTTCCAGTTCTGAACGGTCTCGGTCTCGAAGCGGGCGGCATTACACCAGGTGGCCCCGCCGTCGACATCGATAGCCTGGAAGGTGTTGTTTTCCACCGTGACGAAACTGTCCGGCGGCTCTCCGTCAAAATACACAAACTGGCCGTTGAAGGCGTGACCTTCAGGACCGCGGAACTCGGTGTCGGAGTCACCGTCGACCGTGACTATTACCGTGTTGTACTTGAACTGAAAATGCTCGTTTCCGCCGCGCCATTTGACGCCCTTCACGTTTAGATCGCCATAGAAGGCGTCGAGTCCGCGGTGGATCTTAATATAGTTGGAATCGATTATGATCGGGTTGCCGCTGGTTCCCTTACAGTTGAACATCCCGATACCTACATCGGCACCGAAGTAGCTACTGTCGGCCAGAATGGTGTTACCGCGAACCAGCGTCCCACCTTCGGCATAGTCGAGCGAAATACCTCCAGCGTTAGTGGAGCCATGCAGGTAGCTGCCGGAACCGACGTGCGGCGGATAAAGATCGTTGCGGGCATCTACAATCAACGTACACCCGGAAACATCGAACACACCCCACTTGAGAAAACAGGCCATGTGAATACTCTCGATATAGGCGTCTTCGATCTTGCAGGTATAAGGAAACTCACCGTTGAGCGTTCCATCCTGGCCATCGACGTAGATGGTGGCGCCGTCGAAATCATCGCGGCTTTCGTATCCAACCGCTTCACTGATGTGGCGACCTCCCTTGATGTAGAGACCACGATGGGAGTTGGCGTTGACGGTGGAGATACAACGACTGTCGACACCTCTCACGATGGTAGTGACATCTTCGATGATCAGTCCATCGGTGTAGTAGGTCTCGATACAGACGCAACTGCTGGAATTGTCGTTGCCGCCGTGGAGTATGACACCGCCCTTGATCTTGACGTTCTTGTTCCAACCCCAATGAGTCGAGTTGGTGTTTCGGATGCCGTATAGCCAACTGCCGTTGCCAGTACCAAACTCGAGCGTATCGGTACCAAAGTCCAGGACTACGCCGTGAGCTCCATCCCGAATGTAGATACCGCTTCCCGAGGTCGAGATCTTGGTCCCCGAGATTCGGACGGTGTCGTTCTCGTAGCTCCAGTCCAGGGTCAGAGGAAGATCAGAACTGGTAATAACGTGAACTTCACCTGCCGCTGTAGCAGCGCCGGCCAATCCAACACAAATGACTAAGATCAGGAGCGCCGCCTGTAGTTTGTGCCTTGATCTTGATATTGTCGCGTTCATCATTCCTCCGTTTATCGTTCTACGCCTTAGCGTATGTCTCCGACGAGAATTGGTTGGACCCAAAAACCGGAATAATATCCCTTTAGTGTCAAGATCGGTCCTGAAACTGATCGGTTTAGCCCTAACTCTTCTGAGACCTAGTGGTTGCCTGTCGAGTCGAAGAAGTCTGCAATCCTCTCTGTTTTAGGCCGGTAAGCCGAGTACTAACTCTAGAACATCAGCGAAAGAATATGCAAACCGTCTGCCAAAGGTCGGTAATAACCGGCGCTGGCAACTTGTTGATACCGAGGGGCTTTGTCAAGTTGAATTGATGGCCCCGTTGTATCCGCTGTTCAGACTGAGATCAGCCTAAGCGATAGTTTCAACGACCCCACCTAAAGCCTTGTCGTTCATAGCACTAATGTGATGTGCAGTACTAAGACAAATGGCGCCATTTGCACAGTAATTGAGGGCTAAATTGCCGGCCGGTCGCTCGCCTCCTGGGCTTCCAAAAGGTCCTGTTCCTTGATCATAACCAGTAGAACTGCCAGCATGGCCGTGGCGAAGAACCAGTTGTATCGATACAGATTATGCCCGCCCAATCCCATGAACAGCAGGAGGAAGAACTCCATTTTGATAGCCAGAACCATGTTGCCTATGAAGACCGCCTCGCGACGCATTCTTGGCGCCGCGGCCTTGAGCTTTCGCAGCCCGGCAAATACCACATACATCCAGGCGACAAAGGTGAAAGTACCGAGCATTCCGAGATCGCCAAATAACTGGCCAGGTAAACTGTGCGCCTCCCACCATCCCTTGCCGTAGATATTACCCAGCGCCACCGGGTACTGACCGATCCCCACGCCCAACAGCGGCCGGTCGATCATCATGATGACGCCGTTGACTAAGCCGTCGATGCGTCCCTGAGCCGATTGGGAGGCGCCGGTGTCGCCGCTGAAGTCGGTGGTGCTGTTCAAGCGTTCGCGGTACTGGTCAGGCATAGCGAAGAACGCCACGACCATCAGGACCAAACCTATGGCGATATTCCGAACCTTGTTCTTGTACTGCATGGCAATCATGAAAGTAACAAAGCCCACGCCCAGCATGCCGGTTCTCGAACCGGTGAGGATGATGCACCACATGCAGGCGCCGGCCATGGCAACCAGGAAGAGTTTCATCAATCTCGACCGGACGCTGATGAGAAAACAGTACAAGAACGGAAGGGTATAGACAATTGTCGCCGCCAGTGAGTTGGGTGCGCCGTAAGACAGATCCAGGCCCATGGCACGGTCAATCCCCATGGCGTGACCGCGAATACCCATGTAGTAGGCTATACTGGCCGAAACGGCGTGAAAGCAGCCCGAGATCATGAATACGAAGCAGAAGATCCGGAACTGCTTGGGAGACTTTACCAACTCAACGACAAACACGTAGATGATTAGCAGTCGGAAGAGTTGGAACCATTTGTCCCACGCTCCCATAAGCCAGACCGAGGTAAACACCGATAATCCGGCCACCACGACAAACCCGAGGATTGCTCTGGTTGGCCTGGTTGGGATCTCCAGTTTCTTGGCTCCGGTGAAGTACTGCCACATTAGCCCCAATAAGACCGGGGCCACAATTGCCTTCTCGATCATCGGAACGGCGAAGACTGACATAAACTCGTTTGGGCGGATGAGCATGAAGAGGGAGTAGAATATGAGCCCGGCAAACGAGTACCGGATATTCACAACCACCCACAGCACACCAAAGATGAGTACGAACGGCAGGAAATAGTAGTCGGTGATTAGGGCTGTGGAGAGAAGCAGGCTCAGGAACACGAATCCGGTCCAAATCATTCCTTTGGCGGTTATGAACTGCTTCTGGGAATACTCTGACATAGCGGATCCTAAGCCGTGTTAATGTCGTCGACGTTCTTCCGTTTCAACTTCGCCCAAAGCCAGACGCGGTCTTCCTTGTCCAATACAATCAGTATGAATCCCGCACCAAAGGCAACAATCACTCCTAGTGCGCCCAGGCAGAACTCCAACCAGGTATCGATGACCATGAGTTCCCTCATGCCCATCGCGATGGGAACTGTGACCAGGCCACCAAGAGCCATCATAGCCACAGCAGTTGAATAGAACTGCTTCAAATCGGCTTTAAGGGCTCTATGATAATAATACGGATAAATCGAGCCATAGATTATCAATTGCGGGATTGCGGTTCCGAGCGCGACTCCCACGATACCGTGATACTGCACCAGAATCAAGCTTAGCACGATGTTCGCCAGAGCCTCGCCGGCCACTACATAGAACAGCAGTTTGTGCTTGCCGATACCAAAGAGGATTGAGTTAGAGGTTGCCTGAGGAAGGTAGATGATTGCGGGCGCCGCCAGAATCCAGAGAATCGTCACCGTCTGTTCGAACCCCGGTCCCATCCACAACTCGACGAACACGTCACCGAAGATGATAACGCTGCAGCAGAATGAGGTGCACAGGAAGAAGAGATACTTCATCATCTTGCGCGACATTCCGCCGACTTCATCGATCCCACCGGTTGCCTCCATGTGACTAATGGAGGTGATCAGAGGCACACCGGCAGTCTGGACGATGTTGCGCAAGTACTGCATAACGGTCAGCGCGATGGCATAATAGGCGACCGCCTCGGTCGAGACAAAGATTCCGATCACGATGTTGTCGGTGTTGAATATCACGATGGTAGCGATGACGATCAGCAGGCTGTACATACCGTAAGAGATCATCTCTTTGCCCATCGCCTTGCTAATGAACTTGACGCCGAATCTAATCTGCGGAACAATGCGTTGCTGGGTGATTCGGCTCACGCCCAGCTTTGCCGTGGTTGCCGCAAATACAATCAAAGCCAGCGCAATCAACTCGTAGCCTATCGAGAGGAAGTAGATAATCGCCGCCGTCTCAAGAATCTTGAAGGTCATTCCAATGGCGTTGAGCAGATCGTAGCGATGAAACGGACCCAGCGCTGTGCAAGCCATGGTATAGAACACCACCGCGGCGTTTACTCCAACAATCAGGAGCGTCCAGCGCATGGCCTCGATCAGTTCCTCCGGGACATTGAACAGATCAACGAAGAAGAAGGCCGCCACCGCTGACAGGATCAGAGTCATCGTCCCCACGACTCCATAGATGAAGTTACCGGTGTTGATCACCCGATTCATGTTATCGTAGTCGCCGACTCCAAAGTACTTGGGCAGGTAGCGCGCCAGGCTTTGTCTCACGCCGATGTCAAAGAAGTCGGTATAGGCAAGAATAGAGAAGCAAAGAGCCCAGATGCCAAACTGGTCTTTGCCCAAATGATCTACCAGAAATGGATTGAGATAGAAAGCGACCCCTGCGGTGAGGACCAACCCCAGCCAGTTGGAGAAGATGTTTTTGGCTAACAATCTCTTGGGATCAACCATACCTCTCCCCCGATTGCGTTTTAGCCTCTTTAGACGAGGAGGTCACGATCACAGCCTACGCTTTCCGATTCGTCGGAAGAGATCCATCAACTTCGCGGCAGAATGCTTTACATCAAACCTTTCGGCTGCTTTGGGAGCGAACTCTACATGCGCCTTTTTGACGCTCGGGTCGGTCATAACCTTCTTCATGGCCGCTCGAAGGGCATCGACATCGGCGGGCGGAACCTTCAACGTGGGCGTGTCCTCGATCGCTTCCCGCAATCCGATACAGGTAGACGCGATGAGCGGCACGCCGGCACAATGGGCCTCGTTGGCCAAAAGTCCCCAGGCTTCCCAGTTGGAGGGCATCAGAACGGCGTCGCATCCCCCGATGATGTGATGAATAGAGGGCTGCGAAGGCTGGAACAGGAAGTAGTCGTTGAGGTCTTTGCGGTCGACGTCAATCTTATACTCGCGAACGAAGTCGCCGCTGCTCAGGATCAGGATCTTGAACTTGCCTTCAAACTCGGAATCGCGGCGCAGGCGATCGACCGCATCGATTACGTAGTTGAATCCCTTTTGCATGATCAAGCGGCCAAAGAATCCGAATACGAAGGTGTTGGGATCGAGTCCCAGACCCTCTTTCAGCTTCGGGCCAACATCGGACGGCAGATTACGAAACGGCTCTGGGGCGATGCCGTTGTGAATCACCTCCCACTCGGCTTTGGAGGCCTTGAGTGACGGAAACTGCTCCTGAACGTGAACCAGCATGTCTCGGCTGACACTATGGAAGACGGAAACAGACCTGAGCACTTTTCGAAACACAAAGCGTTTCAGTTTTTCCAGTCGACCCTCGAAATACTCAGGTTCCAGGATTCCGTGGATGGTCAACACGTGGGATGTGCGGAAGAGCATGTTGGCCAGGCCGGCAAAAAAGCCGGAGATGAATCCCTGACTGTGAATGAGATCGAACTTGTTCCCCATCAGCTGGCCGGCAACCTTCAGAGGCATCGCGTTCAGCCCGAAAATCGTGTCCACCCAGACTACCTTGATACCCAGGGACTCCATATCCCTCTGCGTATACTCGGTTTCCTTGCCTCGGGTGGCCACGAGCGTGACATCGAACTCCTCCGGACTGAAATAGCGATAGTTGTAGTGCAGGTAGGTCCGGATCCCACCGACGGGCCAGCGACAGACCACCAGTACCTTGATCTTCTCGGAGTTCGGCGCCGATTTGGTATCTATATCAGACAAGTCGTATTCCCATGATCTTGAGGTAAAAGCGGCTACCTATCACGCGGAATCCCAGGCTTTCGAGAAAGTCACGCCGCAAGTACGAAATCTTCGAACAAGCTGCCAGGCATTTGACTCCCTGGGACTCATAATGCTTGACCGCGAAAGTGAGTAGCCCTGATAGTAGCCCATCCATATCATCGGTGGGAGAGGCAAATATATCTGCGAGCATAACTTCATTGTCACCCGGTTCAAACTCCAGACTGAACGGTATAGCGCACCGTTTCCGATAACCCCAGATGGCAGCCAGCACGTGACCGTTGGATTCGGCCAGGAAGCAATCTTCTCCCGCCTCAAGCCTCTCCTTGAACTCCGCGAATCGCTTCGAATTCTCGGGAGTCCCGTAGTAGGAACCAATCCGCGTGATGTCACTCACGTCTGCTACTCGGTAGCACACGTCCAGGATGTCACTGCCTGTCTGGCCGGGAGCTTCGGTCGGTTCCATGATCCAGATCTTCCGCGGATTGAACAGCATGCGCGCCCCGCGGAAGAACGCCTCCCGTACCATTTCGAACAGCCCTCGGTTGGCGTAAGCCTTGGACAAACGGAACTTGACCCGATTGAGCCATTTGGACTTGTTGATCAAGGCGGCCAGCGAGGAGTTCTTGAACCTCGTGTAAGAGCGAATGGCGACAAATCGCACCGTGTCCCCGTAGACCGTCAAATGGTAGTTCGAGAAGGATTGGTTGGTCAGGCTGCTCTTATACGATTCTCCTCCGCGGGTGAAGTCAACCTCGTCGAGACCGTTGTGAATGTAATGCTCGGAGGCCAGGTTGTTCAGTATCTTCCCCGGCGACTGCCTCAGAAAATGTCCGTTGTGAGCCAGCGTATACACGTAGGCGGTATTGTCGTATCGGAAATTGAACTGATAGGCCAGCGGCAAATCGTCCTGCAAGAGGACCATCAGGGAGACCAACTGCTCTGGACCCAGATTGCGTGCCAGAGCGTGGTACATGCGGCGACTTCTGAAATCCAGAAACTTGCTGGGTGTAAAAGTGTGTCGCCATCTGGCCATATGATAGTGGAACAGGGTGTCCAGCCACGGCTCTATCTCCTCGGAACTGGTGAACTCTCTCAGTTCCAGGTTGCCGTGCTTCTTGAAGAAGTTGATGCTCCACTTGAGTGTCTTGTTGCGCTTTGGCGAGAATTCTTCACGAGCTTGATTATCCGGATCGAAAATCAGGGTGTGGCATTTGTCTCCGGAGCGGAAACGATAGGTCACTGATTTGGACTTGAAGTAACTCCGGATGTGCTCGACTGTGCTCGATCGTTCGGAGATCTGCTCGAGATCAATGCTCGACCATTCGGATTTCCGGTCCAGTAGGTAGTCGAACATCGCAGGTGTCGTCAACTCGGGATCCAGAGATAGGAGATCGGCATAGTCGGTGTCGGGACTACCGATAAACCGCACTACTCCCTTTCCCTCCTCCCCGGTCAACATCAGCGGAGCGATGCCCACCATCTGCTCACCCTTACGAGCGACCAGAATGTACAGACGATGATCCTCCCCAAACGCCTCCCACCAACTCCGAAGCCATTCGTGAGTTAAGAACGCGTTGGGATAGTCGTTGGCCGCCACCAGAGCGGTCCAATCTGGATGCAACGCGACAAAATCGTCGAACTTGTCCACTCGGGATATCTTCAGTTCAACCACCGTATCCCCCTTCGCCAGGTTTCGAGGAACTGAACATCGAGCGAGCGTTTTGCAGGAAGTAGAAGAAACCTGAGAGCTTGGCCTTGAATTCCAACATGCTGGTGTCGGCACCGACAGCTACACGAGGTATGCTGAACAGGTCGTCGTCCTTTTTCCATAGGTCGTCAACTGTAGAGACTGCTGCCCGGATACCGCGCTGTTTGAGAAGTGTCACGCTCTCTTGGTTGAAATCTTGTAGTCGGCCGTTGGGGTACGCAAATACCGGGGGAGCCTCTATCCCCCATTCGTCTAAACGATCCAGGCAGTCTCCTATCTGCTCCATCTGCTCCTCGGCAGTCAGCGTCGAAAGTATCGGATGGGTGCTGGTGTGGCCTGCCACTTCGAACTCGTCACTCTCAGCCAGTTCCTTGATTTGCCCGGGAGTCATCAGGCGGAGTTCACTGCTGTCCTCGCGACAGGCCTTCTCAACCAACTCCACGGCTTGCCGGCGGTGCGATTCAGGCTTCGATTTGAGTGCCTCGATAGTCTCGCCCACGCGTTCTGCCCGATCTCCCACGGACGACGCGGGGATCGAGGTCAGTCCGACCGGTGAAAGGTCAACTTCGCAATCAGGGGAAGCCGTAACCTTGCTATACAGGTGGTCGGCCCAGATTCGCTGCCGCTTCTCCGATAATTCGGGCAACACAAAGCAGATGGCTCTCAGATTGTGGCGCGACAGAATCGGCCATGCGACGGCGAAGGTGTTCTCCAGGCCGTCGTCGAATGTTATCACGGCGGCAGATTGTCGATCGGCTCCGTCGAGCAACTCATTGAAGGTGTTAACGCAAAATCTGCTCTTGAGATAAGTCATTTGACGCTCGAAGACATCGTTGCCAATGTGTGTCCAGTAGAATGTCGGCAGAGGTCTGGTTCCGATACCATGATACATGAGTACTCGCACACGGTCGCGTGTGAGGGACCGAAAGAAGCGATTGATTCCCAGGATGTCCACCAGGAAGTAGATTGCTTCGCGCAGTGCTTGCATATCAGGAAATTACCTACCGGTCCCCGTGCCGAGACTCCGAGACAACTCTCAGATAGTAATCTTGGGTTGACTCGACCATTTTATCAAGGGAAAACTTTTCGGGCGCCATACTTAGCGCGTTCTCGGACTGGCGTTGCAGAAGCGTATCGTCGTTAAGGAGAAGGTCTATCTTCTCGGCCATTTTGGTTTCATCGAAACAGTCGATCAGATACCCGGTCTCGCCATCGATCACCACCTCGCGATTCCCACCGGTGTCGAACACCACCGCCGGAACGCCGGTCAATGCATACTCAACCAGTACATTGGAGAGACCTTCACTTTCGGACACCAGGGCACCGACGTCGAACAACTTCATCACTTCCAGGGTTCGCGTCACGGTGTAGTAGAAATGCACCCGATCGGTCAGCCCAAGCTCGTCCACCTGCTGACGAATCGGCTGTTCCTGAGGACCAGTTCCGACAATTAGCAGATGAGCATTGGTGGTAGACATTTGATCCAGGACACGAACCAGTCGATCATGACGTTTGACTTCGCGCAAGTTTGCTACGATCCCAATCAAAGGAACATCTTCGGGAATGCCCAGCTCAGTACGGGTGATCGGAGGATTTCCAGGCGGCGGTGGCGCGGGAATCCCGTTGTACACGACCGATACCTGATCCGCTTCAAAAGTCTCGTGCTCGACCACGGAACGCTTCACGGCCTCGCTGTTGACCAGGCAATTGGCGGCCATGCGGTTGATCCGGTTGACCAACCTGAGCGGTCCGTTGCCATACCACAATCCCATATCGCGGCGACAGACCACAATATTGGGCACGCCGGCGAGACGCCCTGCGAGGACTCCCAGGATATTACTGTCTAACGAAAATATCTGCAGTATCTGAGCTTGGTGCTCTCGCAGCAACGAGACCAGTCCGCCGAGCGCCTTGGCAGCCTTGAACGATGCAAGCTTGGTTACACCCAGGTAGTCTATCGGGCAGCCGACGTCGCGCACATCTCCCGGTTCGCGCTGACGAAGACAGACCAGCCGAGGGTTGAACATGTCCCTGTCCAGTCCCCGAAGCAGCCAGATAAGCTGATTCTCCATGCCTCCCCCCTGCACCAGGTAGTCGATCATATAGACGATAGGAATCGACTTCTTCGAGGCAGGAAGCTGCGAATCAGCGGGCATGGTGCGAGATTTCTCCATGGTTGGTCTATTATACCTCTGTCTTAAGAATCGGGTACATTGTTGAAATGTTAACGGCCGTCTTTGTTCCCGAGAAGGCCTAAGTATATCCTTTCCAGGGCCTCTGCCTGGACCTGGAAGGTGTAGCGTTTTCTCAGAACGTCGAATCCGGCCTGCCCATATAGATCCATCTTATCCCTGTTTTCAACCGCCCAGCGCAGCTTTTCGGAGAGCTGGGGTACATTCTCGGGTTCGACCAGGAGCCCGTTACTTCCTGATTCGATCATTTCGGGGATTCCACCCACGGTCGTCGCCAGGACCCCGACTCGCTGGGACCAAGCCTCAAGAAGCACCACCGGCATTCCTTCCGACCGGGAAGACATCACCATGAAATCGGACTCGTCCAGTATCGGCAGGATATTGTCCACAAATCCGCAGAATTTGACAGTTTGGTCTAGTTCCAGCTGCTTCACCTGCGTCCTGAGGTTGTCCTCTTCCGGTCCCATACCGTAGAGAAGGATCTCGAACGGCGGTGCCTCTCTGACTACTGCGGCCACAGCCTCCATGAGGATATCGAATCCCTTCTCGTATGAGAATCTCCCGATCGCCAGAATCTGACAAGGCCGACGGGGATCTCGCTTGTCGTTCCGCTCCGGTTTCAGTGTGTCCGGGTCAACGGCATTGGCCACAACCTCAATCTTCTCGGCCCTCAGACCTCGTGATTTCAAGAACTGGGCCGTCATTGACGACACGGCCACGACCTTGTCGAGTTTTGGCAAAACGAAACGATCGATCAGGTTGTAGAGTTTGACTTTCAGGTTCTCAGAGGTCACCCCGTGAAAGTATCCTACCTGAGGAATCTTGAATCGCTTGCGCGCCATATGACCGTAGAAATTGGATTTGTAGTCGTGAGTGACAAGCAGGTCCACTCCTTGTTCTTCTATCAGTCGTTTCAGGCGCCTCACCACCCGCAAGTCACCGGCAAACGATTCATCAATCTCGAAGGCCGGTACCTCCTGCGCATGGCACTCCACCAGAAACCGGTTCTCGGAGCCGCCGCGAACGTAGGATGCCACGCGGAAATCGATTCCCTCGATATGTCGACACTGACCCAGGATCAACCGTTCCGGGCTGCCATAGAACTCCGCACTTCGCAAATGAAGGATCGTCATGACTGCCCCACCAGCTTCTCGAGAAAGGCCTCCAGCACATTCGAAATGGCGTCCCAGCCGTAGCGTTCTTCGACTCGCTTGCGGCCTTCCTCTCCGAGCTGCCGACGACGCACCTCGTCGCTCAGTAGATTCGAAACGGCCTCGGAGAACGAATCCGGTTCGTCGGCCAGGATCAGGTGGCGTCCATCCTGGAGATCGAGACCTTCGGCACCCACCGATGTCGACACGACTGCCTTGCCCATAGCCAGGGCTTCAAGAATCTTCAAACGCGACCCGCCACCAACACGCAGCGGGACTACGTAGACCGCTGCTTCATCGATATAGGGCCGGACATCATCGACCGTGCCGGTAACGGTGATGCCTTCAAGGTTTCCATACTCCCGGATCTCTTCTGTCGGTTTGCGCCCAACGAAAGTGGTCTCGAGAGACGGGTTGTCACGCGCCAGTAACGGAGCAATAGACTCAACGAAATAGCCAACGGCGTCCTGATTGGGCCGCCAATCCATCGAGCCCACAAACACGAGCTTGCCAGGCTTCTCCCGGTCTTTTTCTCCTGTGAAGTACTCCAGGTCAACGCCGTTGTCGACCACTTCCACCGGGAGTTCGGGAGCCATGGTGCCAATAGTGGCAGCTTCGTCGGCCGACACTGCCGTGGCACCATCGACCCAGCCAAAGGCATCGCGCTCGAACTTATCTACTTTGCGGGCCTGGGGCACAATGTACCATTTCTTGAGAAGCGATGTCTCGGTCTCATGATATCGCTTCCAGATCGTTGACTCGATATTGTGCGCAACAATCACCTTCTTCACCGACTCAAGTCCCCGGACGAAGATCGCGTAAGGGCTCCATTCGCACATCACCAGATCTGGTTCGAACTCGTCGATGCACTGAGTCATCTTCCTGGAGAAAAGTTCCGAATAGTGGCTGTCAACTATGTAAGGAAGTGAGGAGAAGATGTTGGTCAGTAATCGGAGGTAGAATCGGAGTCCCGACTTCTCGGGCACCTGCGGTTCAACGGCTATTGGGCGTATGCCGACATCGTTCAGAGCCTGGGCGCTGTCTGATTCCTCGTGACCGTAAGCCAGGTAGCCGATTTCATGTCGGTTCGCCAACCGTTGGAACAGATTATACGTGCGGATTCGTTTGCCCGAGTTTAGCGGGTAAGGGAACTCCTCGTCGAGCACCAGGATTCGCATCTTAGCGAATGTCCTCTGGCTTGATCTTACAAATTGAGAACTGGAATTTACCCCGCCCGGTGCGCGAGATCTTGTCGACGTAGTTCAAGCTGAACTTCATGTTAGGGCCAAACACGTTGCTCACGGCTGAAGCCAGTTGGTTTTCGGATTCCTGGCTGAACGTGTCCGACTTCACGATAGAAAACTGAAGCTCCCCTAGCGTTTCCTGTAAAATCTGGACCTGGCGGAATCCAGGGATGTGAATCGTGAAGGTGTCGAGTATCGATACGCCGCTCACCTGGGTGCCATCGGGAGTGTACAGGATATCAGTGGTGCGTCCGACCACCTTTCCCAACCTTGGCAGATTGCGACCGCAACTGCATCTGCCCGATTTGGTCGTTGCCATGTCGCCAATCTCATAGCGAATGAGAGGCATGCCGCGGTTCACCAGATCGGTCACGATTAGCTCAGCAGGTGTGCTCTCGTCTGCGCCCGGCATTTCCAGGAAGATTCCCTCGGCGGCGATGTGCATTCCATCGTGGGCTTCACACTCGGAGGCGATTATTGAAACCTCTTCGCATCCGTAGCGGTCATAGACGATGTTCCCGAACACCTGTTCAACGACCTTGCGCTCCGAAGGCGGCAAGGTCTCAGCCGACGAGATGATGCCGTCGAACTTGATGTCATCGATACCGTGATCCAGCAGGTACTGGGAGAAGAAGTAGATTGAATGCCCGTGCCCGAAGAAGATCTTCGGGCTTCTTCGTCGTATCTCCTCGACAAAAACACCTATAGTCTCATCGTCCATTTTGAGCGTATCAAGGTACGAAGTCCTGACAAAAATCGCATCCCACAGTCGGGCTCGGAATGGCAGCTTCTTGCTCACATCGCCCCAGAGCGCCGCTCGCTTGGTGCCCGGTATATCTCCCGCCCAGCCGTTGTGACGAAAGACCAGGCACTCCTTGTAAGTGTTGGCTTCTTCGTCCCAGTAGAGCTGCACCGGAATTCCGGTAGAACCGCCGGTTCGTTTCCAGATCAGATCGTCCTTGGTGTGACCCTCGGCGATCATGTCATCGAGATTGCCCCGGATGTCATCCTTGGTCAAGCGGGGAACGGCCTCAATGTCCTCGGTAGAACGAAGATCGACCGGCTTGATTCCGGCCTCGTCGAAACGACGCCGATAGTAGCGGCACTTATCGTAGGCATAGGCCACCGTCTCGCGGAACTTCTCGAACTGCATCTCGCGAATCTGCTCCTCGGACCAGTACTGGCTCTCGAGCAGTCCTTGTTTGATCGGACCGGTGCGAATGCCGTTCTTCCACTCGTAGAGGGGCGTGAAGAAATGTCGTGTTAAAAAACCTAGCGGATCCATGTCTTCCCTCATACTCGCCCAGTGGCGCCAATGTGGGTCTCCTGACCGTGCTCGACGTACCGCTTGTCTCTGGAAATAAGGAGGAGCAACCAATCTCGAGCAACAAATATGTCCTTCGCGATCACTCCAGGCCCTCCAGAATGCGACCAACGTCTACGGAAATCGCCTCGTATCCGGCGCGGTTTAAGTCCACCTGACCCACCGCGTAGTCCGCTCGGAGGAATCCCGTTTCGTCCGCGACAGCCGCCCTGAAATCGGCGACTTCGAGGTTTCTTTGCTGGGCGTAGTCGGTCAGCCAAGCACTGAAAGCGAGAACGGTGTCTTTCACGGCGAAGTCGGGGAGTTCATAAACGGAATAGTCCTGTGTTGGCGGGATGATCGTTGCCGGGATTGGCACAATACCGTTGGCGACCGCCAGGTCAATCATTGACATCGTGTACTCCCGAATCTCTTGGCTCGATTGGTTCGGCCGGAAGTTGTAAGAGCTGATTTCGATCACCACTGCCGCCGGCTCCAGTTCGATTACATCTGAACGGAAACGAAGTAAGTATCCTGCGACCCATTGGCTGTCGGCACCGCGATCAATCGTCTCATAACTCGGGAAGAGTTCTTCTATCGGCCAGTTGGAGGTTACCTGAGTGCCAAAAAACACCACCCGTTTCTTGTCTTGATTGGGATTCGACAGGTCGGCATTTGAGTCGGCGTGCACGTCCCTCTTGGAAAACTCGGCCACAGCGTGATTGTAGCGATTGAGCCAATAGTTGATATTGGAGCGGTACGTCCAGGCCTTATACCCGACATAGACAATCGCCAGATTGGCCAGCAATGAGACTACCAGCAGCATCTTAAGTCGCGGCTTCATGGGCGTGCCTTCTCGAACTAGGAAACCTGCTGTGGTGTGTTGGAGGACCGGGCGGAACGGCCGGCGAAGTCGTCGAAAAGTACCTCGGCGCAGTTCTCGATAAGCTTGTCCTCTCCCCCAAGACTGATCGCGTACTGGTAACCGCGCTCGCCGAAGCCCTTGCGATACTCGTCATCGGTGTAAGCGCGCCGAATCGCCTCCCGCATAGCGATAGGATCGGAAGCCGGGACAATGATAGCTTCATCGTTGTTGAGGAGCCCCTCGTTGCCGGGTCCCCGGGTGACAATCACGCACTTGCGATAGGCCATGGCCTCGAGATAGACCGAGATTCCGGCACCACCGAGAAAGTCCTCTCTGATCGGCAGGACAATGACGCGAGCCGAAGCCATAAACTTGGAGAATCGGCCTGGATTGAAGTCGGTGAACAACTCGACGTTTTCCGGCAGACGATCGACGTTCAGAGGCAACGAGCCGTGGTGCTCCAGCAGTTCGGGATCGCCGGCGATCATTTTGATCGGAAAATCCAGCCCCTGAATTGCCTCGACAAAGGTGTCGTAGTCGCGCCGGGAGACACCTCCTGTAAACACGAACCCCTCATCTGTGGATTCGGTACTGATCGCCTTCTCGTAAGAGTTGATTTTGAACGGAATGTACCTGAAGCGACTGGGGTGGATCTTGTACACGCGCGTCAAACCGGAAGTGTTGTGGAAGAACATCAAGTGCAGGTGGACCTTCTTGAGGGCCAGTACCTTCAGCGGGTGCATTAGTTTCTGTGCGAATCCACGCGGCGTATTCAGAATCGTGTCCACCGATACCAAGCGACACTTGTGAAACGGCAGTATAATCTTCAGCAGACCAAACAAGAGGAGAGTTGGAAACTCGTACATCACTAGCAGATAGTCGCACTTGAAACTCTTGAAGAAGAGCCGGAAACGATCCTTCCAGCCCACCTCATCCTGAGGGTACTTCACCAGCTCGATTTCGCCCATTCCGGGGAAATCGCCCTGCAAGGTGTGGAAATTGGACATGACCCTCAACTTAGCCAAACTCTCTCTCCTGGTGTTTCTCCACTCCTACTTGAACAGAACCTTGGGAGCGTGGAACGCTTCGGCATAGTTCTCCGGCGCCCGCACTTCCATACCCCGAATGCGCATCATAGAGTAAAACATGTCCTCGGTGAACCAGTGACGTCCGCTCTGAGTATCGAAGCTGCTCATGATAATCTCAACTTTTCGATCGGCGTTCTTCTTGCTTATCGGGACATATAGTCCGGGGCGACCGATGTCGCCATCCCACTTGGGAATCTCGTACTCGAGAATCAGATGATCCCGCCAGGTGTTCCAGGTGAGGTCACAGACCATCCGATGATCCTGGTGAGCATCGCGCCTGAAGTGTGTCAGGATTAGATCGGGAGAACACGATTTCTTCAGCTCCTCGTAGAACTCCTTAACCTCATCGCCTACCCACGGGAAGAAACCATCGCGAAAGGTTTTGAGAATGATCTCGGTCTTCCCGCCTACCGTGGACAAGAACTTCTCGGCACTGGCCTGGGCTTCCTTCGCCCGAACTTCGTTGCCAGACAGCACGACCCACACGACATTAAGATTGGGGTAGCGGTCGGCCAGTTCAAGAACCGTACCGCCGGCTCCGATCTCGATGTCATCACTGTGTGCCCCGAGACAAAGCAGTGTAAAGGATTCGGAAGGATCCTTCTTGAAATTCAGCTGAAGCATTTTCGGTTGAGGCCTCCGGTTACCATACCATCCAGGGGGTTTCACCCCGAGCGTACATTTCGTCGTACTGCTGTTTGTCACGAAGCGTATCGATACACTTCCAGAAACCGTCGTAGTCGTAACCCAGCAGCTGGCGCTTCTCGATCAAGCGATGGAACGGCTCGAGTACGAGCTCTTCGCCCTGCTTGAGATAGTCGAAGATCTTCCCTTTGAAGACAAAATAGCCGCCGTTGATCCTTACGGAGCGATCGACGTGACGAATCTCCGTAACGGTCATGTCCTCTTCCTTCTCGACGACATGAAACGTCCCGGTCGGCTTGACGCAAACGAAGTTGCCGATCTTGTCCTGCTTCTTGACATAGTCCAGATACTTGTCCAGAGGGAGATCTGAAAGTCCATCCGAGTAGTTAGCCAGAAACCACTCCTCGTCCTTGACGTATTCCTCGACCGCCTTGAGCCGCTCGCCGATACAGGAATTCTGGCCGGTATCCACGAATGTTATGTTCCAGTTGCTGATATCGCTCTTGCGCCCTTCGACCAGTTCAGCCGACCCGTTGCGGAGGACGAAATCATTGGACAAACATTCGTCGTAGTTCAGGAAGAACTCCTTGATGGCGTCACCGCGGTAGCCAAGACACACGACAAAATCAGTGTGGCCGTAATGGGCGTAGTACTTCATCAGATACCACAGGATCGGTTGGTTACCGATCCGAGCCAGAGGCTTCGGCATCGTTTCTGAGTACTCCCTGAGCCTGGTCCCTAATCCACCGGCAAAAAGAACAACTTTCACGAGTGACTATCCTTTCTCAGTCCTACTTCGAAGCGAAATAGGCCGTCTGCTCTTCTCTGAGTTTGTCGCCCAACCGGTCGGCCGGGACCTCAACTTCTTCGTAGCTAATGGCGTGGTCTTTGGGGACATCCACCTTGAGCACGCAGTCCTCACAGAGTCCCATGGGGAGCAAGTTCTCGGAACGAGCGGTATCGTAGTTGTCGATATCGCCGTAGCAGGTGAATCCGCCGATTCCATCGAGCCTCTCTCCTGCCTTGAGGTCGCGCTTGGCCATCGTGATGACGTCGGTCATCGGTTTGCCCACCGGCGCCACGGTGGCATCGGCGAACAGTGCCGCCCGCGCCGCCGTACTGGCGAGCTGAAGATGAGGCAGATGGTAAGGCGTATAGAACAGATATAGTGGACCATCGCCCATCTTGAAATAGTTCATATACTGGGCTTTCACCGGATGCTCGTTGTAGGCCAGCACGAAGGCGCCGGTGTAGGGAGCCGCGCCCAGGAGGTAATCGACGATTCCATCGCCTGGGATTTGGTCGAGCGAGAACAGCTTGAGCGAGTCGTTGACATGATCACAGGGATGGCCGTTCATGCCCCGCTTGGCCACTCCAAACCCTGACCCGTTGGCCAGGACGGTGGTTTCCATGGAGAGCTTGGTGCCATCGGCGAAAGAGGTAATGAGCTTGGGCTTCTGGTTGTACTTTTCGGCAAACTCGCGCTGAGTTTCGGGAGTACGGTAGTGATCGAGCATGCCCTTGAGATTTCCGGTCACCTTTGGTTCGTATCCCAGCGATCGCGCGAATCTCACCAGGTTCATGGCCACACCGGGCTCGTCACCGTCGGTATTGGTGATGACAACGCCGGCCTTGTCGGCCTTGACTTTGAGGATCGGTCCCACGGTGGCGTCCAGTTCGGCGTTCATCAGCACCACGTGCTTGCCGTGCTCCATCGCCTCGAGCACATACTTCGAACCGAACTCGATTTCACCGGTGGACTCGATGATCAAGTCAATGTTACCCGCTTGGCACAGCAGCGAGGGATCATCGGTCACGGAGTACTTGCCCTCGTCAATGGCCTTCTCCAGTTCGGCAACCGAGCTCACCCGGGATGTGTCCGCACCGGCGTCGCGATAGATCTTCTCGGCGTTGTCTACCGTGCGATTAGCAATGGCCACCATCCGCTGTCCCGTCAGGGGCGTCAGATACTGCAGCGCTATGCCAATTCCCATGTACCCGGCACCAATCATCCCGACGCGAATCGGTTTGCCTTCAGCTTCTCTCTTCTCCAGTGCGCGATCAACTATGATCATGTTGTCCTTCCTGCAATTCGGCGGTAATCCGGTTTAGGCCTCAAAATCCGGCCATCCTTTGTCGGCGTCGGAAATCACTTCGATGGAATGCGGCCATTCGATCCCGAACGCGGGATCGTCGTATCGGTAACCCGTGGCGTGATCGGGAGCATAGGCTTTCGACGTGAAGTAGTAAATCTCCGAATCCTCGGTCAATGTCAGGTATCCGTGAGCACAGCCCTCGGGAATATAGAGAGAACGCCTGTTCTCAGCGGTCAGTTCCAGCCCATACCACTGGCGAAAAGTAGGCGACTCCGGTCTCAGATCCAGGGCGACATCGTAGACGGCACCGAGAGTGCAACGGACGATCTTGATTTCTGCGTGAGGTGCGGTCTGAAGGTGCATGCCGCGCATGGTCCCCGCTTTGGGAGAGAATCCTATATTGACCTGCTTCAGCGTCGGGTCGAGACCTGCTTTGGTCAGTTCGTCGATACACCAGGACCTGCCGAAAAATCCGCGGTCGTCCTCGATTCGCTTGATGTCGATTACGACAACCCCGGCGATCTTAGTTTCGGTGAACTCCATCCTTACATCCCTATCCCGTCGTAGCGAGCGAACTTGGATTTGTCCAGCATCCGTCGGGCGTCGACAAAGAGTACCTCCGGGTTTACCCGTGCAATCAACTCTGGAACGGCGTTGAACTCGTCCCAACGGGTAATCAGCACCACCGCGTCTGCGTCGGCCACGGCGGATTCAACCGAGTCGGCCCGTTCGTAGGTGTCCGGTTCGAAACACTTGGCGGCTTCCTCGGCAGCGATCGGGTCATAGGCCCGTACCGAGGCGCCCAGAGACTTCAGCGTCTTTATGATGGGAATTGAAGGCGACTCGCGCATGTCATCGGTATCCGGTTTGAAGGCCAGGCCGAGAATACCGATCTTGCGATCCTTGAGATCACCGAGGTGCTTCTCGAGAATCTTGATGACACGAGCCGGTTGCTCCCGGTTGATCTTTATCACCGTGTCCAGGAGTGGCATCGGCTGTCCGTGAGCCTCTCCATGAGCGACCAAGGCTTTGACATCCTTGGGGAGACAACTGCCGCCAAAGCCACAGCCGGCTTCGAAGAACGATGAAATCGGCGCCCTCACCCGGGCTCCGTCGGACACAAACGGCTGCAGATAGTGGGCCAGATGTAAACCCCTGGTTACCTCTGCGATATCTATCCCACCCAGAGCGGTGCAGAAGTTGGCCAGCTCGTTGGAAAAAGAGATGCACGTGGCCAGCATCGCATTGGAGGAGTACTTGATCATCTCGGCGGTCTTGCAGTTAGTACGAAGGACCTCGACGTTGTCCCAGGGAGAGTACAACTCAGCCTGGACATCCAGCGCCTGGTCATCGTTACCCCCAATTACAATGCGATCGGGCTCCATGAAGTCCTTGACGGCTACCCCCTCGGTGAGAAACTCCGGATTCATGCCGACACCAAAACCGGCGCCGGCCTTTTTGCCCGATTGTTCCTCGAGGATCGGCAGAACCACATCATCAGTCGTGCCGGGCACCACGGTCGACTTCACGACTACCACGTGATAGTCACTCTTGTTCTTGATTATGTCACCGACATCCCGCGCGACCTGTTTGACATACTTGAGGTCGATACGTTCGCCATCGAAAGGCGTACCCACCGCGATCAGTGTGATTTGTGAGGATTTCACCGCCCCGGCGAGATCGGTGGTGGCTTCCATCCGGTTGCCAATGTTGTTTTTGAGCAGCTCCTCCAGCCCCATTTCATAAATGGGCGGCTGGCCGCTGTTGATCATGTCCACCTTGGACTGATCGATATCAACGCAGACAACTTCGTGCCCTTTTTCGGCCAAACATACGCCGCTCACGAGCCCGACATAGCCGGTTCCTACAACCGAGACCTTCATTTACGCTTCCTCCGCAACACGGTTGTGATGATACCAGATCATAGACCTTTCTACTCCTTCATCGACCAGAATCGAAGGATCATAACCCAGTTCCTCACGGGCCTTGTCTATGACGGGGCAGCGACGGTTCGGATTGTCTTCGAGATATTCCTTCTCGGGATTGACCTGGCGGACCAGTTTGCCGCCGTAGCCGAACAGGCGCTGGGAGATCTCGATGACCTTTTCGCCGAGTTCTGCCATTGATATCTCCGGGCGATCTATACCGATGTTGTAGGCTTCCGCCGGGCGGCCCTTGATCAGGATCTTGTAGTAGCCGCAAATGGCATCGGCACTATAACAGAATGTCCGTTTGGGTGAACCATCGGAGAACATGACAATGTCGCGTCCTTCCAGGACATCGCGGGCAAAGTCCGGCAATACCCGTCGATCGGTGATTTTTAGACCCGGGCCATAGTTATTGAATGGCCGCGCTGACTTGACGGGCAATTCATACTGGCGGGCGAAGTTGACACAGATGGTCTCACCAAACCGCTTGGACTCATCGTAGCAGGCGCGAGGGCCCGTACAGGAGACGTTGCCGCGGTAATCCTCCGGCGTGGGAATCATATCGAGGGCCGGATCGCCGTAAATCTCACTGGAGGAATAGAACAGAAATCCTTCAACCGGCTTGCCGGCGTCACGCTGGCGCAGGCTGTAGTCGAGCAGATTCCGCAGGCCGTTGATATTGGCATCGATAGTCTGAATCGGGTACTTGCGATAGTAAATCGGCGAGGCAATCCCGGCGGCATGAATAATGAACTGGAAATCTCCGATATCGGCCGGAAGTGGCTCGATCATATCCACCTTCTGAACCGTCAAATGGGGATTGCCCTCCAGTTCGGTCAGCCAGTCGGGGACACCGCGAACATAGTTGTCGTAGACAGTCACTTTGATGGCTTCGGAGTCGCTGTGGCTCTTGTTGAAATGCAGCGCCGAAAGCACCAGGTAATATCCCAGGAATCCTGCCCCCCCGGTTATCAGGAGGTTCTTACCGGCCATCTGGGCGAACTCCTCGCTCAAACAGTCGCAAATGTAGGACAGATCACGGTCCAGAAACTCATCCAGGGACATAATCGATTGTGGGTTGGTCATAAACGGTTTCCTGTATTTATCTTCTGTTCTCTCCTGCCGTCTAACGATTCACCGGCCTCAATGTTCGCGTAAGATGGCCGGTTCATGCGGACGGCAGAGATTCCATTCCTCGAATCTCCGAAAAGGCGAGTCGTATATTCAAACCATACAACTCTTATCGGCTTCCGGATGAATGACTATACATGTGCGACTGCCTCCCTGAGCAGCCGGCGTCACAACGATGATCTTGAAGTCGGGGATTATTATTGCCAACCAGGGTATGAACCGCAAGGATTAAATCCGCGAACCATCGGCCCGGCCGGGCGACTGACCTGGCAAAGACTAAAACATACTAAATTGAAGTTGCCTTTAACGCGTTGCCTGCCGATAGATATGAAAAACGAGCACCTAACAACGCCGGGAGCAGGAGTAGGCTTTATCACCTGGGCGGTTTTGGCCCGCCGATAAAGGTTGCTTTTGGATTCGGGCTGTGGTATAAGAAGACAATGGGCGATACAGAATCGCAGATACAGCAACCCCCTGAGCAAATCTACCATGGAATGAACGATACAGATCAAGTTCAAAGTCCTGCGAGGACTTCTCACTCAGTACCGGTCTTAATTCTCGGCAGCTACATTACGGCCCTGGGAGCGATTCGATGTCTGGCGGATATCGGCGTAAAGGCCTACTGTTTGACTGAGCAGAACAGCTTCGTCCGCATGTCTCGGTGGTTCAATCCACCGCCGGAAGGACATCGGCTGATCGGTATGACCGATGATTTGGCTGTCTATCTGCGTAGTTTCCCCCTTGAAACGGCAGTGCTGATGCCGTGCAGCGACGAGTGGGTGGAAGCAGTCGCCGGATTACCCGATGATCTCGTCGCAAGGTTCCCTTCAAGCCGACCCAGCCTGGATACTCTGAGTTACTTCCTGGACAAGGGAAAACTGGAAACCAAACTCCAGGAACTCGACATTGATCGACCCAAGACCTTCTTGGTCGACCATGAGAGTGACCTAACCGGAATCGACAAGGACCTGTTCAGTAGACTGTTCATGAAGCCAAGGCACTCGCGCTCCTTCTTTCTCAGCTGGGGAGTGAAGGCATTTCATATCAAATCCGAGGAAGACGCGATCCAGCGACTACGAAAGTGCCAGGAGTGCGGTCTGCAAGTCATGATGCAGGAGTACGTACCCGGCCCCGCCGACCGGCACTACTTTATCGACGGATTCGTGGACAAAAACGGTTCCGTAAAAGCCTGCTTCGCCCGCCAGAGACAGAGAATGTTCCCTCTCGATTTTGGCGACTCCTCCTATGTGACCACGGTCACAGTCGAGCAAGCCAAGGGTGCGATCGATTCACTGAAGAGGCTCCTGCCGTCTTTGAACTATCGGGGCATATTTTCGGCCGAATTCAAACGGGACGAGCGCGACGACGTCTTCCGTCTAATCGAGGTCAACACTCGCCCCTGGACCTATATCGAGTTTGATGCCCGGCATGGAATGAACATGGCCGCCATGGCCTACGAGGATGCACTGGGTCGCGACGTACCGGAAACGGAGGAGTACGACATCGGCGCCAGCATGGTATATCAGCCGAACGATATGCGTGCTTGCTGGAGTCTAATCCGACGCGGCGACCTCGGCGTTGGCTCCGCCATTGCCTCTTGGTTCCGAGCCCAGTCGGCTCTTTTCACGTTCAAGGATCCCATGCCCTTCATTCGCTGGTGGTGCAATGTCATCTTCTGCCAAATTGGGAATCTCTTCTCCCGCTCCCGATCGGGGCGTTAGCACACGGCGACCCCAAGGATATCGTATGGCCCGTAAGAAACTAGAGGCTGTCTACCTGGATTCATCTGATTTCGGACGCTGGAACAGCTTCGTCGCCCAATCCTCAACCGGCAGCATTTACAGCAGCAGCGACTACTTGGAAGCCCTTTGCGCCGCTACCGGAGGCAGTTTCAAGATTCTGGCTGTACTCAAAGGAGACCAGATTCTGGGAGGTGTGGGGCTTTACGAGGAAACCCGCCCCTACGGACGCGTGATCGCCAACAGACTTCTGCTCTATTACAACGGCATGGCCATGAACGACTTCACCAATAAGTATCCCTCGGAACGAACCTCGCGCGAACTTGCCGTAAAAGAGGCCATTGCCGAGGAACTCGACTCGGCCGGCGCTGGTCGAGTCCTGCTTCACAACCGTTCCGGTATATCAGATGTACGCCCCTTCCTCAACCGCGACTGGAACTGCTGGCCCTCCTACACTTACGAGGTCGCGATCGATGACCTGGAACAGGCCTGGGGCCGGGTGGAGCAAAACCTTCGGCGCCTTATCGAACGCTGCCGTAAGAACGGCGTTACGTTTAGCAGTGACGACGACTTCGAGGCGTTTTACGACATGCACTTGTCAACTGCGTCTCGAAAGGGAGCCCCCCTCTACTTGAACCGCGACAGCTTCCGTCGCTATTTCGAAATCCTGCGCGACAAGAACCTCTGTCGGCTCTACTTTGCCCGTCTGAACGACGGCAAACCGGTGGCAGTTCAGTTGACACTGCTCGGCGACCACAAGGTCACCCATACTGTGTGCGCAGCTGCTGAACCGGAGTATCTGAATCTCGGGACTACTCCCTTCCTAAGATGGCAGGCTTTTGAAGACCTCAACAAGCTTGGCTATGCTGCCAACGACCTCACCGATGCGGCCCTAAATCCGGTCACCCGGTTCAAGGGCCAACTGGGTGGTGACCTGAAGACTAATCTTGTGCTGCGCCGGGCCGATTCGCGAGCGTTTGCCGGAGGCGAGCTGTTGGTGAAAGCGGCAAAGAAGATCCTGCGTCCCCCTTATCGACTGATGAAGAGGATCACCGACCGTGGGTAAGCTGGGCTCCGAGGCGGTTTGCAGCGCCCTGGAGGAGTTGGGCATTGAGGTACTTTTTGGTCTTCCCGGTACACAGAGTCTCGCCTTCTTCGAGGGCCTCCGACGATCCAACATCAGAACTGTTCTTGCCGGAAGCGAAGTAGCTGCGGCCTTCGCCGCCGGTGGCTATTATCGATCGTCCGGTCGACTTGCCGCCCTTTCTACGATCCCCGGCCCCGGACTGATATACGCTTTGAATGGCATCGCTGAAGCTCGCCATGATTCGGCCGCAATGCTGGTGCTGGTCGTAAGATCGACTTCACACCAAGAACGAGCCTTCAGATTGCAGGACTTCGACCTTCCCGCGCTTTCAGAACAAGTAGTCAAGAAATCCTTCCGTATCCAAAAGGTCGGTGATGCTGCTCCGATCCTGTCCGAGGCTGTCGCAACTGCACTCTCGGACGAGCCAGGTCCGGTGCTGGTGGAGATGGACTCGTCCATGCTTGTCGAACACGCTGGCACAGGTGAAGTCGCGCCTGTGCCGTCACCGGATCCTCCCCGCGAGAACGAAGTTGCCGAGGTTGTCGCCCGCTTAGAGAAATCCCGGCGACCTATACTATTCTGCGGCCAGGGAGCGTTTCCAGCGGCGGACTTGATCCGGGAGATGTCGGAGAAGCTCCGAGTTCCGGTCATCACCACCGGATCCGGCCGTGGGCTGATTTCGGAGAACACCCCCCTTTCGATTCCCTGCGACTTCAGCAGCGGTTCGTTCGAGCAAGTCAATGCTTTGCTCGCCGAGGCTGATCTGATTATCACGATCGGCGCCAAGCTAGGACACAACGGCAGCGCCGGATTCAACCTGATCCTCCCCGAAGACAAAATGATCCGAGTGGACACCTCGGCGGCGACTTTGGAAGGGAACTACCCCTCTTCGTTGGAGATCCGTGCCGACTCAAAGGTGTTCATGGTCGAGCTCAAGGAAGCACTAGCAGCCTCCGACCTCGCCAACTCTGATTGGGACCCGAACGACCTGGGCGACTGGAGATCCAAAACTGCTGCCGACATGCAGGGCAAACTTCCCCACATCCCGCTCGTCTCGGGAGCCGAGCAGAGTACGGTTGCCGATGTTGTTCAAGCGCTGCGCAGGGTCGCACCGGAAGATGCGATTCTGGCGACTGACTCGGGATATCATCAAGTGATCGCTCGAACTTTCTGGAGAAGTCTCGCCCCCCGGGGGATGTTGGTACCTTCGGACCTGCAATCGATGGGCTTTGGCATCCCGGCCGCGATCGGTGCCGCTGTGGCCAACCCGGATCGCCGGGTGGTAGCTGTCATCGGCGACGGCGGACTGATTATGTCGGGGATGGAGTTACTTACGGCTGTTAGAGAGAATATCCCTTTGTCGGTACTTCTAGTCAACGATTCGAGCCTGGGACAGATTCGGATGGAGCAGTACCGTGCCTACGGCAACGACCACGCCACTGAGCTGCTCAGCCCCAACACCGAGGCCTGGTGCTTGTCTCTAGGAATCAAATACATCCGACTTGAGGACGGTATTGATGATATCCTCAGCACGGCCCTGAATCAGCCGGGGGTAACGCTGGTGGAGGCCGTTTGCACCGAATCGGAAGAGCTCAAGAAGCTCCGACGAAAGGGAGATCTTAACAATAGAATCAAAAGGTTGGTGGGCTCCGGATTGATCGCAAAACTGAAGAAACTGTTGGGCCGTTAAAGTAGTTTCAGTTGGAACGATCAAACTAACGGAATCGGCATCTGCAAAGCAATGAACGAACCAGTCATCATTGATGGAGACCGTCTGGAGGCAGTCGAGACCGAGTGGACCGACTTGTGGTCAGACACTCTACAGCGTTCCCCCCTCCTTGCCTGGGACCACATCAAACTCTGGTACTCATGCTTCGCCTCCCCTAGTGAAGTCCGTGTATATCGAGTCGCGGTCGACGACGAGTTGCTTGGCTTCTTGCCTCTGGTGCTAAGAGACCGTGTATTGTCCAGCCTCAGTAACGATCATTGCATGTACAGCGAGCCCCTCGTCGTACCCGGAAAAGAAAGCGAGTTCCAGCGACAGGTCATCTCCGTTTTATCCGACGACTGCTCTTCATGGGACATGCTGAACTACAGATTCTCGTACTCCTTCTCGATATGCACGGGACTGGCCGACGACCAAACTCTGAGCAGTGCCTCTCTACGTTTCACTCGCGAAACACAGCCGACCTACACGATCGCGCTGGACGGACCGGTTGAGGACTATTTCGACAGCCTCGGCAAGAATGCCCGCAAAACCATCCGGGGAGCTCGAAATCGAGTTAAGAAAGCCGGCGCTCACAGTTATCTGACATACCTGGGCAGGGAAGCCGCTGAACAGTGGCATCGCTTCACGGAGGTAGAAGGCTCCGGATGGAAAGGGCGCGAAGGAACCTCTATTGAGCTGGAGTCCGAGGCCTACCAACGCTACTACGACGGACTGGTCAGGTTGCTCGCCGAAAAGGACGACCTACGCCTCTATTTCCTGGAGCTGGAAGGCGAAACCATAGCCGGAGGATTCGGCTTTGTCTCGGGAGACAACTACCAGTTTGCGAAAAGCGGGTACCTCGAGAAACACCGCGATCTGTCGCCTTCTGTCCTACTTCTGCTGCACATGTACGCAGACATACAGGAGAATCTGCCGGAAGTCCGCCGGCTGCATTTCTTCCCCTGGAGTTATGGCTACAAGGACCGCTACTGCTCGAATGCTGATACTTGTATTGATACCACGATCTACAGTCCAACCGCACGCGGAGCCATACGAGCCGGCCTGAGCCAGGCCCGCAACTTCGCCAAGAGAGTACCCGGCCTCAAGGCAATGGCTGAATTGCTTAGGCGTGGGAGAGGAGGTGACTAATGGGATCTGATCTCTCGTTCAGTGTCATTGTTCCGACATACAACCGGGCGCATCTGGTAGGGCGCGCGATTAACTCGGCGCTGTATCAAATGAGCGACGACGACGAGCTCATCGTCGTAGACGATGGATCCACCGACGGGACCGAGGAAGCTCTTGCCCCCTATGCAGACAAGATCAGGTACAAGAAAACTCCCAACTGTGGGGCCGGAAGAGCCCGCAACTACGGCATAGGTTTGGCGGAGAAAGATCTTGTGGCCTTCCTGGACTCCGATGACGAATGGATGCCCGGCAAGCTGGCGTTAAATCGCGGTTTGTTCGCAGCCCGGGATGATGTGCTTTTCTCCTTCAGTAATATGGCCGCCACTCTTCCCGATAGATCGATCGAACACCGCTATCTCAGATTCTGGCACGAGGATGATCGTCCCTGGGACGAGATACTTGGTCCCTCGGTTCCGTACTCAACGCTCGCTGTACTGCCTGATGGGATCGACGATTTCAATGTGCATTTCGGCCGACTGTTCGCCCGTATGGCAGAGGCGCCGTATATGTTTACAACCACGGTCGTGGCCCGCCGCCAACAAGCCGGGAATGCCCTGCAATTCGAAGAGGACCTTCCCCTCTACGAGGATTGGCTGTGCTATGGCCGCCTGTGTCAGAAAGGACTGGCGGCGTATCTGGACATCGAAACCGCCTGGAATCATGCCGATGCAAGCGAACGTTTAACAGACGGTGACAGTCTCCAAAAGGCAACTGTGCGCACGGTTGTACTGGAACGACTCTGGGGCCACGATGTTTCCTATCTAAGTAGGTATCGAGATATATACGATGAGCTGTTGAGCGACCAGCACTGTAAATGTGCCGCTAGTTTGATCGCCATGGGAAAGGCGGCGGAAGCTCGCCAGCACTTGAAGCAGGCCGACCATCCACCCTGGTACCTCCGCCCCCTGTCTTTTCTTCCCGGACCCATCGCACGAGGTATGGCCTGGATAAGAGCTCAACTCAAGAGAGTCATTGGCAAGAAATAGGAGAATGCACGATTGAATGGACTCAGCCGCACTACTTTGATGACTCTACCTGTTATTCTGGCAGCCCTATTGATTTCGGCCTGTTCCTCGGATAAGCCTCCACAGGCGATGGATTTGGATCTGATCAAACTGCCGCAGGGATTTTCGATCTCGATTTATGCCGACTCATTGTCCGGCGCACGTTCTCTGGCTCGTGGCGACAGCGGAACCGTTTTTGTCGGCACGCGCGGTCACGGAAACGTCTATGCCGTGCGGGATCTCGATGGGGACCATCAAGCCGATTCGTCTTATCTAATAGCCTCGGGCCTTGTCAATCCCAACGGCATTGCCTGGCGAGAGGGAGCCCTCTATGTAGCGGAGGTGCACCGCGTCCTGCGCTATGATTCTATCGAATCACGGCTGGCCAATCCGCCCGATCCGGTAGTTGTCAACGGCACCTTCCCGACTGAAATGCACCACGGCTGGCGATTCATCGGATTTGGCCCTGACGACAAGCTCTATGTACCGGTGGGCGCTCCCTGCAACGTCTGCGAACGCGAGGACGAGCGGTTTGCGACAATCATGAGGATGAACCCCGACGGCACTGACCTGGAAATCTACGCCCGCGGCGTCCGCAACACTGTGGGTTTTGACTTCCACCCCGAAACCGGCGAACTGTGGTTTACCGACAACGGCCGCGACATGATGGGCGACGACCTTCCCCCCGACGAGCTCAACCACGCCCCGACGGCCGGGTT
>Ga0180436_10000596_pt1 | contig 36753 bp, 45 predicted proteins | sample SS_ome_2_FD_132434 | JGI IMG/M metagenome (GOLD analysis project Ga0180436, IMG submission 132434) | Hypersaline lake sediment archaeal communities from the Salton Sea, California, USA - SS_3_S_2 metaG | ecosystem: Environmental > Aquatic > Non-marine Saline and Alkaline > Hypersaline >... | reverse complement strand
TGAAACCGTGTTTCACCTCTTCACCCAAGAGGTAAAAACGATCCCGGCGCAGGAGGGCCGGCCCATGAATCAAGAATCCCCAAATCATACGGGTAGCGGCGCCCGGAGTGTCACGCCAGGCGATGGTAACGGCTCGCCGGATTCAGCATCACCCGGGCGCCCTACTTTTTGCTCTCTCGGCCCTTGGATGGCCCGGTGGGTTGAGTCGGGCCGATCTTGGGAGCACGTTCCCGACGAGATCGCCTCGCAGACTCGCTGCGAGAGCGACGTCGACGCAATTGTCGCCGCGGCGATCCTCGCGGCCCTCACGCCCGAGCCGCAAGTGCGTTTTTCGGTGCGCCACGACGACGACGGGCGCTGCCCAACCGTCGTCGAGCTGGGCGCCGAGGTGATCGACGAGCTCGCGGCCGGCCGGCCCGTCGGGCTTGTGATCGACGAGGCGGTGATCGAGTTGCGGATCGCAGGCGGGCTCGGCGCGGCCTTCGGCGCAATCGGCAAGGCCCTTGCGGCAGCCGGCCGCGGTGTGCAAGAGGCGATCGGCAGTCGCCGCGAGTTTCACCGCGTTGAGCCCGAGCCCGGCGTGCCGTGCGACTCGGCCAAAGAGGCCCTCGCAGCGATGCGCAAAGGCCCGCCCGCGTCGATCCTTGCGGCGGCCGAGCAGCTCGGCGCCCGGTCGCCCTTTGAGATCGAGCCCGCCGAATGCACGGCCGTCGACGTGCTGCGCGACAAGCACGGCCGGCCCCTGCAGGTTGACGAGCGCCGCGAGGTGCTCGAGTACCCAGGAGGGCCCGACGAGTGAGCAATGCAGCTCGCCAGCTCGACTTCTTGCCCGACGACGCTCCCGCGGCCGGTGAGGCGTCTGCTCCCGCCGATCCGGCCGCGGCGTCGGGTCCGGATGTTATCCCATTCCCCCAAACGGGTGCGCATAGGTGTAAGTCACCTATGTACGGGGACCCCGAGCCGGCGGTCGACTGGCAGGCGATCGCCGCGGCCGAGAAAACGCGCAAGGTGATCCCGCCTGAAGAGCGTCAGAGCTTCGCAGAGGGCCGTACGCTGCCCGAGTTTTACTCCGACGACTCGTACGGCCCCGAAAGCGCCCGGCTCGCCGCGGTCTTACGGGGCGAGCTGGCGGCCTCGACGGTGATCAAGGATCGGCAATCGCTCGCGAGGTGGACTAAATTCGCTCCGGCCCCGCCCAATTGGCCCAGCGATCGAAACTTCGACGGCCGGCCGCTCGCGTACATCACCGACGAGCACGTCTGGGAAACTTTCGCAGCAATGCGAGCAGAGCTTGCTCTCATCACGTGCAAAACCACCTGGTCGCACCTGCGCACGATCTTCGGTGCGGCCGTCAAAGTCCGAGCGATCGAGCGGATACCGGCCTCGCCCAAGTGGCCCAAGGGCGACGATCGGCCGGCCGTGCAGATTTACAGCGACGACGAGCTCGCCCAAGTGTACGAGGCGCTCGCCGGCGACGTCGATCTGCAGGTCGCCTTCGTTTGTGCGGTAAACGTCGGCCCCCGGGCCGGCGATCTGTTTTCGTTGCGGTGGGAGCAAGTCGACCTCGCGGGCGATCGCCCGGCCGTCGAATACGTTGCCACGAAAACCGGCAAACGTCACCGCGTGCCGCTCGCACCGGTGACCGTTCGGCAGCTCGCCCGGTGGCGACGGGTGCTCGGCTTGCTCCCCTTCGACCACGAGGGCCCCTTGTGGCCCAAGCTGCAGGGGCAAGACGACAAGCACCCCGAGGCGTCGCGGCCGGCCCGGGCCCGCAACAAGCGTTTCAAGGCCCGGCTCGCCTCGATCGGCCTGCGATACGCCAAACCGTGGCAGGTCGCCCGCGCGACTTGCAACGAGCGTCTCGAGCGCCACGCCCCGGGCGTGGGGCAGTTTGTGCTCGGGCACGCGAACACGCTCAACAGTCGATCGTACCGCGAGCCGTCGCAGGCGGTTTACGAGGCGATCGTGTCCTTGCCCCAGCCCCCTTGTTTTGAGGTTTGACGATGATACGCGACGTACGCTACGAACTGCGAGCCGGCGGCATGGTAGCCGAATACACGACGGCCGAAGAGGCTGTGAATACGGCGCTCGCCATGCCAGCAGAAGCACTTCCGCGAATTGTGCTTTTGACAGACGCGGCGGGTGTCAATTGCGTCACCCCGTATTGGCCGAGGGTTGGTGAGACGGTGATGACGATTGAAGCCGCTCGCCAACAGGCGAGACATTGAGAGGGTCGAGGCGAAACCGATGGGCGTTATGAAGCGATTAGCGTACGAGCATATGAACGGCCGCGCGACGGCGACTCGTTACGCGTACCCCAAGCCCCGGCGATCGTGCTCGATTTCGGGTTGCGACGATCTGCCGCGGGGGCTCGCCCCGTTTTGCCCGTCGCATTATCGGTTGATTCCTCGCGACCTCGCGTATCGGATCAATCGAGCAGCACGCGACGGCGAGGCGGCCGAACTGCGATTCGCGGTCGATGAGGCGATCGCGTTGACCGACGAGAAACTCGGCCGCGAGCGCGACGAACGCGCGGCCGGCCAACCCCTGCTCTTTTGAAAGGAACTCCCAATGATCGAGTTTCCTATCGAATCGTTCCGGCACATGGAGGTGAGAATCAGCGCGCTCCGATCGGCCCTTATGTCGACGGCCATGAGGCTCGCAGCCCAGCGCGGCGACGACGTCCAGGTCACGCCCGACGACGTCGACCACGTTTTCGACGCGGCCGCGCCGAGCGGCGAGCTCGTGCGCGTCGGCGTATTCGAGGGCGAGCCCGCGGCCGCACTCACGATCGGCCCCGTGAGCTTCGCGCTCGGGCAGACCTTCTTGCGGCAGTTGCTTGTGAGCGCCGCGCACGATCTCGCCCAGGCCGGCGACGTCGCCCGCGGAGCGTACGAGCCGCCGGTGTGCGAGCTGCGAGATCTCGTCGAGCGCTGGATTGCGAGCAGTCGATCGACGGCCGGCGACGAGGATCTCGATCGGCAGCGCGCCCGGTACCACGAGACGGGCTCGGGCGCAATCTTCGACCCAATCCCCGAGGCTTGGAAGTAACCGGGTTACTTCCACGGAAGTGGGCGACTTAATTCCAGGAGGATCACCCGTTGCAAGGATCGCACCCACAACGAGACGCGGCGCAGCAGCTCGGCGAGCAGCTCGATCTGCTTGAGCGGTGGCCCGTCTCGGCCGCGGCCGGTTCTGCGGTCGAGCCGTTGAGCGACGCGGCACGGCTTGCCCTGATCGCGCTCTTACGCAAGGGCTCCCGGCCTGGTGACCTCTTCGAGATTGTGCACCGACGGCCCGACGATTGCGACGAGATTGGTTTTTTTGAGCGTATCGGCCGGCGAGACGAGCGCAGCAGTCGCCGCGCCTTCGAGCGGCTCCTCGAGCTTCATCTTGTCGAGCGCGTTTTCGATCGCAAGGGGCGTCACGGCCGCACGATCTACCGCATGGGGGACCCGCTCGAAGTCTATCGCAGGCAGGCGGCCGGGCGGCGGTTGGAGCTGGCGCGAACCGATCCCCAGTTGCGGTTATCCTTCGAGCAGGTCGAGCAGGCCCAAATCGAGGATCTCGGCGACGGCGTCCTGCGGTTGCGGCTCTTCAGCGGTGGCGAAAATGCGGCGGAATCGCCGCATTTACCCCCCCCCGACGGGTTACCGAAATGCGGCGATATCGCCGCATTTAGCGCAAGCCATGTCGGAAAAGCGGCGATATCGCCGCATTTAGCGCAAGGGTTGCGCGCGGCCGACGACGGCCCACAAGAAGATTTTTCGCGACGCCCAGCAAATCACGGCAGAGCACCCGGGCAGGGCGGCCCGGGCGACCGAAAGCACCACCGAGCACGGGAAAAAGCGGCGACGGCCGCGGCTCGCGGCGATCGGTCAAGGGATGCGGCGATCGGCGGCTCGGGCCCCTCGGAGGGCCCGGGCCCGCTGACGTCGGCGGCGATTGGCACGGCGTCTGCATCGCGGGCGCCAACCCCAACCACTGCAAGAGTATCTCCCTCCAAACCAACCGAACCAACCCCAACCCCAAACGACGGGGGCGCGCGCGACGAGCCGTCGCGGTTAGGCCAGATCCTCGACGCGGTCGTCGAGGCCGGCGACGGCGAGCTCGGGCGAGGCTTCGAGGCCGCGGCCCACGAGCGCCGGCGCGAGATCTATCTCGAAGCCCGGCGACGGCTCGTGCAGGCCGTGCGCCGCGCCGAGAAGGCCCGCCAGATCGAGCAGGGCGATCGCGGTTACATGCGAGGCGACGGCTCTTGGCCTTGCGGCGCCTTTGCTCACGTGCTCTCGCACGACGCGTCGGGAATCGGGCAGCAGGATCTCGAAGAGCTGCTCGACGACGTCGCCCACCGCGCCAAGAACCCGGGCGGCTTCGTCACGAGCCGATACAACCGCCTTGTGCGCGAACGGATCAAACCCGACGAAACCGACGACGAGCTCGCAGCGATCCGTCGCGCGGTGATCGAGCGCGAGCAGAGACGGAGGCGAGCCAAATAACGATTAGGGGCCCGACTTGGCGAGGGGCGATCAGGAGGTTTTCGAGTGAGTGCCGCAACGAAGAGAGCGCCGACGAACGGGCGAGCGGCCCGGGTTGTCCCGCGCCAACTCCCGGCCGGCGACCCGGCCGACCCGCAATCGATGGCGGGCCGAACCCTCGACGAGGTCGGCTTCGCCGACAAGATCTGCAAGCCCGGCGACCCGCCGCGGGTGTTCCGGTGGCCCGTCGAGAAACTGCGGCGGCATCCCAAGAACCGCGACCTCGACGAGGCCCACGTCGAGGCGACCCGCGAGCGTCTGCGGACCGACGGGCAGCTCAACGCGATCGAGTGCCGTTGCGTGCCCGAGCACTGGCACCACCGCGACGACGAGTGGGTGGTGCCCGACGGGCACTTGCAGATCTTGCGAGGCGCCCACCGTACCGAAGCGGCCCGGCTTGAGAGTTGGAACGAAGTCGACGTCGTGCTGCGATCGCCCGTCGACGATCGCGAGGCCCTGCAGGTCCTCGCCCGGTCCGACGATCAGAAGCAATGGACCTTGATCGAGAAAGGGCACCTCGCCCTCGCCATGCGTGAGACGGGCGACACGTTGCCCGAGATCGCGGCTTTCTTCGGTGTCAAGGATAAGGCGACCGTCTCGCATTGGATCGGGATCGCCGAGCGGGTGCCGGCGTGCTGGCACGAGGTGGTCGCCCCGGGCGTGCGGCGGCCGAAGTCGGGCGACCTCGTGCAGATCGAGGCGAGTTGGTTGCGGTGCTTGGAGAAGTACCCGCCCGAGCTCGCCGTCGCCGTGTTTGGCGTTTTCGAGCGCGAAGAGCTCAAGAAGCCCGAGCCCGGCGAGTGGACGATCTCGGCGAAGTTGTTTGCGGAGTGCGTCGAGAGCACGGTCGACGAGTGCGGCCCCATCGATCACCGCCCCCGCCGCGAGTATTGCCCGAACCGCGGCCAGTGGGGCGAGCAAGTATCATACGGCCGGCTCTTCGCCCTCACGCCCGAGATCGAGGCCGAGCTCGGTATCGTCGAGATCCCCGCGCCCAAGAACCCACGCGCACGCGGCGGCGGGAAACGGCCGAAAACCGTACGCGTCGCAACAAACGTCGAGCTCTTCGAGCGGCTCAATCGGCCGCTGGTCAAGCAGCTCAAGGCCGGAAAACTTGAGCCCGACGGGTCGAAACCGAAACCGAAACCGAAGCCCGGCGAGAAGAGGGCCCGCAAGAAGAAACCCGCGAAGCCCGCGAACGAAACCAAACGGCAGCGCGAAGCCCGCGAGGCCCGCGAGGCGAAAGAGGCCGCGGCCCGCAAGCGCAAGGCCGACAAGAAACTCGGCGACGCCCTGCGCTCTTGGCGGTTGCGGTTCGTGCGGTGCTTGTGCGCGCGGGCCCTCGCCGAGCAGGTCGACGTCGGCGACTTTCGGATCGTGCCGGCCTTGTGGCACCTCGCCGGCGACGCCCACTCGGCCCGCAATGCTTGGCGATCCGACCCGGTGTCGGTTGCCGACTATCGCGACGCGGCGATCGCGATCCAAGAGGCGAAGCACCACCCGGCGAAGTCGCCGGCGTCGAAGCCCGCCCGCAAGCCCCGCACTCGGGCCCGCGTGCTGCCCGTGCAAGGCCTCGCGCACTTCCTGCAGGTCCTGCGCGACGATCGCGAGGATGAAACGACGGCCGGCCTTGAGTTTGAGGCCGAGCTCTTGCGGCTCTTCTTGTGGCCTCAATCCGACCTTGAGCTGCCGACGGTCCGTTCGGATCTCGTCGCCGGCCCGGGCAAGGTGCCCGTCGACTTCGCCCCCGTCGCCCGGCCCTCCCGGAGCAAGTCGACCGAAGTTGCCGTGCACTTGCCGGCGATCGATCCCGACGACGTCGACGAGCTCGCCGGCCTGCTGGGCGTCAAAGTACTCGACGGGTGGAAACGTAGCGCGAAACCGGGCACGCAAGAGCGGGTGCTCTTCGAGGATCTCGTCGGCCTGCACAATCGGGAGCAGATCGACGCCCTTGCCAAGCACGTGCTCGCCGGCCCGCTCGCGGGCAAGGGCGGCGCCCGCAAGGCCGAGCGGCCCGACGGCTCGCACCCCGGCGGAGCGGCGCACCTCGACGTCGCCGGCTCCAGAACCCGGGCAATCGCGATCGAGCGGCTCGTGCACTACCACAAGCCCGCGGCCCCCGTGCGTCTGCCGAAGATCCTGAGCAAGCGCTGAGTTGACCCGCGTACGGGCCATCTCGGAAAGGTGTGGAAATGCCATGGAACGATCAATCTCAAGCGAGTTTGACAGATCCGACGGGGATAACGTTCTGCGGTTCAGTCGCGCGGCGGTAGGCGCGACTGAGCGCAGCGAACCGAGGACGTAGCCCGCGTCGACTGCAACCGCTTTGTTCTGCCGCGGAGGTTGTGTACCGATGGAAAAACCAGCGGGAAGAACGCCGGAAGCGATTATCCGGGAGTTTAACGAGGAGCATTGTGTGTTTGATCGCGACGTCTTATTCGTTGCCAGGTTGCGTGCGCTCGGATTGGACGACGTGCAATTATCGGGTGTATTGCTGGCAATGGAAACGACCTGCGGTTCGTGTTTCGATGACGATACTGGATGCCAGTGCTGGAACGACGAATAGCGGCAGAACGCTGAGTTGAGCGGCGCCGCGGACCGCCCCGCTCATTCAGTTCAACGTGACCGGCGTCCGCTCCAACGACATTGTTATCCGGGAGTTGACGATGCCCATTCACAGATACGAGTTGCCTGCGGATGCAAATTGCGAACCGTGCCCAATGGGCTGCGGTGGCATGACAGCCGATCCGGCTGGCGGACCGTGTCAGTCGTGCATTGCTGCGCTGTACGCAGAGGACGAAGAGGAGCCGTGCTGCGAATCATGTGGTAAGCCGATTTACGAATGGGGCGACTACGGTTGCCAGCGATGTGATGCCCGGGTTCGTGCTGGCGAGCACTTGCACGGATAACGTTCTAGGTTAAGCCGCGATGCGAGAAGCCGACCATCGCGGGCGACTGTTTCATCGTCGGCTTCAACCTCTTTGTTCTGAGGCGATCCGATGGGACAAACCTGCGAAATGAAAATGGCACGGGCGACGGGGGACGACTTTGAACGCGTAATGCGGTTTTTTCAAATGCTGGAGGAGGTCGTCGAATACGGCACGTACACGCCGCCCGACGACGAAAACGAAGAGGTCAGCGAAGACGTGGATGATGCGCGGCTGTCGGAGTTGATCCACGAAGCATGGAATACAACCGGGCCGGGAGTCGGGTCGGCCTGGCGGCGTGTTGTGTTTGGCGGCCAGCTCGCGATTGACCAGTTGACGGACCCAAACTGCCGCCACCTGGAGATCCGGCCGGACATCGCCAAGGCAATGGAAGCACTCGGCGTGGAGCTGTAGGAGTCCTCAGAACGGCCGGATTTAAGCCGCGATGCAAAAAGCCGACCATCGCGGGGGACGTGTTCATCGTCGGCTTCAAATCTTTGTTAAGGGGCTCGTTAGGTGTGCCAATGACCGAACAAGAGAAACAGGTCCGGAAAGAGTGGGCCGAGTATGTGGACGCCGAACCTGATGACCTGGACGACTGGTGTGTCCAAAACATTCTCGACGCGCGGCGGGACCGGGATAGATACAAGCAGGAGGCACAGGGCCACCGCGCACGGGCTGCCGGTGACTATTGGGTCTGGGTGGACGACGAGGAAAACTACCCGGAGTCGTTGATGTGTCCGGTGTTGATTTCTGCGGAGTCATTTCGGGAAATCCTGCGAAAGGCGATGCCCAAGGCAGCACAGGGTCGGTTGGCGTCGGTGGACTTTGAGCACGAAGACTGCGACGACGACGAAATGATGCTGCATATTATCGCGCCGGCGATGGGTGTCGTTGGCGGTTTTGTGGAGTGGCGATTGTCCCCTTAACATTACTAATATCCCGAGTACAAAACCTTGCACGGTGGCGCAACTTATGATTTGGCCCGAGGATTGGGCGTGCGTGGTGCTAGAAATGGGACGGCCGCATTTTGAGGGGCGGATTTCTATACAGCTCGGCGATCGGCCGACCCTGCGGCTCAATTTGGTCGAAATTCCCGACGGGACCTGGCAGGTGTGGCGCGATGGCAGGCGGTCGGAAAAGCTGCCCTATGCCACGTCGACCGAAATTGGGCGGGCTATCGGTCACATGCTGGCGGCGCATCGGGGTGCGGCTCGCGGCCGATCCTAGCCTGCGTGTTGCCGCCTCGCCAACGCGGGCGGTAGCGTAAAGTCGCCCGGGGGCAGATCGTCGCCGGCGACCCGGTCGCAGCGATGGTTCTTGCGATACCACTCCGGCGAGCGGTTATTCTCGCCCAGGTCGTAGCCGATGTTTTGTATCCGGGACAAGAGCGGGTAGAGCTCGTAACGGGTCGACTTGAAAGTCTCCTTGATCCTGCACGTAAAGCACTTCGGGTTCTTGGTGCACCACTCCTTGAGAATCCAGATTAGGCGGCGACGACAAACGGCCCAGCCCCACGGCGACCATATCGGCCGGTCGGCCGTGCGATAGTGGATCGCGCCCGAGCCCGGATCGAGCTTGTGGTACCCGCTCGCGAGCACCACCCGCTCGGGCAGGCCCTTGAGCTGGTCGACGGCCCAGTCGAAATACGTGAGGGCGTCGGGGCTCGGCACCGTATCGTCTTCGAGGTGCACGAGCACGTCGGGCCGGAGTTTCATCGCCCGCACAAGAACGGCTTGCGTGTTCCGGTTGAGCCCGAGCCGATCGCGATTGAAGATCGGACGCTGCTCGCAAGCGTCGAACTCGGCGAAAACCTCGCGCACGCCCTCGCGGCGGTCCTTGCGTCTTGCCGGGTCGACTTGAGGCATCAGCACCCAATTTTCGACGCCCTCGCAGCGACTCAGGGCGGCGAGCACCTTGCGTTGATATTCGGGCCGGCGAAAACCGGTCATGGTGACGACGAGCAGGCGGCGATCGCGCGGCGGCTCGGTTTCGCCCCGGGCGACGAGGCGGGCGATCGCTTGTCGGGTGGTTTCTTCGTTCATCGGTTCCCCTTGTGCAATGGCGGAGTCGAAAATCAGCCGCCGGGCGCTAGCCCACGGTTTCTGCGAGAACCGGACGCTAGCGCGTTCCGGCTGAGTTAAGCGTCGGCCGGCGAGCGATACGGATCGACGGCCGGGTCGGGCGAATATCCGAGCGGCTCGAAAATCTCCCAATCGAGCTGCTCGGCGACGCGCTGCTGCGCCCACTCGGGCACCTTCTTGAGGTATCGCCGCAGGCGCCAGAAGGCCCGATCGTGTTTTCTGGCGGTTTGCCGGTCCCCCTTCTCGACCCGCGTTGGGATATCTTCGAGCGGGTCGCACTTGCAGGGCAGTTGCCATTCGCCGGCGAGGCTCGCGAGCAGCTTGCGCGGCCCGGCGATCAGGTCTTCGTAGCGGATCACGACGGCCCGCCATTCCCGGGCGATCGCGAACTCACGCCACGCGGCGTACAGGCCGTTTGTGACGTCGATCCAGTCGTCGACCTCCTGATTGAGTCGCGAGCGCTTCACGTGCCAGGCGAGCCCCTTGTACTTGATCCAAGAGTGCAGCAGGCCGAGCGGGTCCTTGATCGAGATCGTTGAGAGCACGCGGTTTTCGTGCACGGCCTCGACGATCGCCGGCCCGGGCTCGTTGATCTCGCACCACCGTCGCCAATCGGCGGGCGGGTGGTGCTTGTGCCCGAGCCCGTTGGAGAGCACGAGGGCGTCGAAATTGCGCTCGAGTAGCGCCTTGAGATAGTTCGTCCCGCTGCGGTACTGCCCATGTTGCTTGATCACGTGCACGTTGAGACCCTCACTTCTTGCGTTTGGCGTTGGCGGCGAGGCCGACCCAGTTGCGGCCCCATCGAGGCCGAACCCGGCCGACTCGTTTTGCGTGCCGGCGGCCGAGCTTCTCGTAACCGTCGGGCCCCATTGCCGAGATATGCGTGCGGTGGGTGTCGAACCACCGATAAACGTACGACGGCCGCGGGTTGTGCTCGATCGGGTCGGCCCGCGGGAACTTGCGCGACTTGAACCGTTTGAGCAGCGCTTGATCTTGGCCCGATTGCATGAACGGGTAACCGTGCACGGCCTCGAAGGCCCCGCGGTAGAACGTCCAAGCCCCGTGGAAAAGGTACGTGTTGCCCTTCTCGCGGCACTGTCCGGCCCGGTAGGCGAGGATCTTCGTCGGGATCGTGTAGGCGGCCCCCTCGCCGGCCTGCAGGGCCGCGGCCGCGGCCGTGAGGTGGTGAGGCAGGTAAATGTCGTCGTCATCCCAAACGGCGTAGGCGTGGACGTCGGGCCCGACAAGGGCTGCGCTCGCGTTGCGTTTCTCGCCGAGCGTCCGAAACCGCTGCGAGGTCGAGACAATCCGCCAGCCGTCGCCGGCCTGCTCTTCGTATTGCCCGGCGTCGTCGAGCACGATGAGCTCGCGGCCCTCTCGCGGGTAGTCCTGCCGCAAGAAACACTCGATCACCGTCGCGAGCTCGCGTGGGCGTTTATACGTGCAGCAGATGCAGGCGAACTTGATCATGTCTTCTCGATGCGGAAACCGTCGCAGAATGCGTACCTAGGACTGCCCGGATATGTGTGAATGCCGTAGTTTGAGAGGATCACCTTGAGCGTCCCCGAGTTGACGGTCACCGTTGCGAGAATCTCGAAGGGCCGGCCGTCGTCGGTATAGTCGGCGGTAGGCGTGTTTTGCTGGTTAAGCGTCCCGCTGTCCCGGAGCGTCACCCCGTCATACGCTTCCCAAGGCAGGTCCGTCATGCGGTTGTTGTAGGGGACCCACGTAATCGCAATCTCGTATTGCCCGGAATCGAGCCCGGTTAGTTCCAAGGTGGCAAAGGAGGCGTCTCCGGCCTCATTGTCCGCATGGATGTAGTGCGCGTGGCCATCATACGATCCGGCATCCTCGAAGCGGGTCCAAGAGGTCGGCAAGCCGTCGTTTGAGTTGTTGTCGTAGCTCACCTCGCTGTCGTCGTCGTGAAAATATGCGAGGTACGAGGTATCGCCCGACGAGCTGCTGCTCGACGAGCTGCTGCTCGACCCGGGGTCGTCACCCGAGCTGCTGCTTGACGAACTGCTACTGCCCGGGTCGTCTCCCGAGCTGCTGCCCTCTTCGGCCGGGGGCGGGGCGTCGAGCCGCAAGAGCGACGGGCGGAGATCTCCGGCGAGCTTGAGGCTCTTTTTGAGGTTGCCCGCGTCGTCGAGCATCCCCTTCTTGAGGTTGCCCTCGTCGTCGGTGCAGCCCTTCTTGAGGGTCTCGCCGTCCAAGGTCCAAGCGGGGCGCAGCCGTGCCGGGTCGAAGTCGCTCTGATCGTTGCTCACGGTTGGTTTCCCTTCTCATCGTCGGTTGGTTTGAGCCAATCCTCAAGGAATCGGCATAGCCGCGTGCGGTGTGTGAGGTGCGCGCCCCATCCCCGGCTATGTATCCCGACCTCGCGAGGCCCCGGGGGCAATTCGGTGCTCGGCAGTTTGTGCACGCGGTTGAGCCGGCCCGTCGCCTTGCGGGCGACGTACGAGAGCAGGATATCTTCGCCGTTGCCCACGGGCGAACCGTCGCGCAGGATCTTCTCGAATCGCAGGGCGGCCGCGAGCCACGCGGCGGCGTATTTGCGGTGGAACACGAGCGCCCGCGTGAGCACGATCGGCACTTCGGCCTCTTTCCGGTTCACGTCGATCCCGTACGAGCGGTCGCGTTTGAGTCGCCGGCCGAAGATCCCGTGCACCAGGTCGGGCTCTTGTTGCCAGAATTCGACGAGCCGATCGATCGTCTGCGGCGGCAGGCGCAGATCGTCGTCGAAGATCAGCACGCAATCGTGCTTGAGCAGGGCGGCCGCGGCGAAACGGGTATGCAGGCCCAGGTCGCGCGAGCCGTTGAGCACGGTCGGCCAATCGTGCTGGAACACGTGCCCGCCGTTGTTATTCCAGACGATACAATCGTCGACGAGCGGGTGCCGGCGCAGGCGGTCGAGATTGGCCTTGAGATTGTCGGGCCGTCGCCAGTTGAGAAAGCAGGCCGAGATCTTGATCACGACAACACCTCCCGGCCCACGAGGGCCCAGAACACGAGGCCCCGGTGCAGCTTGTCGGCGGCCGGCGGCGGTCGCCAGTCCCGCACGTCGTCCCATCCCGCCGACTCGTACTCCGCACGCATGAGGCGCACAACCAGGTTGTCGCGCCCGTAGACTCGCCAGTGCCCCGGGTGGCCCCACTTGGCGAGCCGCTCGGCGGGCGTCTCGCGGCCGTTGGTCGACTCGCTCGTCGCGCCGGCCGTCGGTACCGTCAAGAGCAGCACGCCCCGGGGCGAGAGCACGCGGCGCAGCTCGTGCAGCGCTCGCACATCGTCGTAGACGTGCTGAAGCACGTGATTGAGCAGCACGAGGTCGAAGGCCTCGTCGGCGTATCGCAGGCGCAGCACGTTGCATCGCTTCGGCGCCCGGTAGACTCGGGCCGCGGGCTCGATCAGATCGCGCAGGCACTTCTCGGCGGCGACGTGCAGCACGTTGCGGCCTTCGAGCCAGTGCGGCCGGCGCTCGAGCACGGCGGCGACGACGCGGTGCCGCGGCTTCGACCCGCACGTCGGGCAGCGTACGCGGCGCCCATTCCAGGTCGCAAAACTCCCCCGATATCCGCAGCAGTTGCAACGGCTCACGCGGCGGCCCTCCTGCCCGGGTTGTCCTGCGCCAACCGATCGAACACGGCCCGCCAGCCGGCCCAAACCTGCTCGGGCAGGGCGAGCTCGTGCACGAGGTGCTCGCGGGCCTGGCGGGCGATCTTGAGCCGCAACGGTTCATCCCAGGCGAGCTGCGCCACGCGGTGGGCGAGCTCGGCGTCGCTCGATCCCAAGAAGCCCGTCTCGCCGTGCCGTATCATTTCACGCCAGCCCCAGGAATCCTGCGCGACGACGGGCACCCCCGTGGCCATCGCTTCCAGGCCGGCCCGCGGCCAATTCTCGTGCGCCCCGCCATTGATCGCGAGCATCGCGTGCAGTTGCGGGTAATACTCGCGCACGGGGATCGCGTTGGGCTTGAGCGTAACGGCCCAGGGCGGCTTCTGCCCGATCTTCGCCTCGACGTGCCCGTTGACCCCAAGCACGATCGCCTTCTTCCGAGGGTACTGCACCCGCTCGTAAATCGGCCAATGGTTCGAGCTCCACTTGTCCTTGCTCGGGCGAGCGGCCCGGCCGAAGAAGAAGACCTTGCCGGCCTCGTGCGGACGCGGGTTGAACTCCCACGCGTCGAAGTCGAAAGCCCCGCGGATCTTGTACGCGCTCGCCGGCTTGTACGGGCCGAGCTTCTTGAGCTCGGGCTCGATCCGCCCGCGTTGGTATTCCGAGTGAAAGATCATGGCGTCGAAGAAACCGTGCTGCTTGATCGCCTCCTTCTCGTGCGAGAAAAGGAACGTCATGCAGTTGACCCAGGCGAGCTTGCAGCCGATCTTCCGCAACCGGCCGGCGGCCTTGCAGAATTCCGAGTTGCACATACCCACGCAAATCGAGCCGGCGAGCCCGGGCACGCTTTCGAGATCCGGCTGCTCAACGTGGTGCGTCGTGCAGCCGACCTCGTTGAGCTCGCGCTCGATCGACTCGTCGCGGCCCCACGTAGGCACGAGGTGCACGTCGACCCCGAAGCGTCGCCAGAGGTGCACCAGGTGCAGCGCTTCGGTGTTTGCCCCGCCCATGCGGCCCGGGTAACCGATCAGAAACACTCGCACGGCTCAATCCTCCCGAGTCCATCGTGGCGGCTTGTCCGGGCACCGTTCGGTCGCCCGGCTCACCTTGATCGCAAACCGTTGCCCGCAGATCGCGATCGCGTGCGAGGCGATCGCGCAGCTCTTGCGCTTCGTCGTGAAATACGGGCACCTTCCGCAGATTTCGAAGATCTGGGCGATCCTCTCGCCGCTCCGGAGCGGCCGGCCCGCGGCCACCCACTTGCGATCGCTCGTCGGCCCCAGGCCCCGGCGTCGTCGTCGTTTTTTGGGCACGGCTTGTAACTTTTACAAAGGGTGGTGTCTAGGTGGATTTCTAACGGTCGCCCGCTATGTCGTCACTTGCCAATCGAAACTCGACCCCCCCGCGCACGTGCAGCAGGCGTGCGACGAAACGGTGCCCGATACGCTGAACGGGTCGCACGAGGCCGACGAAGCGATCGAGCTGAAACACCACGACGAGAGCTGCCACGCGTACGAGTCGGGCCCGGTCGGTACGCACTTGAAATAACAGATAATAAAGCAGTCGTCGGGCCCGAGTATGCCGATCTGCGCGTCCCAGGAGTCGCCCCAAGAGGGGTGCGTGAGGTCTACCGTGCGGTTGGGAATGTCGGCGCAAGTCGAGTTGCTGATCGTGAGCTTGAGCGACGCGGGCAGGTCGAGATCGGGGCAGCACGGGCCGGCCGGATAGGTCGGCCCCTGCTCGTCGCAGCAGCAGCAGCAGCACTCGTCGGAAATCACGACCGACCCGTCGTCGGCGACGAGTATCCCGCCATCGTAGACCCACGCGCTACTCACAACTCGGCACTCCTAGTTGCCCGAGCCGCCCGAGCTGCTGCACTCGCACGACGAGACGGGCACGCGCACGAGGCAGCAGTTTTCGGTGACCCCGAGAATGTATTGCACATTGCTAGCGTCCTCGACGATCGGGATGTCGCAAAAATTGAGCGATCCGCCGACAAGGTCCTGCAGGCAGTCGCCTGAGCTGCTCGACGAGTCGTCGCCGGAGCTGGAAGAGCTGCTGCTGCTCGAGTCGTCGCCGGAGCTGGAAGAGCTGCTGCTGCTCGAGTCGTCGCCGGAGCTGGAAGAGCTGCTGCTGCTCGACGAACTATCGCACGGGCAGCAACAGACCTGGTTCTCGTATTGGAACCAATAAACGATGTCGCCGTCTTGGCAGTCGATTTGGCATTCGCCGGTGCGCACAATTCGCACGATTGCCCCCAGGCCGACCGCGTGTACGTAACAGCAGTTGCCCCCCGATCCGGATGAGCTCTCGCCGCACTCGCATCCCGTGTCTAAGTCAACGCCGTTGCCGGCGACGCCGGTCGCCTGGTTCGGCACCTCGACCGTATTCATCGCCGTTCCAACTCGGCCCGCGCCTCCGTCGATCCATCCTTCGTCCGGGTCGTATTCCACCTCGCTAAACGTGTACTCAAATTTGTTTGGAGAGATCTCGGTCGACGAATCGATCCGCCCCCAAAACTCGGTTGGCGGTTGGTATCGATCGAGTCGCACAACGGCCCACTTGAGCCCGATCCCCGGTTCCTTGTAAAGCACGGTCGCCGAGCCGTCGTCGCGAGAGATCAAGAAATCGGTATAGCTTTCGGCGATATCGGCCTTGTCGTGTGTTTCGCACACGAAAAAGACCTTGGCCACGGTCACCCCGGAAACGACCGCGGGCACCAATTTTCCCGCCCGGGCGGGCTCCTGCAGGATCGCGAATCGCCCTAGATGCCCGTTGCAGCTAAATGTCGACTCACCGGGTACGATGCCCTTAAACGAGATCCGATTCTTGAATTCTCGCGAGTTTTCGGTCGGCGAGAATATCGTCTCGTCGATCCCGACGACGGCGAATTGATCCTGATCGGCCCCGGTGTCGTTTCTTACCGGGAAAACCCCCGTGCTCTCGATCTTGCGGATCGGTTCGCGGTCGATCGTCTGCTGCCGTTTGAGAAAGTCGCGGGCCGCATCGACGAACGAATTGAACGTGCGCGCCTTGAACTCAAAACGCTGCCCGGGTTGAACGTATTGCAGGTGGTCGCCGGCGCCCATTGCTGGCCCTTGTTAGGTTCCGATGCCCAAGTCGGCGAAGTCGCCGTCGTAATAGACCTTCTCGACGTAGCACGCAATCGGCGTTTTCACAAGCACCTTGGCGACGTCGTCGGCCTCGTCGGCGTACCGTATCCAGAGATATTCCCAACCCTTCTTGCTCACGTTCACGATGTCGCCGATCGCGAGCCCGTTCACGTTTGGCGACGCGGCGAACCTGAAATTGATCTCCCAATCTTCCTCGCCGCGTTTCGAGCCGCTCGCGCCCAAGAAGAGCACCTCGCCTGCAGCGAACCCCTTGAAGGTGTCGTCGTTAGTTTGACCCGTACGGGCGAAGAGGGCGGCCTTGTATGCGGCGGTGACGTCCGCGTCGTCGATTATGTGAGTTTCCTCGAAATTGAAGACGGGCACGGTGATGTCGACACCCTCGACACTGTCCGTTGTTACACCGATCGCCCCGTTGAAGTCGGGCGCGTTCTCGCCCGGCGGCGCGTGCGAGCTGATGGTGTCGATCGATTGCGTGATCTGCTGAGTGCCGCCGCCCGTGTTGAAACTGTACGAGCTGTCGCCCGTCTCTTTCTCTTCCTCCTTTTTGAACTTCCCATAGCGCACCGAGCCATACCATAGATTTTCGGCCTCGCCGTGTTCGAGCTCGTGCGTTTTGTAGACGAGCAAGCCGTACAAGAGCGGCGCGGCCGAGAGCAGGGCGCTCTCGGCGGCCACGTCGTCGTTGGTGCCCTCGATCCAATACAAGAGCTCTTTCGAGGTGCTCTCGCCCCCGGTGGTGCGTCTGCTTTCAAATCGCTCCGCAACGGTGATCGCCATCCCTGGCACCTCCCGAGCTTATCCCGTAAACTTGAGCCCGCCCTCGCGAGCTTCGCGCAAAATGTCCTTGGTGTTTTTTTCGGTCTTCTCGGTGGCCTTGGCGATCCGCTCGGCCGGCCCGCTCGCGCCCATCCCGCGGACCGCGGCCGCGTTGAACGTGCCCGCGATCGAGAGCGCCTTCTCGACTTTGGGATCGCCCGCGGGATCGTCGGCCTCGTCGGCGGCCTCGTCGGCGGCCTTGTCGGCGGCCTCTTTCTTGGCGGCTTCGGCTTCGGCGATCGCGGCCTGCCACTCTTTGAGGGCCGCGTCGGCGTCGCTCGCGAGGGCGTCGAAGTTGGCAAGGCCCTTTGCGGTCGAGTTGGCGAGGTCGCCTTCTGCGGCCGCGGCCTTCGACTCGGCCGCGTGCTGCACCTTGGCGAGCCAATCCTGCATTGCCTTCGCCTGCGCGTCGGCGTCGGCGTTGACCTGGCCCATCACCGACCAGTCTTGCCCCTTGCTTACGTTTTTCAGGCCCCGTTCCGTTTCCGCGACGGCCCGAGCGGCCTGCTCGGCCGTATATGTTTCGGTGAAGTCGGCCTCTTCGGCGCTCCCGACCTCCTTTATCTTCTTGATCCCGTTGACCGACTCGACCGCGATATGCTTAGTGATCGATCCCCCCGCGGCTTCGGCTTCTTTCTGCACTTGCTGCCAATACTGCTTGTTGTACGCGAGCTGCTTCTTGTGGCGTGCGATCGCCCTCTTGTCGCGGGCCTTCCCCTCTTCGTTCTGGTCCTTGTAGACGATCTGCCGCGCCTTCTCGATCAGGCCGGCTACCGATTTAACGGCCGTTGTCCAATACTTGACCACGATGTCGGCCGCGGCCGTGAAGATCGTCACGACGTCGAGCCAGAGATTCTGCCACGTGCTGCGGATCATCGTAGTGAGTTGCCCCCACGCCCCGGCGAAGTCGCCCTTGGTGAGGTACCCGATGATGGCCCCGAACGTCTGCCCGAAGAAATCCTTGATTTCGGTGAGGACCTTGTACGCAGCGACCTTGAGCGCGAGAAAGGCGATCTTGCCTGCAAGCGCGAGGTCGCCCTTGGCGAGGGCGTCGGTGATCCCGCCGAACGTCTTTTTTGCAAAGGTCGCGATCTGCCCGAAGATCGACTTTGTCGAGGCCCACATTTTCCGCCCGGTGTCGGTGAAGTTGACAAAGGCGACGACGGCCCCACCGATCGCGGCCACGATCAGACCGATCGGCGAGAGAATCGCCCCGATCACCGCCCCGATTGCGCCCAGGATCGTGGCGAGCGTCGATAGGGCGAACCCGGCCGCGGCCATAATGCCCCCGAGCGTCACGAGGGCGACGCCCGCGGCGGTGATCCCCGCGGCGACGGCGAAGATCGTCACCACCAGGCCTTTATTTTCGCTCGCCCAATCGGTCGCCTTCTTGATCATGCGGCCGAGAAACGCAACGACGGGCGTTACGATTGGCAGCAGGGCCCCGCCGATGGATTCTGCGAGATCTCCGACGGCGTCCTTGATCTGTTTCATTCGGTTCGTAAACGATCCCATTGTGCGGATCGTGTCGCCTTGTGCGGCCGTCGTGCCGCGCATGATGATCGCGAGCCGCGCCTGCGCCTTCTGCGCTTCGGTGACGGCCGACGGGTCGAGCCCCTGGTTGAGTAGCTCCTGCTTGACCGCGGCCGCGTTCACGATCACCCCGTATTTCTTCATCACGGCCGACGAGCCGGTGAGGGCGGCCTGCAGGTCGCGCATCACGTCGGCTTCGGCCATGTTGTTGAACGAGGCGAGGTCGTACGCAAGGCTCGTAACGTCCTTGCTCATTTGCGTCGCCGACTTCGGGTCGATCCCGAGCGGCACAAGAAGGTCTTGCGTGCCGGCGAGGTACTTGAGCACGTCGGTTTTCGTGCGGTTGATCGCCCCCGAGAAGTCGGCGGCCCAGGCGTCGACGTCGCCGGCCTGCTCGCCAAACACGGTGCCGAACTTGCTCACAATCTCCTGCAGGTCGCCGGCGGCCTTGATCGCCAGCCCGAACGGCGCGAGCATCGCCCCGCCCACCGCAAAGGCCTTCGCTCCGATCGAGGCGACCGACTTCCCCCAGCTCTTGAGCGTTTTGCTCGCCCGGTTGAGGCCGCGGCGCAGCGCAGAATTATCGGTGAAGATCTCGACAAAGGCCGCGCCGGCTCTGATTCCCTTCCCTGCTGCCATCGGTCCGGCCTCACTTGTCTTTGTGCTTGACGAAAACGTCGCGCAATATGCTCAGGTCCTTGCCGGAGATCTTCGGGATCTCAAGCGGCTCGGCGAACGGGTGAAAATCTCGCGGCGCGAGCTCGCGGCTCTTCTCCGGGTCGCGGTGTATGTTGTGCAGCAGGGCGAGCAATTGCGCGGTGTGATTCCAGCGCTCGCGCTGCTGCGCTTCGGCAAGCACGATCAGCTCGCCGAGCGTAAACGACCACGGCTCGACCCCGGCGACCCCGGCTAGTTGGAAGATCCAGAGCCAGAGCTGCTGCGCTCGTCCTCGTTGATCGAGGCGATCGCCTTGTCGAGCTCCAGGTCGATCTTGTCGAGGGCCGCGTCGATCTCCCGCGAGATCGCCTCGCCCCCGAGCTTCGCCCCGATCCTCTTCTTGATCTCGAGCGCCATCTCGCCGAACTTGTCGACCGCGGCCCGGAGATTCTTGCGATCCTCCGGGCCGTCGGAAAAACTTATTAGCTCTTCGACGATCGCCTTCTTGGCGCCCTTGATCGAGTCGCCGCGCATCGAGCTCGCGAAGCGCTCGTCGGTGAGCTCGGGCTCGTCCTGCAGGCAGACGAAGATCACGTCGCAGAGCACGATCGGGTCGCACATGAGCTGCTGAATCGCCGTCTGCGCGTCGAGCAGGTCGAAGTCGAGCAGCTCGCGGCACTTCTTGATCTCGCGCACGGTGATCGCGACGACGTGCTCGCGGCCGTCGGCGTCGGTGAACTTGTGCATGTCTTCCTCGCAAAGGCCGAAGGCGACTGCGTCGGGGAAACCGTCGCCTTCGGCTTTCCGTCAAACGGTGTCCCAAGGACTCGAATCAGACGCCCGAGCTCGACGCGTGCCCGCTCAACCACTCCGGCGCGTTGTCGGCGTAGGTGGGTTTGCAGGTGACGTCGACGGTGATTGCCTCTTCGAGCGGCTCGTTGCGGGTGAACTTTGTCACGCTGAACGTCGCGCGCAGGCCTTCCGACTCGGTGTCGTCGATCGGTCCGGACATGACGAGCAGCTCGACCGACGAGTTGCCGAAGAAAGCGTTCTTGAGGGCCGTGAAGTCGGCGTCGCCCGTGTCCCAAACCATTTGGAAGTCGATCGAGCCGTCCTTGAGCGCGGCGATCGTCGCGCGCCACCCGTTGTTATTCCGGGTGGTGACGTCGGCCTCGCCGGCCTCCAGGTTGAGCGTCAGATCTTTGACGTTGACGACTTTGTTCCACGCGGGCGCGCCGTACGAGCCCGTATTGCGGTAAAGAACCGCGTCCATTCCCAGTTTCGCGCCCATGCTTTGGACCTCCTTGTCTGCGGTAGGGTGTTGACCTACGCCAAGTCAGTCGCCAAGTCAGACGCCAAGTCTGTTTCGTTGGGTTGTTGTGTCAGCTAACCGAGCCGGACCAGAATTTGGACAGGCGAGGTGTAATCTCTTCGAGTGTCGGGCCCATGAAGGGCCGCTTCGGGTATTTCCTTGCTTTGCCCACGGGCTTCGGTTGTTTTCGCACGTTGGCAAATCGCCGGTTTGTTTTGCCGCGGCTGCCGGCCCACCGCTTCACCCGCCGAAGCTGTCGCTTCGTGCGGATCCGGATGTACACGGACCCGCGGCGATCGTCGGCGGGGATCGGACCGTGCCCGCCGATCTCAAGTTTCCAGTTCGCATCGGGCGGCTTTGCCCGCCGTTTTGGTTTCTCCGTTAGCCCGTGTTCGTGCGCCGCGCCGATCTTGCTGATCAGGTGAGTCGATGGCCCGATAATCACGGATTCGCTCGACTTGTCGACGTCGTACAAAATCGCCTTCTTGAGCTGTCCGCGTCGGGTGCGAGGCGGTTGCCCTTTCGGCGCGTGTTTCTTCTTCGACGTCTTGATCTTCTTCCGCGATAGTCTGCGGACCTCCTGCCCCGCGTGCCCCAAACTCCGGATGCTGCCGTGATATCGCTCGCGCCGGATGCGATCCCAGTCGGGCTTGGTTCGTACTCGGGTCTTGACGAAACTCGGCACGTCGTCACCTCGTGCACTTAAAAACGATCTGCAAAACGCTCGTGAAGAGCCCGTACTCGTCCCAATGCTGCGGCGAGAAGGCCGGCTCGTTGCTCACACGCAAGCACCTCGCGACGGGCGAGGTGAGCACGAGCGGCAGAGCCCAGTCGGCGACCTCTTCGACGAGGCGCATGAGGGCGTCGGCCTGCTCGATCCGTTGGTCCGTGTCCTCTTCGGGCGTCGACTCGACGAGCTTCTGCTGCACGGCGACGTCGACTTGATACTCGTGCGAGTTGCCCCCGCGGCTCTCTCGCTCGATCTCGATCGCGTGGGGCGCCACGGTCAAGAGCGGGTCTGCCAAGTCCTTCAGGTCTCGCCGCGGTCGGTAGGCGCGGATCACGGTGATCGGCATCGACAGCTCGGCCGCGTCGAGGGCGGCCTGCACGGCCTGTGCGAGCTGGATTGCGTAGGCGTCGGCCATCGATCACGCCCCCCCGTACGCTTCCGCGCGTAGCTCGGAGCAGGTCATCGCGGCATCTTCCGACCCGAGACCGGCGCAGATCGTCGGCCACTCTTCGAGCTCGCCGAAGTCGCCGTCGACCGTCGCGACGGTTATCCCGGCTTCGTTCTTGAGTGTCGCCTGGATGCGCCACTCGCCGTGCGTGATGATGTCGAAGCGGTACCGGTCGGTGATATTGATCGAGGCCGGGACGGCGGCGAGCTGCTCGGGATCGGTGCCGACCCGCTCAATCGAGAGAACGTCGGCGGCCGGGTCGAGTTGCACGAGGTAAAAGGCGTCGGCCCCGTCGCGGGCGATCACGATCCCGCCGTGCCCGCCCCCGGCGTGGATCAGAACGTTCCCGGTGACGATTCGCACCAGCTCGACCCCCAGGTCGAAATAGGCGAAGGCGTCGGCCGTCGTGCGCAATGCCGTGTCCAATCGCGTCGCCGTGCCGGTACCGGCCGCGGCCCACGTGCTGGGCGAGCCGTAGGTGTCGGGCTCGCTGCCGGCGACGTCGCCCGAGCCGGTGAAATAATCCCAGGCGAGCAGGTCGGCCTCGTGCACGCGCTTCGAGTGCAGGCGCACGTCGAGGCGTTGCCCGCTCGCGTAGCGCCAGCAGCGCGCCCCGGGTAGTTGATTGAGCTCAAAGCGGCGAAAGTGCCCGGCCGAGTCGACCCGGTCCAGCAGGTCGCCCGGGCGGGGCTCAAAGGCCTCGCCGTCGTCGAACGGGTCGACCAGGTCGGCCGCTCGCACGATCCAGTCGTCGAGCTCGACCTCGCGCACGGTCCCGTCGTCGTCGGCCGCTTCGGCAAACGAGCGGCCCGGCGTTCCCTGTAGCGCAAACGAGTCGGACCCGCGGCGGTAGGTGAGATCGCTCGCGAGGAAATCGTGCCGGACCGATTGAGCGGCCTGCAGGGCGGTTTCGAGGATGTCGACGGGCACGGCTCTTTCTCCGGTGTTGTCCTGCGCCAACGGCTCACGGCCGGGCGAGGGCGTCGAGCTTCGCCTCGATCCGGTCCAACCGCTCGATTACGTTTTCCAGTTCGGCCCGCTGCACGGCGGTTTGCGTGCTGGCGCCCCAGCCTACGGCCGCGGTGGCCACGACGACGGCGATCAATGCAGAAAGGGCGGCGACGACGATCGAGGTGATCGCCGTGCTCGCCCGGTGTTTCCGCACGCACTCGTCGACGGTCACGTGCACGGGCACGCTCACCGCGTCGGCGGTTGCCATACTTCACCCCTCCCCAGGTCGGCCACGTCGCTAGGCGCCCGAGCTGCCGATGTCATCTTCGGCGTTGCTGATACTTTCAGAGATCAAAATGGGAATTCCCTCGACGTCTTCGGGCCGCGGTGCCGGAGTCCCCAAGGCGTTCGTGGCGGTGCGCGACTCGCGCAATTGCCGGCGGCTTCGTCGGCTCATCAAGATCACGCTCGGCTGCTGCCCGCTCGGGAAGAGCTCGAGCGCCTTGTAGATCAGGTCGTCGTCGAGCGTATTGTCCCCGTTGTCGATGTTTGCGATCCGGGCGATCGAGTAGGCGCCCCCGATCTGCACCCCCAGCCACGTACAGCCGGGCGTGTAGTAAGCCGGGTAATTCTTGCTCGACCCATCCTGGAAATTCTGCACGATCGTGTCGCCCAGCTCGATTCCTCCGTCTTCGTCGTTCATCACGCCGACGACGTCGTCTTCGCCTTCCCGCACGAGCCACACGGATGAAAGACCGCTCGACCCGCCCGCGTCGATCACCATCGCGTCGTCGACGTCGTTGAGGCCCTCCGCGTCGGCGAACCCGTTGAACCCGTCCGACTCGTTGCCCGTGCCGTTGATGTATTGCGACTCGGCCTCAAAAAAAGCCTGACGCAAGTGCCGGCGGCCCTCGCGAGCGATCAGGGCCTGCGCCCCGCCCTTGCGCCACGCGTCGGCGACGGCCTTGTCCACGGCCCACGAGAAATCGAGGATCTTGAGGTCGATCGACACCAGCGTATCGACGGAATGGTCGAAATCGCGGCCCGAGTTGGCGGCCCGAAAACCGACAACGGGGGCTTGCGTTTCCTTGGTGTACTTGTGGGTGGTCCCGTTGCTCGACCCGGTGACGGGCAGCCGGGCGAAAAACGGCGCCTTGTTGAGCAAATCGCTCACCTCGATCGGCGCGAGGTCGAGGGCGTCGGCGATGCAATCGGCGACGGTTAGCAGGTCATCGGCCATCGGTTCGTTACTCCCTTACGGTGGCGGTTCTGGTTTGGTTTTTCCGGTACTCGATCGAGCGGGTCGGCCGGTCTACTTCGGCATACGGATCAGATCGCGGAAGGTCTTGCCCCCGCCCTTGCCCGATCCCTCGCCGGCGTCGGCCTGCCCGCTCACTTCGGAATTTTCCGCGTTGAGGGCGTCGCCGGCCTGCTTGAGGTCGTCTCGCTCCTTCTCGGCCGTCGTCCGGCCCTCTTCGGCCTGCTCGGCCCGCTCGCGCAGTCGCACGACGAGCGCTTGCGTCGCCTGCTCGATCGTCGCGTCGGCCTTCTGCTGGGCGACGATGAACTCGGCATCCCCTCCCGAGAGCTCGTCGAGCTGGGCAAACGTCGCGGCGGCCGGCTCGGTTACGTCGCCGGCGTCGCCGGCCGTGTTGGCGGTGTCTTCTCGCACGGTCGTTTCTCCTTGCGGTTTTGTGGGAAAATCAGCGTAGAGCGCGGCGACTCTGAGGCCCCCGAGCTGCGAATAGTCAATCGTTTTGCGGTTACGAGCCGCGGCCTGCGCAGGCTCGGCAGAGTCGGAATCGTCGTCGTCGGTTTCCTGCGCATCGGCGAGCCCTTTCTGGATGGCTTGATCGGCGGTGAACCACGAACCGTCGGCGGCCCCTTCGCCGGCGAGCAGCTCGCGCAGCTCGTCGGCCGTCGCCCCGTCGTCGCCCGTGCGGCGGTCGAAGAGCTGCACGGTTTCCTCGTCGATCCCGTCGAGAATCTCGGCGATCGCCCGGAGCTCTTCGGCGTTGCCCACGGCCCAGGTCCAAGCCCGGTGAATCATCAGGCGCGAGGCCTCGCGCATGGTGCGCTTGTCGCCGGCTTCGAAGATCACCGAAGCGGCGCTCGCGGCGAGCCCGTCGCAGATCGTCTCGACTTCGGCCCCGTGCGAGGCGAGGGCGTTATAGATCGCGATCCCGTCGAACACGTCGCCCCCGGGCGAGTTCATCCGCGCCTCGATCTTCTCGGCGTCGGTGTGCTCGGCGAGGATGGTTGCGACGTCGAGTGCCGATACTCCGTCTCCCCAAAAGTCCTCGCCAATTACGCCATAGAGCAAGAGCTCAAGAGTCGCCCCGTTGCGCTTCGCCTCGACATACCCGCAGACCTGCCGCGGCTCCTGACCGAGGGCGGTGACGTCGACGACGCCCGGGTCGGCGCCCTCCTGGTTGGTACGCTGCCGGATTAGCTCGCGGCGGCGCTGGAGGATCGAAACGATCTGCTTGCCGTGCGGGAAGATACGCTTCTTGCTCATTAGGTTCCGTCCTGGTTTCCGTTGTTTCGTCGTTAAGGGCCGCTCGTGACGGCGCCTAGACCGATCGTGCGGGCCCCGCACAATCAGTCGGGATCGGCGGCCCCCTGGCTGTCCGGTAGGTATATGAGCTTGTCGAAATTGGCGAACGTCACCCCCGAGGCCTCGACGAGGTCCTCGTCTCGTCTTGCTCGCCGCAAGAACCGTCGCAGGCTCATCCCGTATTGCTCGTTGATCACGCGAGAACGCAGATCGACGCCCCCCGCGATCGCCTGCAGAGTCGGTCGCACCTCGCGGCCGCGGTCGAACCACGGCAGCCCCGTCGGAATCCAGGCGTACGATTTGAGCACGCGATCGAGCGTCACCGATTGCGGCAGATCGATCTCGCCCGTGAGCACGCCCCGGCGCAGTTGCCAGTCGAGCCAATTGCTCAAGAATGCCTGCACGTCGGCCCGCTTGTGAGCGGCCGAGAGCAGATACAACGTCGTGCCGACCTTGCCCCCGTGGAAGTTGACCCGGGAGGTATCGAAGAAATGCGGCGGCAGGTCGAGCACTTGGATCGTAAGGTCCGCGAGGAACTTGAGCAGGGCGATCACCTCGACGGCGCCCGTTTTGCCCTCGATGATGTCGATATTTTCGCCCGGGTCGAGCTCGACCTTGAACGGCCCGCGGCCGAGATCGACCTCGTATTTTTCGTCGCGTTCGGTGTCCTCGTCGGGATCTTCCTCGTCGGCGTCGCCCCCAAGCCCGTCGACGGCCTCCGAGAAAACCTTGAGCCCGAAGATCTGAGCAAGTTTCACCTTGGCCTGGGCGTGCGTCAGAGTCTCGTGCTCGTCGACGAAGTCGTTAAGCCCCGGCGCGAACGGGCTCACCCCGCGGATCGAGTCGAATCGCAAGTGGGTGTCGTGCCATACGTGCGGAATAATCCGCGAGGCGTCGACGATCCGCTCGTGCTTGAACCCGGCCCCCTTCAGCCGTTTCGCGATCGCGTACTCGACGGCCTTGCCGGCCTTGTTGGTTCGCACCCCTTGGTACCACTCGGTACGCTGGTTGCGTGGCAGGGCGTCGGCCGTGCGGTCGGGATCTCGCACGCGATCGCCCTCGATCGCCTGCAGGGCCCCGCGTAGCAGCTTGAGGCCGTACAAGTCGCCGTCGATCGCCCGGCGTGCTTCGGCCAATCGGACCCACTTGCGGCGACCGAACCGGCCGGCCGCGTCGAAGTTGGCAGGCTGGCTGCGCAGCTCGACGAACTCTTCGAGCGCCAAGTCGAGCCCCTCGTCGCCGGTGTCGAAGTCGACCTCGTGAGCGGCGACGAAGTCGAGGTGCTTGCGCACGGCCGAGCCGACCCGGATGAAATTGCGCATCGCCTCGCGGGTCGAGCCGACGAGCTTCTTGCGCTTCGAGCGCTTGAGGTGCTCGTCCTCGTGTTGCAAGGTGCTCACCTTGCTTTGCCGTCGGTGGGAATCCTCGCCGGCCTCGTAGTTGCGAAACCGCGGCCCGGTGATCATCTTGCGGCCGACGAGGCCGGCCCGGTTGCCGATCGCGGCGCCCGGGATCGAGTCGGGCAAGAGGCCGTATTTTGCCAGAGTGCTCACCACGCCCCCCCCAAGTTGATCGTAGAGATCCGCGGTTTTCGGCGTTGGTGCCCGTCCGTTTCGGCCTGCAGCTCGCGCAGGCGTTTTCGGATCTCGCCGGCGTTGGAAAAGGCGGTCGTCACCCCGTCGACGGTGACGCTGCGGGCGCCCGAGTCGAGAATCTTTTCGAGCGCGGCGATCTCGGTGCTCTTATCGGCCATCCCTCGCCATTACAGGCGATCGCAGGCAGCAGAAAGGGCGATCGTGCGGGCCCCGCACTATTCACGCACGAAGATCGCGTCGCAGTGCGTTTTGTGCTGGTTGTAAGTCTCGACGAGATCGAATCCTAAGTCGAAAAGGCGGTTGATGATGGCCGTCGGATCTGGCCATCCCTGATCTGCTTGGCGATACGGCCATCGCCCGATCTCGAGGTTGATCCACCGCACGCGGCCCGATCCGAGCAGCTCGCGGCCCCCGCGAATCGCGTCGAGCTCGGCCCCTTCGATGTCGGCCCACAGCAAAATGCGATCAGGCCGGCCGCAAGCGGCGTCGAAATCGTCGAGTGTGATCACGTCGACTTCGACGCGGTCGACCAGGTTCCGGCCGTTGCGAAAACTGGCGGCCGCTCGCCCCGTCGGGTCGACATGCAGCGACAGACGCCCGGGCTCGGCCCCGATTGCGACCTTGAGCAGCTCACCGGGAAAGATCCCTTCGAGGGCGGCGTGCCGCGCCGGATCCGGCTCGCAGCCGAAAAGCCGCATCTCGGGATATTCGGCCGCGAGTGTTTCCCACTCCCGCTTGCTGCCGTCGGCCGGCCCGACCCCGAGGTCGTACATTGCGAGCGGCGGCTTGGAGACGTGGTTGCAGATCCTGCGCTCGAGCTTCTGTTGTCGGTTCATTTGTTCGGATCGTTTTCGTAATGGAGATCTTTTCGAAATTGGCCACAATCCAAGCACTTCGTGCGACTCCACACGACGGCCGTGTAGCGTCGCCCAAGTGCATCTTTTCCGCGGATGGGGCGGCGAATCACTCCGTAATACGGCGCACGGTTCGTGCTCCCGCATTTGTCGCAGCGCGACTTGATTGCGGTGATCGTCGGCAGTTTCTTGCGTGGCGATCGCTTCCGAGTCGACTTCTTTCGCGTCGATCGCTTGCGGGTCGACTTCTTCCGCGTCGATCGCTTGCGGGTCGACTTCTTTGGCGTCACTGGTTCGCGGTCCCAAGTCGGCCCTTGACCGCTGCTGCTGCTTGTCTGCACTGGTTGATCCTCCTGATCAGTAGTATGAGACGCGGCTCTTCTTGCGTTTTTTCTCGCCCTTCTTTGTGTCGCCGGCTTCTCGCGGCTTCAGCTTTACCTTGAGCTTTCCCCCTAAAATCGACTCGGCAATGCAACAGCCTGACAAGCAGTCGAGCAGGTGATTGTCGCGGCCCGGTGTGAGTGTCCACAGCACGAGATCCCCCCACGGCCCCGAAACCTTGGTGCCCGTTTCGGCCGTGAGGTGCTCGGCGACCATCCGGTGCCGATTGTTGGGCGCGTGCCAAAGATACAACGAGCCCGGGTCGCCGGCCGGTGTTGCTAGCCGGCGCTGCACAAACGATTTGCGGCGGTTCGCGTCGTGCAAGACGTGCCGGAGTGCCCGCCCGCGGCCCGGCGGTGGCACGTGCCAATCTTCGCCAAAGATCCCCTTCTTGGCGCCTTTGTCCCATCGCGAAATCGGCTTTTTGCCCGGGCCGAATGACATGCCGTGAGCCGGTAGTATTTTCCGGCCGTACTTGCGTTTTGCCTGCAGGCAAACGTCGTAAACGGTTTGCGTCATCTCGCCCCAATTGGCGTCGACGAGCCCGAGCTCGAGGTCGATCTCGGCCCCGTCGAGCCGCACCCACTTACGGCGGCAGATCTCCCCGAAGCAATGGTCGAGCGCCTGCGCGATCCGCCCTTCGAGGGTGCCCGCGGTGATCCGCGGGTCGCTCAAGATCGTTTTGCGGGCGTGCCGCATGTCGAAATACCGGGCGGACTGCTTCGGCCAGGTGTCGTAGTCGACGATGTAGCCCGTGAAGCCCGGCTCCCACGCGCAAACGGCCCAGTAAAGCAGGCGCTTGTGAACGTCGACGAAGAACGTGAGCCGCTCGGCCGTCGGCGGGATCTCATAACGGGCGTGCCCGCTCACCTTGCGGGCGATCGCCGCGGCCGACAAGATCTCGACCTCGCCGTCGCCCGTGTCGCTCTCGGGCTCGTTTTGCATCTCCGAGAAAAACGACTCCCGGTCGACGATAAACTTGCGCATCGCGCACTCGATCGCGTCGGTCGCCCCTTCCTTGCGTTGCTCCCAGGAAACCCGGGCGCCCTCCTTCATCGCCTTGCGGTGCTTCTTGTAGAAGCGCGAGGCCCGCGCCCCGCTGCCCCCTTCTGCGAGCTCGTCGCGGTAGATGTCGGCGTATTGCTCCCACAAATCCATTCTGTCCGGGAAGCGCTCGAGCATCCGGTTCTTGATCCCGTGCCACTCGGGATGCTGCTCGCGGTCGAGCATTCGGTCGGCGAGATCTCCGGGCTCGATCACGGTCACCGAAGCAAGCGCCGAGATCTCGTCGCAGTCGGGCCCGGGCAGGTGGATGATACCCGCCGAAATCGCCTGCTCGCGCTCTTCGGTTTGGATCTCCGAGCGCGCCGAGCGGTTCGTTTGCGGATCGTCGATCAGGGCGACCGTCGGGCGGATAATCTTGCCGGCCGCGGTGGCATGATTGAGCCCCCGCGTCGCTTCGAGCAGGCCGGCGGCCTCGATCACGCTGCCCGAGCACCCGCTGCTCGAGATCGTCGGCAAGACAATCCGGTGCTTTGCCCAAACCGACTCGGCGGCCGGCCAAACGGGATCGCCGTCGAGGTGCATTGCGGCGCACCGATTGGCAACCCCGCCCATTTGTCGGATCGGCAGACAAACCTCGGGAAAATCTGCCGCGAAACGATCGTTGGTCAGAAGGGCCGTTTTGATCGAGGTGATACGCTTCGGCGCGTGCTTGCCGATCGCCGTGAGCAGGGCGGCGTATGAGTGAAGTTGGGCGATCACGACGGCCCACATAATCGCGACCTCGAGCCGCGTCGTTTTTCCGTCGCCCCGCGGGTCGCCGATCACTTGCTTACCTCCGAAACGGATCACGCGCTCAATATGGTCGAGCTCTGCGAGGTGGTGCGGCGCCCACTTGAGAGAGAAACGATCGGCGAAGTAAATCTCGCACGCGGCACGCAACGAGGCGACGGCCTTTGCGCGTCGCTTCGGTGCGCGGCACTTCGGGATCTTGCCGAGATCGGACCCCCGCCGCGCTTGCTCGCGTTGCCGTTCACGTTCGCGCTCTTTTCGGCGGGCGTAAACGTCCGAATCAGCCGGGCGGCGTTTCGCGGATGTCATAGCGGCTCGGCGGTGCGGTGATCCTCGGGGGCGAGGTCACTTGCGGCGCGGGGGCGGTCGCGGCAGGCGGCGGCTCGGGCGAGGGGCTGTCCGGCTGCCGCAAATAGTCGATCCCCCGCGCGGCCAACACGCTGGCCAGCCCGGTACCTCCCAAGGCGGCCGCCAGTGCCCAGGGCCCCAGCGACTTGGCCACCCGTCCCGCTGTTTCGCCGGCCTCGTTGATTACGACGTCGCCCACGTGCACGGCGTCCTCCTGCTCGATCTCGCCGTCGGGCGGCACGATCCCCGCCCGGGCGGCGTAGGCGTCCTGATTGATCCGTACGAGCCGGCGCACGAGGGCCGCTTCGGCCCGGGTGCGTTCAAGATCGCTCGCCCGCTCCGCTTGCCTGATTCCGACCGATCGCCGCACGAGCTGGTCGGTCGTCTCCGCTTGGATGGCCATCGCGCAGGGTCTCCAGGGTGGCTGTCAGGTCCGCCGCAATCAGCTCGCGGACACCCCGCCGCGAGACAAAGGCCGCATCAAGTGCGGCCGTGTCTCGCAGCAGGTCACGGAGTGGTTGCTCCGGGTCGATCACGAGCTGACCGGGCCCGCGGGCACCGATTTGCTAGCGACCTCGCGCACCCCGACGGCTTCCTCAAGGCTCACAATGCGCTTGCCTTCCAGGTAGTCGAGGTCCTGCGCCTTCGTGGTCGTCACGAAGTTGCTCTGCGCGACCTGCCCGATCTGTCCGATCGCAGCCATTGACTGGTCAAGCAGACCGAAAAAGCGGTTGCTGCCACTGACGAGAGATTCCTCTGCCACAATGTCACCTCCTTGTGAGTCGGGCGTAACTACAGACAATCCCGGCACGATTACCTCCTTTGTGCAGGTCACTTGCTCGGGTACATGATAAAGTCAAACGACCCGCCCACGCGGATCGGGATCTCTTCGACGAGTTGCCCCGACGGGCCGTCGATCTTGCGAATAATGAAGAGCGGGTCGGGCAGGACGGCGTCGCGGCCCGGTGGCCCCGGGGCCCCGTCGATGCCGTCCCGCCCGTCTTTTCCGTCCTGCCCCGGCGGCCCGGGTTTGCCGTCGATGCCGTTTCGCGGTTGCGGCATGTGTTTCGCCAATGCGGCGGCCAGCTGCTCGTAATCGATTTTAATGTCGCGAGGCGGGTCCGGTTTCTGAATCGGTGTTAGACGTGGCGGTTCGGTCGGGCCGCTCGGCGGCTGCTGCGGGCGGCTCGGCTGCCACGGTTGACAGCCCCAGGGGCCGCACTGTGTTCGCTCCTGCCAAGTCTGCAGGCGGGCTCGCCAGCGGGACAAGAAGAGCCACGTGCGGCCGCACATAAGCCCCGTGCTCGATCTGTTGGCGTCTTTGAAGTCGCTGCCCCAGACGTTACCGACGACTTCGCCGCGGGCGTTGAAAATGGGGCCGCCGCTATCACCCGGCTGTACCGCGTTGCTCATGCGCAGCCAGTCGTACGGGCCCCCCGAACTCTTGGTGACGTACCCGAGACAGCGCCCGGGGCGGAAGAGCAGCGATCCGCTCGAATACCCGGCAGCGACGAGCAGGTCGCCCGGCTTGGGGTTGTCCTGCGCCAACGGGGCGCCCGCCGCGTGCGGCGGCAACGTGTCGAGCTCGATCAGCGCTTGATCCCAATCACGATCGACGGCCACGAAGCGCCCCCGGTACCGGCCCGAGTTGCGAAAACTGCAGACGGCGGCCGCGTCGGCGACGACGTGCCCGCACGTCAGCACGAGGCGGTCGCCCAAATAGCAGCCACTCCCCAGAGAGTTGCCGCTTTGCACGCGCACGATTGCGTCGGCCCGGGCGTGCACGGCCCGCGGCACCTGGTCGTGCCCCGCCTGCAGGTGCGCCACGTGCGCGAGGAAAATGAGAATCAGCGCGGCGACGAGCCAGTTTTGGCAAAAAGTCCTTCGTAACATAGCTGCGCCTCTTCGATCGCGGCGATCAGCACGTCGGGGTCGTCGCTCCAGCGCGTGCGGTGTGCGAGCACCAACTGCACCAGACGCCCGCCGCGTTTCCCGAGATCTTCCCAGGTGCCCGCGGCAATCACGTGGTCGAGCTCGGCGACGTCCATCGATTGAGCGATCTCGCCGGCGACGGCCTCGTCGAAGATCTCTTCGAGGGCCGTCGTCGCTTGTCGCTCGCGACTCGTGCGATCGTCCATCGGTGGCCCCCCCGCGGTTGAACGGTTGAACTAGTCGCGCCGGCTGAAGCTAACGGTCCCCCTCTTCGTCCCTTGCGTGCGGCTTCGCAGCTTGCCGAGCAGCAACTCGCACTCGGTGAGCAGTCGCTCGTCGTCGCACTCCGGCATCGCTTGCCCGTTCTCGGTGAAGAGCTTCGGCAGCCGGTCGAGGATCGCGGGCCGTTTCGTTTTCGGCACGTACTGCAGGCAATACGCGAGCACTTCTTCGGGCGGCGCGGCCACGCTCTTCGAGCTGGCACCATCGGGCGCGATATGCAGGTCGCCGGCGACCTTGTACGCGAACGGCTCGCCGTCGACCTCGCCTGCGAAAGTGCCCTCGACCTCGTGAGAGCCGGGGTTGAGGTGATCGCGGCAGCCGTCGGCCTTGCTCACCTTTTCGAGTGCTGCGAGGGCGATCGACTTCTGCACGGCCTCGCGTTCTGCGGCCGCGGTGCGGACCGTCGACGCGGCTTTCTTGGGGGGGCGTTTCGCCATGCGGTTAATCCCTCCTTGGACTAACGGGCTACACGAGAGAATTGCCGCGGGAGGGGCGTCCCTGCCCCCGTGCCCGGGCCCAGGCCCCGCGGCGACTTGGCGTCGCGCGAAAAAAAAGGCCGCGGGCTCCCCGAAGGGGAACACCGACGGCCAAGTCAACTGCGACAGTACCAAAGGCCGTAACCTTCGGCAATATCACCCGGGCCGAAACAAAAGGTCGACCGCGTGCTCGCACGGGACGATCCGGGGGTCGAGATACTTCAGCGTAACGGACCGGCTACTATGCCCGAGCAACTCCGTGGCGTTCCCGCCCGCGGCCTCGTAATGGCTCGCCACACTCCGGCGTACGCAGTGAAACTTAGAGGTGCGGTCCGTCGGCAGCCCCGCCCGCTGCAGGATCCGGTCGTACTTGTTCCACAGATAAGTCCGACAATACGGCCACGGAAAAATCTCGTCGCGTGGTGGGTTTCGCATGGAAGACAGCACCGCGACCGTATCCGGCGCGAGCTTGTAGAGCCGGTCGCGCCGCTTCCCCTTCCGCAGTTCCGCGGGTACCAGCATGTACTGGCCGTCTAGATCTGCGTGGTGCCAGAGCAAATCGCGGACTGCCCCGATCCGCTCCCCCGTATCCCATACGACCAGGTGTAACCCGCGCCACCAGACCCCCGCCGGTACCCCGCACAACTTGCCCGGCTCCGCATCGCACGCAGCAAACAACCGGGCCACCTGGTCGCACGTCCAAGCATGAGGCACCCGAACCGGTTCGATGTCGGCCTTAACGTCTGGCCACTCAACAAGAAACCGCTTCCGACAAGCAAAACGCCACATCGCAAGCAGGTTTGAGCGTTCCTTATTCACCGAACACGGGCTGCGACCCAGCTCTCGAAACCAGTGCAGGAACCGGTTGACCGTCACGTCGTTGAGGTCGGACAGTCGAGGCCGACGCTCCAGAAACTTCGCGAGGTTCCGTTGTGTCGTCCGGTAAAGACGGAGGGTATTCGCGGTGCGCCCCCGGAGAAACAGCGGAGCGAAGTAGTCTAGAAAGAAGGTCTCCAGGGATAACTCTGTGTCTGCCACCATGACGCCTGCCACCTGTGTTCTGAGGAATTAAACACAAGTATTGCTCCTTCCGCGGCGTCATGCGCTCCGTTTTTCCGTGGCCTTTCCCCGGCCTTTTAGCGGCCGATCGAGCTTCTCCCAGTCGAATCCCGTCCTCTCCGCTCGATCGGCGTGGGTCCTTAGTGCTGAGTAGCACTTCCGACCCAAGATGCGCTAAGAACGAACGGCTGTCAAGCAAGCCGGTCAAGAATCCTCCTCTATCCTTCGGACCCCCCGGGCCGAGGGGCCGAAAAAGGACCCGGCCAATCAATGTAACCGTTTCGGTGAACTGCATTTGGAGGACAAACGATGGGGTATGTCGACCGGAATTTGATGCCGAACGAGCAGGTTGTTTCGCGGGCGCATCTTCACTGGCTGATCTTTTTGCCGGCCTTGTCTTGGTTGGCGATTGCGATCGCAACGATCGTCGCAAGCAGCTTTTTCGAAGGGGTGATTGGTTGGGCGGTGTGGGTGGTGGGGCTCGCTTTTCTTTTCTTCACTTTCACGAAGGGGGTTTCGGCGGGGCTTCGTTGGTGGTCGTCGGAATTCGCCGTCACTAGTAAGCGGCTGGTCGTGAAGGTGGGATTGGTTCGACGGAGCACGCTGGAATTGCTGCTCGCAAAGGTCGAAGCGGTTGGGGTGAATCAGTCGATCTTAGGGCGATTGTTCGGGTACGGCACGTTGGTCATTACGGGCACGGGGGGCTCGATGAACTCGTACGACTGCATCGGCTCGCCGCTGGCCTTTCGGCAAAAGGTGCAGCAGCAGATAGGGAATGTCCAAGACACCAGGTCTTAGGAGGCACACGCGATGGCGAGTCGACGAATTGATCAGGCGGAGGGTAAGAAACCGGGTCCTAAACGAGCGCGGGTGCGATATACTAGGGGCATGAGCAAGACCGAGCTTTTCGTCGCGAACGTCAATGCGCTGGTCACCGCGGGCGACCTGTCCGTGAGTGAAATCGCCAGACGGGCCGGCGTTGCGCGTCCAGATCTTAGCAGGTTGCTCAGTGGGCAGGGCGGTTGCACGATCGAACGGGCAGAGAAGATTGCGGCCGCTGTCGATCTGCCGCTTGAAGAGCTGCTCGGCGGACCGGTTGCCCTCGCGAAATGATGGGTTGACTTTCTGTAGGCATTATCCTACAAATAGCCCGCTATGACTTGGCGGGTTTCTTTTTGGGCCTTTCTGGCCCGCTCGCCTCATTGGTCCCTCATGGATGGAGGTGCGGTCGTGCTGGTGCTTACGCGACAGAAAGAGCAGCGGATTCGGATTGGCGACGACGGGCTCGTGCTGCAGGTGCTCAAGGTCAAGGGCGACAAGGTGTCGCTCGGTTTCTTCGGGTCGGATACCCCGATTGTGCGGGATGAGCTGGGCGTCGAGGTCAAACTCGATCGCGAGGTCGCTCCGGCGGGTTAGTGCAGCGATAACGGCGGCCCGTGTGTCGAAGCGGCTGGATTGTCCGGTTTTTCTGCTCCTTTAGGTGTGACGCTCGACGGAGCAGAAACCCGAGCCGCGGGAAGAGCGCAGGCCGGTTTTCAATCCCGCGGAAAACGGACCGCGGGCGACTCACTCGCGGCGGCCGACAGGGCGGTCGGCTGCCGTGAAAAGGAGACCCCATCGTGCCCCCAGAAGGATGCGAAATATGCGGCGAGCCCGCGGCCGTGTTCGTGCAAGATCTTGTGCGGGTATCTCGCCCCGACCAACAGGGAGAACCCGAACTCAGGCCCGCGGGCCGTGCTCACGCGTTTTGCTTGGAGCACAAGCGCGAGCCCGATATCGGCGAGGAGATCAAGATCTTGCCGTCGGAGGTCGACGGCGAGAACCTGCCCGGGCCGTCGATCGCAGAAGCGGCGGCAGCCGGTGACAAACGCGTGCCCCAATCGGTTGTACGATCGCTGCGGGTTGTGATCGGTGACAGACACTTCGGGCAGCTCGTCGACGGCGGCACGGTGCACTTCACCCCGCGGCCCGATTGCCCGAGCGTCGAGATCCGGCTCGAAGATATCGGCTTTGCACGCATGCGCGAGCTGATCACCGCGGCAGAAGTGTGAAACCGTGTTTCACCTCTTCACCCAAGAGGTAAAAACGATCCCGGCGCAGGAGGGCCGGCCCATGAATCAAGAATCCCCAAATCATACGGGTAGCGGCGCCCGGGGCGATGTGCTCGGCTCTTCCGACCCATCGCGCGGCGGAGGTAACGGCCCGCCGTCTCCATCTTCGCCCGGGCACCCTACTTTTTGCGCTCTCGCCCCTTGGATGGCACGCTGGGTTGAGTCGGGCCGATCTTACGAGCACGTGCCCGAGCATATCCAAGTCGAGACGCGCTTCGAGAGCGACGTCGACACAATTGTCGCCGCGGCGATCCTCGCGGCCGTCACGCCCGAGCCGCAAGTGCGTTTTTCGGTGCGTCACGAGGACGACGGGCGTTGCCCAACCGTCGTCGAGTTGGGCGCCCAGGTCGTCGGCGAACTTGCGGCCGGCCGGCCGGTCGGGCTCGTACTTGATCAGGGGGTAATCGAGTTGCGGATTGCAGGCGGGCTTGGTGCGGCCTTTGGCGCACTTGGCAAGGCGGTCGCCGCGGGCGGCCGCGGTGTCAAGCAGGTGCTTGAGCGTCTTGAGCGTCGAGAGTATCACCGCGTTGAGCCCGAGCCCGGCGTGCCGTGCGACTCGGCCAAAGAGGCCCTCGCAGCGATGCGCAAAGGCCCGCCCGCGTCGATCCTTGCGGCGGCCGAG